>Ga0209274_10000575_pt1 | contig 21117 bp, 15 predicted proteins | sample HubBroMetageREF1_FD_188343 | JGI IMG/M metagenome (GOLD analysis project Ga0209274, IMG submission 188343) | Reference soil microbial communities from the Hubbard Brook experimental Forest, New Hampshire, USA - Hubbard Brook CCASE Soil... | ecosystem: Environmental > Terrestrial > Soil >...
CGGCCTTCACGTTGACCGAGGATCGGTCGGTCTCGCTTCTCTCGAAGCATGTGCGATTCAAGTGCATCGCATGAACCCGCACGATCCTCTGCAATTGTTCCTCCGACACGCAGGGGGCCCCCTCCTGGGGCGGGCCGCCCGCCTCGACGGGGACGGGTGCGTGCATCGGTGCGGGGCTGCCCCCTTCGAATGACGCGGCGACGTGCATCGACGCTGGGGTACGGAGGGCGCTCGCCGGGGCCTTCGTCGATGCGGGCAGGGATCCATGGGTGTCGATGGGAGCGAGGTCTTCTTGGATCGCGGGAGCGAGAGGGGACGACGGGGCAGCCGAGGCCGTTGTCACCGGCGCGCTGCCCGCGGCCGGGGGACCCTCCTGGGGCGCGCTCGCAGCCCGCATCTTCAAAAGCCCGACGGCGATCGCTGCGATCACCGCGAGGCCGACGAGGCCAAGCTTCAGCCGCATGCTGTCGGCCCCCGGCGGTCGGGGGGCTGTGCTCGCAGAGGGCGCCATCGTCCCGGGCGGCCGGTGGAGGCCGTCAACGGGTGTCGAAGTCGCGGGCAGGCCCGGGGGAGTGTGGAGGCCGAACACCGGGGTCGAGCTCACGGGCAGACCGAGCGGCGCAAACGGCGTGGCCGCGAGCGCGCCACCCTCCCCCGAGAGAACCCTGCGCAGCGGCGCGAGGGCCTCGTCGGCATTCTGGAAACGAGCGAGCGGGTCGCGCGCCACGCAGCGCGCGAACCAATCGTCGAAGCCAGGGGGGAGCGAAGCGCCGACCTGGAGCTGCGCGATGCGCGCGGACGCGGACGGAATGGGCTCGAAGAGGATCTCGCGTAGCAGTTGGGGGACGGTCGTGTCCTGCCCGTTGGCTGCGGTCCAGAAGTAGCGTCCGGAGAGAAGATGGAATGCGACGAGCCCGAGGGCCCATACGTCGGTCGCCGGGATGACCATCGAGCCATCCGTCTGCTCGGGCGCCATCCACATGGGCGAACCGACGGGCGCTGTCCGCGAGGTCTTGGCTTCAGCGACTATCTTCGCGATGCCGAAGTCGAGCACTTTTACGGTGAACTCCACGCCCGCGCGTCTCGATCGCGCCAGGAAGATGTTCTCGGGTTTGAGATCCCGGTGAACGACGCCGGCTCGGTGCGCGGCTCCGACGGCGTGACAGAGTTGTTCGAAAATGGATCGAACCTCGGGCACGCCAAGCGAGCCACGCTGGGCCACCACTTGAGAGAGGTCGTCGCCGACGAGTAGCTCCATCGCGATCCAAGGCGTGTGGGTCGCCGCGTCGACGCCCGCGCCCACGACCTCGACGACGTGCTCGCTCTCGATGAGCGCTCCGACGCGTGCCTCCTGCTCGAAGCGCTTGCGCAGAGCGGCGTCTGCCACCAGCTGCGGAAGCATCAGCTTGAGAGCCCGCTGCTTTCCCGTGCTCACTTGCTCGACGACGTAGATCGCGCCCATGCCCCCTTGGCCGAGAGGCCGGAGGACCCGAAAGTCGCCCGCGAAGACCGCCGAAGGTTGGAGGCTGAGAGGATCCACCCATCCCCCCTCGTAGCAGGTCTATCGAACGGCGCGTTTTGCCGCTGCGCCCAGGCCTCCGAGAAGACGCTACGGCCCCCCGTCGGCGCTGCCGCACTGGACGGTGATCTCGTCGATGGAAAACCATGGTGCCATCGGCTCGGCCGTGTCGTTGCCGGTCTGCTCGTACCGAACGAACCGGGCGAGCACCGATGGGAACGTGATCACCTCGAGGGTCGCCGCCGGCGTCTGCGAATTGAAAACCGTCGTCCAGCAGTGGCCGTCGAGCGAGACATTGACCTCGAACGCGGTCGCCACGTCGGTCGTGTCGACCGTATCGTTGACGGTGATGCCGTTCACATATTTGGCCTGGCAAAGGTCAATCTGAAAATATTCGCCGCCCATCTGGGCCTGCTCGTCGGAGAAGCGCGTCGCGGTGTTGCCGTCGACCGCATATTGCGGCAAGAGCTTGTCGTTGGCGATATTGTCAAATCCTGCCACCGGGTTCGGAACCGCGCTCACGACGTAACACGATTGCGCCGGGCACGTCGCCGAGGCCGTCATGCAGCCCGCCGTGCACGTATCGGTGCCGCCGTCGTAGGTGTCCATCGTGCATCCGGTTGGATTCGATGTGCCGGCGGGCGACCCCGTCATGGCCACCACGGCGCCCGAAGAGCTGCCCGAAGCAGTCCCGGAGGTCGAACCCGACGTGCTGCCGGAGGTTGTCCCTGACGTCGAGCCCGAGGCGCTTCCCGACGTCGAGCCCGACGCGCTTCCCGACGTCGAGCCGCTCGACGGGCTGCCACTTGTCGCGCCGCTCGTGACGACGGCGCCGCTCGAGCTGCCCGTGCCACTGCCGCTTGCGGCGCCACTGCTCGTCCCGCTCGATGCGCCGCTCACGCTTCCGCTTGTAGCTCCGGTCGCGCCACTCATGACCGTCCCGCTACCCTGCCCGCTTCCAACACTTCCGCTCGTACCGCCACTCGTACTGCCGCTCGTCGGACTCGGCGTCGTGCCTGACGTCGAGGCGCCTGAAGGCGCGGTCGCATCGGGCTCTGCGCTCCCACCGGAGCTGCCGGCGCCGCTCGGCGGTTGATCGCCGGTCGTGTTGCCGGTCGCGCAGCCGCTCGCGGGGAGCGCGGCAAGACAAGAGAAGACGAGCATCCCCGAGATCCGCTCTGTCGTATGACGTCGCATATTGACCTCTAGCTCGAGGAGTGATTCGGGCGTGAAACGACTAACCATACCTCACTTCCATCCATAGGTCCCGCACCGGAAACGCAGGCCCCGGGGTCAATTCGCGCGCGACGCCTCGCGTTCGCCAATCTCCGCCTTAGGTCGTACAGTGACGGTGCCGCAAGACCCAATCGCGCGGTTCGGGGTTCGCGAATGATCGAGCAAGCAGGGGGAGCGACGATGATTCGCAGCGAGCGGCTCGCGGTCGGCGCCGTTGCCGTTGCGAGCGGCGTCCTCTTCACTGCTCTCGGCATGGCGGCTTGTGGGGGCAAGCTCGCGCCGACCGAAGCTCAAGACGCTCAGGACGAATATGACGCCGCTCTTGCGGCGGAGTCCGAAGCCGGATGCGGCCCCCTCGACCCGGAGCTCGCATGCGGAGTGGACCCCTGCGGCAACGCGGTCGTGCCGGTTTGTCGACCCACGCTCTGGGTCTGCCCTCCGATCCCGCCCGCATGTTCGAGCGATGCATCGACCGGCGATGCATCGTCGGGGCCCCCGGGCTTTGCGTGTGGCTCGGGGACCTGCCCGCCGGGGACATTCTGTCAGGATCCCGTGGGGAGCGTTCCGGCAGCGTGCATTCCGTTCCCGAGCGAGTGCCGGCGGACGCCCGGCACTCCCTCCGCCACGTGCGCGTGCCTCGAGCGTCGAGCGGCGCTCGACAAGGTTTGCCGCCTGAATCGCTATATCTGCCCGTACCCGACCCGCGATCTCAGCGCCGTCCACGTCGGGTGCGCGGTGGATTAGGGCTTCCGACTCTCTCGACGTCGCGCTCGGCGGCGGCCGGCGAGAGCGAGACCCAGGATCGCGAGCACGGAAGCGAATGGCGCAGGGCGAGCGCGCATACCCGATACCGCGCACCCGCTCTTGGAACCGGAATCGACGTGATCCGCCGCGAAGCCACTCGACGTCGACGCGCCGCTCGCGGTGCCGCTCGTGCCCACGGCTGCACCCGAAGCCCCGCGGCCACTTGGACTCGACGCCCCCGAGGCCCCGCCCGAGCCGGCCGTCGCCACGGTTGCCGAGGCGTCGTCCTCGTTCGCGCCCGACGTGGCGCCCATGCCCGAATCGGCCGTGCCGGCGGAAGCCTCGACGCTGCCGCCATCGACGGCGCCCCCCTCAGGCCCGCTCGTGACGCCCCCGCCATCGGAGTCCGAATCGATCGGTGCCGCGATCTGCGCCTCGGCAAACGTGTCGGCTTCGATGAAGTCGTCGATGTAGATGGTGTCGACGAAGTTCTCTTGCACCTTGCGGTGAAGGCCGTTTTGATAAAAGAGCGTATTCGCGTCGGGCTTGGTCTGGAACGCGTAGGCCGTCACGACCTGTTTGCCGTCGAACCAGACGTCGACGCTACCGAGCTTGGGGTTCGTCGACCAATGAACGTGAATCGCAACTTGGTGCCATTTGCCGATTACGAAGTCGGCGCTCCAGAGCTGCGTCGCGCCGAGGAAACCGACGCCAAAGTTGACGCTCGTGCCGGCGCCCCCCTCCCCTTTGGGCTCGACCCAAAAGTCGATGACGTTCGTGGAGCTGACGTTGGACTCCCAGAATGCGAACTCGTCTCTCGTGCCGGCATCCGCGAGCATCAGGTAGTGCCCGGAGATCCACGTATCTTGGCCTTCCGCCGTGAGGGTGCTCTGGTGCTGGATGTCGACGCGATCCTGGGCATATTGGCCAAAAAGGTCGTCGGGGTGCACGGTGATTTCGCACGCGTACTTGCCCGTATAGACCTGCGCCTGCTCCACGACGATGTTCTGCCGGACCATTCCGTCGGGGAGCGTCTTGGTGGCGTTGATGCCTGGCGTCCACTCGGAGAGGTCGCCCGTCTCGAAGCCTGAGGTCCAGACGACCGTGGCGTTCGCCGACCCCGTCGCGGCCAGCAGCCCCAGACATGCGAGAGGCGTGAGCCATCGAAGATGGTTTGATCTCATGGAGGGGCCGATGCGGATTGGAGTTGAAATGCTCGCCGCGAGAGCGAGGGCGCGAGGGCCTGCGACTGTATACGATCTGCGTGCCCGTGCGCCTCTCGTGGCTTGGCGGTAGGTATCGACGCGTGCCTCAGCCGCCCGCTCGTTCGACCGCGGCGATTCTCGTCGTCACGATGCTCGCGGTACCCGCCGCGATGGCCCTCTTCGCTCGCTCGCTGGTGCCTGCGCTCCCCGCGGCTCCGAGGACCTTCGCATCGGTGCCCCCTCCGCCTGAGCCTGCGAGCCCCGAAGACCGCGCCGCCGAGATCCGGGGGCGGATCCTCGACGCGAACGGGGATCCCGTGGAAGGCGCCGCCGTTCGCCTCGTGTCCGCGGGGTCCCCGTCACGCGTGCTGCGGACCGCAAAGAGCGCCACGGCAGGCAGGTTCTCGTTCGCGGGAGTCGGGCCGACCGCGGTACGCGTCGTTGCCGACCACGCCCCCGATGGCGCCGTGAGCAGCGCCGATCTTCGCGTCGCCGACGGCCGGAGCATCGAGATCACTCTGGTGCTGTCGACCGCCGGATCGGTATTCGGAACGGTCGTCGACGCGGACGATCATCCCGTCGCCGGCGCCACGCTATCCGTCCTGGGCGTGCCGTGGAGCGTGCCCGACACGAGCACCGATGCACAAGGGGCCTTCCGCCTCACCGCCGTCCCGAGAGAGGCAACGTTCCTGCTCGCGGTCGCCCCGGGATACCGAGCTACGCGGGCTCCTCTGCCCCATCGGGACGATCAAAGCGACCGCGAGGTCCGTGTGCGCCTCGCGGCTGCCCCGCCCGTCGCAGGCGAGGTGCGCGACTCCGATGGGCAGCCGACGCGCGCGGCCGTGGTCGCATGCGGAGGACAACCGTCCGAGACACGCACGGTCAGCGCCGACGACGGGACGTTCGCGCTGCCTTCGTCGAGCATTGGCTGCAGCGCCGTCGCGCAACACGACGACTACGCCCCGAGCGAACCAGCCGCCATCGTCGACGGACAACGACTCGTGCTCCGCCTGAAAGCAGGTGGGACGATCGACGGAGTGGTCGTCGACGAACGCGCGAGGGGCGTTGCGTCGTTCACGGTCGGCATCGAATCGTTCTCCGGGGCTCAAGCTCGAAGCCCCCGAAGCCGGGGCCCACGAAGCTTCGAGGATGCTCGCGGCGCATTCCGCTGGGAGAAGCTGGCGCCGGGGAGCTACGTGCTCACCGTGGCTGCTCCCGGCAAGCCGCCCACGAGATCCGACGCGATAGACGTGGTCGGCGGAGCCGTCGCGAGCGCGCGAATCGTGCTGCCCGAGGGCGGCTCGGTGACCGGGCACGTCTACGACGAGAAGCGGGCGGCTCTCGAGGACGTCGACCTCCGTTTCGACTCGGTAAGCAGCGTCGTCGAAAGTCGCGCCAGCACGAAAACGGACCGCGCCGGTCTCTACCGCTTGGACGGCGCGCCCGCTGGCCCGTTCACGCTGCGCGTGCAGCAGCCAGGTTTCCGTGTTCGGCTGCTCTCCGGCTTGCGGGTCTCCTCGGGCGGCACGCTCACCCAAGACGTCACGCTCACCTCCGTCGATGGTGGCGCCGCCATCGAGCTCGGCGGCATCGGCGCGAATCTCGTCCAGACGCCCGGAGGCATATCGCTCGGCTCCGTCTTCCCCGGAGCCCCCGCGGAGCGCGCCGGCCTCCGTGGAGGTGATCATGTCCTCAGCGTGGACGGCGAAGACGTGCAACAAATGTCGCTCGTTGACGCGCTTCAGCGTCTCCGCGGCGAAGCGGGGACGACCGTCAGCGTGTCCGTGCAACGACCCACCGGCGAAATCGTGGACGTTCTCATCACCCGCGCTGCGATCGTCCGTTGATCCGCCAGCGGAAGCGCGATTCCGGCCGCGCTAAGGTGCCGAGCCATGCGCGCTCTGGCGACGCTCGCCGCCCTCGCAGTCGTCACGCTGGTCTCGGGGCTTGCAAACGCCCAAGCGCCGCCGATCGTTCCGCCGCACCGACTCGATACGGGCGAAATCCCCTACCCGTCCGAGGGTCGCGGCGACGCCTACGTCCTCCTGGTTCTGACCCTCAACCCAGCCGGCGATGTCACCGACGTCGTGGTCCGCGAAGGATCGGAGCCCTTTGCGACCGCCGCAGCCGTGGGCGCGAGGCGGTGGCGCTTTGCGCCCGCGACGCGAGACGACCTTCCCATCGCGGCGCGCATCCTGGCGAGGGTGTCGTTTCACTCCCCGGCACCGACCCCGCCCCCGCCGGCTGTCGGCCCTCCATCGACGGGGAGCGAACCGACTCCCGCACCCCCACCCATCGAAATCTCGGTGAGGGCCGAGCGCGAGGAGCCGAGCACGATTCACATCCCTCGCAGCGAGACGCAGTTCGTGCCCGGTGCCTTCGGGGACCCGTTCAAGATCGTCGAAGCCCTTCCTGGCATGGCGCCGTGGCTGAGCGGATTGCCGTACTACTACGTGCGCGGCTCCCCTCCCGAGAACGTAGGCTACTTCGTCGACGGTATTCGCATTCCACTGCTCTTTCACGTGGGCCCCGGCCCTTCCACCATTGCCCCCGCTCTGGTCGACTCCGTGGACCTATTTCCCGGCGCGTACCCGGCCCGATATGGACGCAACGCCGGAGCGGTCATCGCGGGAGAGACGACGACGCCTCGAACCGATTCTGCCCGCGGCGAATTCGGAGCGCGTGTCTATGACGCGAACGCCTTCGTCGAGACGCCCTACGACAGCGGCAAAGGCACTCTCCTCGCCGCGGCCCGGTATTCGTACACGGGCCTCTTGACGTCGATCATCGTCCCCAAATACTCGCTCGGATACTGGGACTATCAGTTTCGCGTCACCCACCGACTCGGCGACTCGGACACGCTCGGTCTCTTCCTTTTTGGAGCTCACGACGAGCTTCACTACCTGAATCAGCCGACTTTCAACATCGAGTACCACCGCGGCGATCTGCGCTACGACCACCCGATCCAGGGCGGCAACGTTCGCGTCGCTTGGACCTTCAACTATGACGATACTCTGACCGCGCTGCAGACCGACACGGGCGCCGGAGCGACCGCGGCTCAGAAGGGCGTCGGATGGCGCCTGCGGACGGAGGTCGACGAGCGCGTCTCCAAGCAGGCCCGGATACGCGCGGGCGCGGACATCGGATCCACGAAATACGCCGTCGACAGCTTTCCTCCCATCGACGGTTTCGCGGGCGAGCAAGGGCCGCATACCGACATCGAGGGCGGCTTCTACGGCGACGTCGTTTGGCGTCCGAGCGGACCGATCGAGGTCGTTCCCGGGATTCGATTGGACGGCTATCGCACGCGCGAGCAAACGACCTGGGCCCCACAACCGAGGTTGGCCACGAAGATCCGTCTGCTTCCGTCCCTGGCGTGGGTGTCTGCGCTGGGCACGGCGCATCAAGAGCCGACCGAAGAGGTGTTTGTCCCCGCCAAGCTCCCGAACCCGATCGACCAGTCGTCGCAGACGATCTACCAGTTCTCGGAAGGGGCGGAGCTGAAGCTCCCCTCGAGCCTCCAGGCTCGCGTCGCCGGGTTCTATTCGCGCGAGCTGGCCGAGCACATCCTGGGAACGAACGACAGCGCCATCGGGCAAAGCGAGGGCCTGGAGGTCTTCGTCCGCCGCGACTTCACCGAGCGCCTGGGCGGCTTCGTGTCCTATACGCTGTCTCGCACCGTATCGACCGGAAACGGTGTGACGGAGCGGGTGTCCTGGGATCGGACCCACGTGCTCTCCGTGGTGGTGGGCTACGACCTCGGGGGAGGATGGCGTGTCGGCTCACGACTCTTTCTCGAATCGGGGCGGCCGTTCCAGGCCGTCTGCGTCGAATACTGCTCGGGCTCGCCGGGGCACGCCCCCGTGATGTACGCCCCGCCGGGCAATCTGCCTGCCTTTTGGCGCCTCGACGCGCGCGTCGAGAAGAAATGGATCTTCCGTGGAGGCCAGTGGCTCACGGCATCTCTCGAGTGCTTCAACGTCTTCGACAAGGCGGAGCCGACCTCCGACCAATACGTTCCGGGACAAGGCGTGGCGGTCGAGTATCAGAGCCCGATCATTCTCCCGAGCCTCGGCTTGGAAGCGGGGTTCTAGTGCACGGAGTCGCTCACGAGCGGACCGTAGATCTCGAACCACCGCTGGTACGATCGCAGCGTAGGCTCTCGCCGGAGCGCCAACTCCGCGGACGCACCCTCGATTCGCTTCGCGAGATCGGGCACGAGCTTGCCCTTCATCGAGACCGTGAGCTCGGCGGCGAGCCAGAGCACGTCGAGCTCCTCCTTGTCGCTCATCCTGTTGGCTCGCGCACGTAGGTCGTCGGCTCGCGCAAGCGCGCGGCGAAGCCAATTGCTCGCGCCCATCGCGTCGTGACGCTGGCTCGCGTTGAGCGCGAGCTGCGACTCCGCGAGCATTTCGTCGCGCTCGATCTCGATGCGGTTCGCCTCCCCGAGCTGCTCGGCGAGCAGGGTACGCCGCGCAGCGATCGCCTGGGATTCTGCGTCCAAGCGACCGAGCTCACGACTGGCGTTCGCGCGAAGGCCGCTCGCGATGAGGCGGTACGCCCGAACCACCTGGGCTGCCGTCGCGTGGGGCCACTGCAGCGCCGCGATGGTCTTCGGGTCGGCCAGGTGCTTGTCCGCATAGTCGAGATCGTCGAGGGCGCGCGCGGGCTGTTTGGCACCGATGGCCGCGGCCGCACGCGAGAAGCGAACCACCATCCGATTTCGCTCGGCCAGCGGGGCCGCCCATGCGTCGACGAGTGGAATCTCGCGGTCGTAAAGCTCGAGCGCGCGCGTGAATCGCCCTGCCGCGAGGTTGTCGACCGCCGCCCAATCGAGCGCGAGAAGGGTGTAGGGCGCAAGGCCCGGGTTTCGCGCGATCATGGCGAGCGCCGCGTCGCCGGCATCGGCCGCGTCCACGTCGCGCCCGACATGCAAGAGGGCCTGGGCCTTCGACAAGAGAACGTCGAGCCCCTCCGAGTTGTCGGTGTACGGAAGCTTGTCTCTCTCGAGCAGATAGCCGACGGCAATCCGGTAGTTTCCGACGTCGGTGTGCAGCAGCCCCAGCTCACCCAGGATCATGGCGCGAAAGCGCGCGTTGTCGCCGACGAGCTCGAGCGCGATGAGATAGTGCGTGTCGGCCTGCTCGGCGGTGTCGAGGTCCCCGGTCTCGAGGTACTCCTCGTGCAGAAGCGCCCCGAAGAGTGCCTGGGCGATCCGCTCCTCCGTGAGCTCCGACCACGAAGAATTGAGCGCGGAAAGCGCGACAGCGGCGGCCTTCGCATGGGCTTCCCCCTCGAGCTTCGGCAGCTGCCGGGCGAGCAGATACGCCTTCGCGAAGTGCGCCATGGAGGCGGACATCGTGCGCTCGTCGTAACGTCCCTCGATCGAGGCCTCGGGTTCCTTCAGCCGGAGGCGCATGTCGATGGCCCCCACGACCGCCTCGAGAGACCCGGTCTGCGCGGCGACGGAATCGAAGTCGACACGGGCATCGTCGAAGCGCTTGCCCGCCGCGCGCTCATACGCCCGCGCGAGGATCAGGCTCTCGTAGACGTCTTCCGCCTCCCCTCTCTCGTGCGTCCCTCGTTTTACGTCCTGGATATCGCGCTGCACGAGCGCGTCGAGGATGTCGTCGGCGTCGACGTCGTCGGCCCGCTGCACGGCGTCGACGATGAGCACCCGGCGACGACCCGGCCGCGTTTGCGCGGCATAGAGCGCCAGGAGCGCGTCGCCCACGGCCTGTGGCGCATGCGCATCGCGAATCGCAAGGACATCGCGCGCGAGGTCGATCGAAAAGACGAGCTCCTGGTCGGGCGCGGTCGCACCGGCCCTCTCGCGTGCAAGCCGAGCGTCCGCCTCCGCGTACGGCACGCCGCGCACCATCGCGCGCACCGCCGCTCGCGCGTAGTGGAGCTGCTCGTCGGGCCTCAGGGCCTTGTTGACCGCGAGCTGCCGGCACGCCGCGATGAGCGCCTCGCGATCGTCGACCCGCCGGTAGAACGCGTCGACTTGCAGGTAATAGGCTTCGACGATCGGAGCCGGCGTCGTTTCGTCGACCGTGACCGCCTCGAGCTCGCTTCGGGTCTTTGCGACGTCTCCGAGCGAGTCGAAGACCTCGCTCCGCGCAAGGTGCGTGAGGTCTTCGGCCATCGGGCTCTCGAAGGAGTCGGTCCGGAGCTTGGCAAGTCGCTCGTTCGCCTCGCTGCGAAAGCCCTCGACCATGCGTCCCTGCGCGCGGCGGCGGTCGGCCCGCCGCTGCTCGACGATCATGCGTAGCGGGAGCGAGATCCCCGCGGTAGCCTCGTCGCGCATCGTGTCGATTTGCTCCGCGTAATACTCGGCGGCCCGAAATTCCTCCCGCTCGAGGTGCTCCATGGTCAGCGCGAGCATCGCTTGTCGCCGGCCATTCGGGGTCGTCTCACGCGCGAGGCGGCGGCTCGTGAGCATCTGTTCTTCGACGCGCGTGTCGGCATCGTCGATGGCGTTCATCAACTGGGGCATCGTCCAGCTCGCGGGCACGACGCCGTCGAGCGGAAACGAGTAGACGTCGAGGCTCTCTTCCTGCGAGCAGGTGGCAATCAGGCGATCGACGAACGGAGCGGGGTACTCGCAGTTCCACGACGTCTCGGTGAGCTGCTCGGGGGGCCCCACCACCGGCACACCGGACTCGAACGAGATCGGGACGCGGAAGAGCACCCCATGGTCGCTCGCGTCGACAATACCGTCGTGATTGGTATCGGTGAAAAACTGGACCACGTAGAGCGAGCGGCCGTCTCTGGCGAACGCCGGTTGGCCCGTCTGTCCTGGGAGTTGAAGAGCGATCTTCGCCGGCTGCGCCGACGCGGCGCCTGCAAGGGGAATCGCCTCGAGGGTCGGCGTCGCGTGGGCGGCGAACGCCGGGCCCACGGTCTCTACGGTCCGCGAGACGGGGACATACACCAGCCAGCGCCCGTCGGGCGAGACCGCCGGGCTCGTCATGTTCCGATCGACCAGCGGCCTCTCGGAGAAGCTCGAGCCGATCGTCACCTCCACGAGCCGCAGGTCTCCCCGGATGGTCGTGCGGCTGATGAGCGCGATCCGGTCCTTGTCGATCCACTCGGCTTGCAGTGCGGCCGACGAGCTTCGAAGGCAGCTGCGCCCGCCGCCGTCCGGCAAGCTCCGCACGCAAAGCTGGCCCGCCGCGCTTTCGCGAAACGAGATGTAGAGGAGCAAGCGCCCGTCCGGGCTCACCCGTGGCCACGTGACATCGGCACCGTCGTCGAAGAGAATCGCCGCCCGCCCGTCGGCCATGCTCTGGGCGAATACCTGATTGCTCGTGTTGCGGTTCGACACGAAGTAGAGAGTCTTGGCCTCCAGTCCGAGCTGACCGAGAAGATCATCGGCCACGCCCACCGTCAGCCGCTTCGGCGGGATGAGGTCATCGTCGTCGGTGTTGTCGGCGGATGCCCGGCCACAGAGGGCGCTCGCGACGAGCGCGATCGCCGCGGACGCGAGAAGCCGCCCTCTCAGCACGACTTTGGCTGCCACTTGCCGTCGCCTCCTTCGATCCAACCGCCGCAGACGACATTCGGCAAATGCTTGTCGCGCCACGCGTGGCGGAGATCCGTCTCGGACAGGTCGGCACGCCGATCGTGCATCCATCGCCAAAGCTGCTGGCGGGCGCGATTGACGCGTTCGAGGAGCGTCTTGACCTCATCGGGGTCAGCCCCTCCTTTGCAGGCGTCGCGCGTGTCGACGATAAGCCCGTCATTCCCCTCGCCGACGCAATGTTGCGTCAGCAGCCCGTCGAGCCGATCGGCATCGGTCAGCTCGCTCTCGTCGACGAGCGAAGCCGGGTGAATGCCCAGGGCCTCGAGCTGGTCGGGCGTCAGCGGCACGGGGCGCGGCTCGGCTGCCGCGCGATCGAGCTTGAGCTCGATATCGTCGAACGAGCCGGCCGCCTGCTGTTCGAGGGCCGTCGCGCGGTCGACCATGACGATCTCGGGCGGCTTGAAGCAACCGACGAGGGGCGGGAGCGTGACGACCAGGGCGAGAGCAATGACGGTCTTCATGGCGTTTCCTTCGCGTCTGGAGCCTCGAGCATGTGCGCAATCATTCGGTCGACGATGGGTCCCATCGGAATTCCCCTGACCTCGCCGATGCTGATGAGCCGAGCGAGCCCCCCGAGCTCCAGGTGGGCGCTCGCAAAGCCGTGGTCGAAGATCAAGCGCAGGTTGTCCGGGTAACCGAAGCGCAGCGCGCCCCGGATGCGATTCATGGCGGGATCGACGTGAAGAGGGTCCTGCAGGTCGAGCAGATCGAGCAAGTGACGCTCGCCGATGCGCAGGATCTCGGCGCGTCCGTCGATGGTGCGGTCGGCGAGCGAAATGGCGACGGCGATGTTGCCGTCGAAGGGCTCGCCGTGCGACGACTGCACTCCGTTCGCGCGCACGTGCAGCTCCAGGCTCGACTTCGCACCGTCCCAATCGACGCCGCACTGGCCCGTGATGGTCCCGCCGCGAACCCCCATCTCGAACTGGCGCAGCGAAATCACGTTCTGCTCGACTTCGAGGTTGCCGACCAGCGGCGCGATCGATACGAACGGCGTCTTCAGCCGTGCGATCGAGAGAAAGCCGCTTCGGCTGAGGAGCGGATGCTGGTCGGCGAACCGGAGCATCGAGTACGGGCTCCGATTCTCGCCCCGCCGGAGCTCGACGCCGCTCGTGCCGACTTCGATCACCACCGTGATCGGGACTTCCCCGTTGGCCGTGTCGACGTCGATGCCGTCGCGGGGCAGGGTGAAGCTCACGTCGGTTCCTTTTGCAGCCGCCTGCACGTGGTACGTGGAGAGGTCGGGCGACGTGACCGTGGCCTCCACGGACACCTGTCCCCTTCCCTTGAACCGCTCGGGGATCGTCGAGAGCCGAGCGAGGTCCTGCGTGAGTGACGTCGTCATCGAGAGCGTTCGGCGCCCCTCGCTGAGGTCGAGGTTCCCCGACGCGACGAACGCGCTTCCTCCCAAGCCGTTCGCCACCTTCATGTCCGAAATGTGCACGAGGCCCTCGCGGCTGCGCTCCGCTGTGAGCGCAAAGGCGAGATCGCCCAGCGAAACCTCGGGGACGACGTTCTGCTCGACCGCCCGCACGGACAGGCGCTGGGTCAGCTCGATCTCCGGATCGACCAGGCTGCCCGTGGCGGCAACCGTCGCGCTGTCGGTGATTCCGCTGATGTCGACGTCGCGGTCCCCGAGATCGAGGTGCACGGTGCTCACCTGGACCTGACTGTCGAGCGTTCGGCGCGCCCCGGACGCGTGCATGTCTCCGTGCCACTCGAACGCCGGAGTCAGCACGGCGTTGTCCCCCTTGGCCCAGCGGAAGTGAGCGACCCGAATGTCGGCATTCCCTTCGACCGCGGCGGTGTCCGCGGGCTTCGGCTCGAGATGGATCGTCCCATCGCGTGCGACCCCGGCGACGACGCCGAGCAAGGCTCCACGTGAAGCGAGCCCCACGTCGAGCTCGGACAAGTCGAAACCTTCGAGCCCGGGCACCTTCGCGACGAGCGGTGCGAGGGGCGCCAGGCCTGCCAGGTGGCCTTCGATCGCGTACGGGAGCGCGCGCCTCGCCGGGTCGAACGACAAGGACCCCGATAGCTTCGTGTTCGCGAGGCCCTCGGTGACCACTTGGAGCCGCAACGACGGCCGCAGGCGATCGACGGTGAACGAAAGCGTGACGTGGTCGCTCGTCGGGTTGCCTCCGGCGACCACGAGCCCACTCACGCCGAGCTCCAGCGAACCTTCGTGCTGGAGCGCCGTCCCGTGCGATTGAAGGATCAGCGAGAGCGCGTCGGCGGAGACGCTCTGCAGCGCCGGGCGATCGACGTCGACGACCGTTCGCTGGCGGATCGCCGGATTCGGGCCGTCGAGATGCTCCACTCGGCCGCTCGAGCGAAGCGAGACTCTCATTCGATCCCAGGGAGCCTCCTCGTTCAGACCGCGCGATAGCAGCGGACGGATCGCCTTCAGGCTGGGCGCCGTGGCGAGGAGCACGAAGTCGACGAGATCGGCTCCCTTCGTGGCATCGAGCGACGCCTGCAGGGTGCCTAGATCGACCTTGGCGTGGACAGCGCCAACACTCGCCATCGTGTTGGCCAGGTCAGGCCCGAGATCGTGTCCTTGGGCTTCGACGCGCACTGGGCCGTCGACGAGAAGCTTGCCATCGCGCATGACGCGAAGCCTGGAGGCGGGCGCCTCGATCTCGATGCCATAGGGAGCATGCCCATCGAGGGCCGTGTGAGCGCGCAATGCCAGGCCCTCGAGCGTCGCGCGCGTCCCTGCATGGCTCAGGTCGAGCGAGGCCAGATCGAAGGACAGCGCAAGGTCACCTCGCGTGGCGAGAAGCTCATGGGAGTCGGGGTGGAGCGCCTGGACGCGGAGCTCCAGGTGCCCTTCGCGGGCCGCTCCCGAAGAGGCGCCGGTACGCTCCGCGCTCGCGAAGCCGATCCCGGCGCGGCCGGCCACGACCCCTTCGGGACTTTGCTGACCGTCGAGGTCGAAGGTAACCCCATCGGCGGCAACCTCTCCCGGGGTCATCGCAAGTCGAATCGCGGTGACCTTCGCCGATCCCTGCGCCGCAAGCCCGCCCCCTGCCGCGGGCTGGGCATGCAGGCTGAGCTCCGCGGCGTCGACGTTCAGCGGACCGTTCGAGCCGCTCATCATCACGTTCGACACGCTCGCGTCGACGGCCAACGCCCCGCCCTCGGCGAGGTGGGGCAAAGGAGCGACTACGAGAGAATCGACCTTGTAGCGAACCCGCGCTCGATCGGCTTGGATAGGGACGAGGCCCACGGGCAGCCACCGCAGAAGACGCGCGACGTCGATATCCCCGCTCGCGTGCTGCAGGAGCACGTCTCCCGCGTCGGAGATCTCCATCGACGCTTCGGCCGTCGCGGCGCCGTCCCCCGCCTCGGTGCGATCGATCTTGACCTCGGTCCGCCCTGCGCCGGGATCGAATCTCACGTTGGCCTCCGCGTGGAGCCCATGATCGGCGGAAACGCTCGGAGCAAAGGTCTGCTCGATCAGGCGTAGATCGAGCGCCGCGCGGAGCGCCGAAGAGGTCGCGTCCATCGTGACCCAGAACCTTGCCCGGGCCGAGCCCGGCTCCGCGCCCCTACGCACCCAGGAAAGCCCGAGCTCGAGGGGGCGGGCGGGCGAGCCGAGCCCGGCTTGCACGCCCCAGCCTCTTGCCTCCGGCTCTGCGGAGCGCGTGGCCAAGTGGAGCGAGACGCCCCGGAGATCCATCCGCTCGGACACGTCACCGTGATCCGTTCGGATCACGGCGATCGTCACCCCGTCGACCTCGAGCTCGCCGACCGGGGGCGCCGTAGAGAGGAGCGTCTTGGCCCGGCGTGAAAGAGGCGGGCTCGCCGACTTGGGCGCCGTGCTCGATCCGGAAAGAGAGTCGAACGACGTCTTCCCCTGTTCGTCGATGACCACGGTCAGCGCGACATCCGACACCACCAAGCGCTGAACCATCGGCCCGCGACCCCGAACGATGGACGCCAGCGAAAAGCGCGCGTCGACCCGACCGACCCGAACGAGATCGGGAGCGAACCGCTGAAGCTCGGCCGGCGAACGGACGACGAGCCCCTCGACTTCGGCTCCCGAGAAGAGGTCGACCCGGGCCCCGCGATAGTCGATCTCGACGCCCGCGAGCGTGCGCGCGAGCTGCCGAACGCGGCTCTTCATCCAAGGTCGATCCAGCGAATGCAGCGCGACCCACGCCGCGACCGCCACCACCGCCAATAACCCCACGAGGCCCGCGAGCGCACATGCTCCCCACACCCACCATGCGCGGCCTTGCCGCAGCGGATCGCTGGAGCGCCTTGGGCGCGCCGAAGGCAGAAAGCGCATTGCGCGTGCGACTCGTCAGTGCAAAGAGCGCCGCCGGGCGCGCACGGTGCGAGCCGCGAAGAGCCCCAGCATTCCGGCCAGCGCCCCCAGACCTGCCGCGAGCCCGCCACGCGCCGGGGAAGGCGACGAGGCCGCGCAACCGATGGGTGTACAACTCTGGTAGGTCGGGCACGTCAGGTTCGCGCTTTGGGTCACGTTGCGAACGTTGGACAGCTCCGACTGGTCGGACGCCGCCTGCAGGAGAAAGTCTTGCGTCATCGCCGCGTGCGCAATGTCGCTCCGAATTCGCGTGACGCGCACGTTCGGTGCCTGGAGGCCCACGAAGAGCGTTGCGATGTCGGCGGTGCGCACGTCGTCGGCGCTCTGGTAAGGGCCCCCGTCGGCACCTGCGTCCGGGTCTCCGACCGCCAAGTAGTCCTGGGTCGCGTCGGACGGCGTGGCCAGCGAGTAGCTCCCGGGCGAGACACCCCCGCTGCTCGAGTACTGGCCGCCGCTGAGAATGACGTTCGTGATGGTCTGCTGGTTCAAGGTGATGGAGCTCTCGATCTCCCATCCCTTGCCGCCGAGCGTTTGCTCGTGGCTCGAACGCAGAGCCGCGTAGTTGCTGGAGCTCGTGCTCCAGTCCCATATGAGCGCGGAGTCATCGATGTGAAAGAACGGAAAGTTCTGAGGCTCGTAACGGCCATCGCTCACCACCCAGATGGTGATGCCGACTGTGGCGCCCGTCCCGATGGAGGCCATCCGAAGCGGCAACGAGAGCGAAGCTCCTGGAGTCGTGACGCGCACCGGGCGCATCGCCTGAACGCCCTCGTTCGGGAGGAGCTTCATCGCGAGAAAGTCGAACCCCTCGGCGACGTAGGCCGCGAGCACGGGCTGCTCGGCCGCGGGGATCACGAAGCCGTTTTGGGCGAGCCAGTTGTCGAGGGCACTCGAGTCGGTCGAATGCAGTTGCACCGTGTCGTAGGGCCCCACGTTCGCTTGCTTGGTCACCGTCACCGTCGGGTTGTCGACGCCTTCGCTGGCGCCAGCGAAGCTCCCATTGCTACTCCCCAAACTCGCGCAGCTCGGAGGCGGGGGGCAATTCTGGGGGGGCGCCACGATCTGCGTGGCTGTCAAGGCGTCCATCGAATCGAAGAGGACGTCCGCGCTCAGACCCACGTCCACCGTCCCTCGAATGGGCAGCACCCAGGCGAACGACGCGGGGTTCCCGGTGTACTCGAGCTGGTCGTAGAGCGTCGATTGCGTGGGGGACACGGCGAGCAGCATCCGCTCGTCGGTGACGTCCGAGGCCACTTGAGTCGGCGGAGGCGGCGGGGTGAAACACCCCCCGCATGCAGCGGCATCCCGCTCGCCGACCATCGCGCCAACGCCCACGATAGAGAACGCTGACACCAGCGTGGCCCCCAAGACGAATGCGGATCGCTTCATCCCGCCCTCCATTAATAAGTATGCTCTGCTGAAGCGTACGCGCGGAGGGGCCGTTGGGCGAGCGCGTCCGAGAATTCCGCCGGAGGGGTGCACGATCATGACGCGATCTTGGCTTGGGAGTGCGTCTTGGGGGCTCGTTCTAGCCCTCTCGGGGTGCCCCAATCCGAACACCTACACCACGCCGCGGACCCTCGATCCGGGCACGGTGCAGTGGCAGGTGGCGGCCGAAGGCATCGGCGTCGATTACAAGGCCCGTTACGGCTCGACGGATTCGAACGGCAACCCCATCAAGACCGACGTCCTCGCCGGCTTGCCGATGCTCCCCACGTTCGGCGTACGGTTCGGGGCGGCCGAAGGACTCGAGATTGGCCTTCGCCTACCGAACGGGGAGCCGTTCGCCGCCGATACGAAGATCCGCCTTCTCAAGGGCCCGCTCGACGTCGCGCTCGACCCGGGTCTTCAGCTCTATCTCGCGAGCGCCAATAACAATTCGTTCGCCGCCTTCTATCTGCATGCGCCCGTGCTTCTGGGCTTCAATTTCTCGCAGAACGTCTCCCTCGTCCTGTCCCCCGGGCTTGCCTACGCCCAGAACACGGCGACCAACGTCTACGCGACCGGCGTCGCCGGCTCATCGACGGCCGCGGGATTCATGGCTCGTCTCGGAGTCGGCTTCGACTTCCGCGTCAGCCGGAGGTTCGCAGTCCAGCCGGAGGTCACGCTCATGCGCCAGTTCACGGGAAGCGAAGACTTGCTCCTGTGTGTTGGGGGCATCGGGTTCAACTTCGGGGCGCAGCCCGACTATTCGGATCTCGCGAGCGGCCCGAAGCCCTCAGAGACAGAGCCGCATCCGTCCACCCTACCGCCGGCGGAGCCTGAATCCCCTCAAGCTCCTCCGCCGCCGTCCGCACCTTCGCCCCCTGCGGAGCCGGCGCCGTCGGCCGAGCCTCCGTCACCCCCCGGGACGGACGTGAAGCTGTAGCGCGCAGGCAGAGAACGCGATCCCATGGGGCGGCTGAAGGACGTCGAGGGGGCCGAGTTCGCCGAACTGCGTGAGGAAAAGCGCGACGGCGTGGGGGTGGCCTCGGGCGGGCTGTCGTGGCATAATCGTGGTATTATGTTAGGATGAATGTATGAACAAAGTCCGACTGTCGGCCTCCGTGGATGCCGACCTGCTCGCCGCAGCGGAGGCTGCCGTCGCTCAAGGGCACCTGGAGAGCGTAAGCGCGTGGGTGAACGAGGCGCTCCGCGCGAAAGCCGAACACGATCGCCGCCTCGAAGCCCTCGGCGCCTTCGTCGCGACGTACGAGGCCAAGCACGGTGAGATCTCGGCAGAAGAGATGCGCGCTGCCGCCCGCCACACGGGGGCCCGGGCTGTCGCCCGCCCCGCGGTCCGCCTCCCGCGCCGAAGCTCGTCCCATAGATGAGCCTCGTCCTCGATGCGGGCGCTCTCGTCGCGATCGAGCGTGGCGACCGCCACCTCGTCGCGCTGCTCAAGCGCGAGTTGTTGGCCGGACGCACGCCATTGACTCACGGGGCCGTCGTGGGCCAGGTCTGGCGTGGCGGTTCGGGGCGACAGGCGCGTCTCGCGGCTCTGCTGCCAGCCCTGCACACTGCGGCGCTCGACGCGTCGCTGGGGCGGCGCGCGGGCGTGCTGCTGGGGCGAGCCCGAACAACGGACGTCGTGGACGCAGCTCTCGTTCTGCTGGCCGTGGACGGTGACTCGATCGTCACCTCCGATCCGGACGACATCGCGCGCCTCGCCGTTTCGGCGGGGCTCGACGCCGACATCGTGCCCGTCTGAAACAATCGAGGAGCTTCTCGCTGGCGTTCACCTCATGAAGAAAAAGAGCAGCCGGGCGCGCAGCTGCAGTTCCTAAGAAGGTTGCTACGGCGGCCTGCGCCGGATCCTGACAGGCTCTGGTCCTGTCGCGGGACGAGGTCGCGCCGCCATGCGCTGCGCCTGGTAGCGGAGCCGCGGCGACCGCGGCGGAGGCGCGAAGGCGGCAAGCCGCGCCAAAAGTTCCAGAGGAGTCATCCCCGGTGCTTTGCGCGCCCGCCGCGCAACTTCTCGATGCGGCAGACCGCACCCGAGAAAAGTCGGGAGCAGCCTCCTGTCCGCTTCGTAGTGCGGTTCCGCGGACATCGTGCTCCAGCCCGTGCCGGTTTGGACGTATCCTCCCGATCCGATGACCCGTCGCCCGAGCCTTCCCGCCCTCGCTCTCCTGGTCGCCGCATGCGGTGCCGGGCCGAGCCCCTCGCCAGCCACACCGGTCTCGCCGGCCCTTTCGGCCTCGAGCGAGCCGACCCCTCCCCTTCCCCCCGCGGTCCACCATGCGCCAGCCGACCTCGACCCGTCGCTCGCGACCGCCCAAGCGCCCGAGGTCTTCTTCGCCGACTTTGCGACGACCAAGGGTCACTTCGTTCTCGAGGTTCATCGCGCGTGGGCGCCCCATGGGGCCGACCGCTTTTACAACCTCGTGAAGCTCGGGCTCTTCGACGACACGCGCTTCTTCCGCGCGATTCCCGACTTCATGGTGCAGTTCGGAATTCCGGGTGACCCTCAGGTCGCCGCAAAATGGCAAAGCGCGACGATTCCCGACGATCCCGTCAGCCAGTCGAACCTCCGGGGGTTCGTCACCTTCGCGCAAACCGGCCAGCCCAACTCGCGCACGACGCAGATCTTCATCTGCTACGAGAACCATCCGCAGCTCGACTCGTCGGGTTTCGCGCCATTCGCCAAGGTCGTTCGCGGCATGGATGTCGTCGATGCGTTCTACAAAGGCTACGGCGAGGGGGCTCCGAGCGGCCAGGGCCCCAACCAGGAGCGCATCCAGAACGAAGGCAACGCGTATCTCGATCAGGAGTTTCCCAAGCTCGATCGCATCTTGAGCACGCGGTTCACCGAGCGCTGATCCAGTCGGCTACGTCATGTGGTCGGGAGCGCCCCCTGAACGGCCTTGACGATTTCCGCAACGATGTGGATCAGAAACCAGAGCACGCCCCCCGCGACGGTCACGATGGCGAGCGGGTAGGCCCAGGCCATTCTCTTGGCACGCTCTGTCGGCTGCCCGCATTTCGGGCATGCCTGCGCCTCATCCGA
>Ga0209274_10000576_pt1 | contig 21117 bp, 18 predicted proteins | sample HubBroMetageREF1_FD_188343 | JGI IMG/M metagenome (GOLD analysis project Ga0209274, IMG submission 188343) | Reference soil microbial communities from the Hubbard Brook experimental Forest, New Hampshire, USA - Hubbard Brook CCASE Soil... | ecosystem: Environmental > Terrestrial > Soil >...
CGCGAGCAATACTTGGTGCTTTGCGAGGAGTTCGGCCCCGTTTCTGGTTTCTTTTATCACAAGGTTAGCGGCGAGCCGCCGCCGGGAGTACGCGCCCGAGTAGAGATGGTGCTCGCGTTCTGCGCCCTTGCGGCGGCGAGCGGTGTCGTCGGAAATCTTGCCTATGATCTATTAAAGGGAATCGTCGTGCAGTTGATTGGGGATCGCCGGGCTGTTTTTGAGGAGAAGATTACCGCTGAACTCTACGAGGGTATTCGAACGCAGGTCCACGGCGCTGATGCGTTAAGAGACAATCAAACCTCGCAGTCGGTGCGGGGAGAAGTTGAGCTCAGGTACCGCCTACTCGTCGAAAGGCGACGCCGGCGCCGGTGAATGGCTGCGCTGAGCATCCTCGTTACGCTCCTACCTGCTTGATCCAGTCTCTGATGTTTATTCCCACCCTCTCGATATCGCCGAGTTCGAGCACGCCGCTGTGCATAATCACGTTGCGGGACAATTCAATCGTATTGAAGACGCTTTTTGCCCATTCGATTGTCGGAATGTAGGCCTCAAAGTGACCCCAATTATTCCCGATGATGTTGCCTAGGTCCCCCAGGTCTGTATAGATAATCGGGCTGTCGCCACGTTGCGCGTGGAACTTGATTTTCTGTTCGTCCTTGCGGCGGGTCTCGGCTTTTTTCCGAATGGGCCCCGAAACGGAAGTCTCCCACCAATTTTCTCCGACCTGAGCCAGCAGGACGGTGGAGATGAGCTTTCTCGCCGAGTTTTCGAAGGCTGCGATCGCCGCGTAGACTGTTGCCATTTGTTTCGCGGACGCGACGAATGTCTCATCGAGCAGATCCAGCGACAACCTCTCCGCGATGATCGCGTCCAGCTTCGCAAAATCGGTCGTTGCAGGACGTCCTGCTCGGTCAAGAGCTTCCTCGGCTAGCAGCCCGCGGAAAGCAAAATCGTAGATTGAGTCCATTTTCATCGTAATAGATGATCCTTCATGCTTTTGAAGAGTGCATCGTAGACTGCTTGGTCCCGTGATTCCGGCAGCGATAGTTGAATGTTGTAGACCAAACCGCCCAGGGCGAACTGTGGTGGGGCGGGTAAGGCGTTGCCGTCGGGTTCGGCCTTGCGTTGCTGTTTCGATTCGACCGGCGGTTGTTGCTCAGCTGCAGGGGGCTTCGGTGGCTCGCTGAAGTTTGCAACCGATGAGAGCGCCTTCAGCGTCCCGGCCATCTTGTCCAACACGGAGTCGCCTGCCTGTCCTTGGGTTAGGGTCTTCAGCTTGTTCTTGATTTCGGTTTGGGAGAGATCCTGGGCCTTCTTGTTGACCTGAAACAGGTCGGAGTATGCCTCCCTGATTCCCTCCGCAAGTACCTTTGCGCCCTGCGTTTGATCGAGGAAGGCGAAGTATCGGGTCGTCGGAACCCCGTCTTGTGTCAGGAATCCGAGCGATTTAAGAACTCCGATAATGAGTCGGTCAGCCGCGTTCTTGAAGCCTAGGGACTCTAGGAATCTGACGGTAAACTTTGGGGGCGCCTGGGCCGACTGGATTGCCGTAAAGATGGCCTTCAGGTTCTTCGAGCTCGTGAGGTAGGATTTGGGGAGGGCCATGTGAATTCCTCGTTTCTCGCGCCCACTCAGGCAGAGTAAATATCAAATCGGCCAACCGCTGCGAGAGACTAGATTACATTTCTGGGGGTCCGTGGCCTGTACGCCCTTGGGGAAGGAACTCATGCTAGCCGAGGGTCGCTCGACTGTCAATTGGCGGCGCCGCCTCTTTCGGGGCTCGGTTCCATTTCGTTAGGATTTGCGCGGCTGAAGTCGTACCCTTCCCGGGCGTGGCGCTTTCCGAATCATCAGAGGGATGGGGTTGTGGAATCCCACCCTTCGGCTTCGCTCAGGGCAGGCTCCTTCGCAAAGTACGCGAAGGATGGGCCACCCTCTTTCGTAGTGGTGTCGGCTTACAGCGGGTTCCTCAGCGGGCTTTCAGCCCTGTTCGGAATGACAAAATTTTATGCGGGCTTGCGTCACTACTGAAGTCGTGGCCTTCCCGGGCGGGGCGCTTACCGGATCCTTAAGAGAGCCCGCTCCAGATGGGCTTTGGCTCGAAGCTGGCAGCTGGGAGTTGATTCTCCTTGACATTCGCCTTCCATTCGCCAACAATGGCGGCATGGCGATCACACGCAGGCAGCGCGAAGTGTATGACTTCATCTCCCGCTTCGTGGCGGAGCATGGCTACTCTCCGTCGTTTGAAGAGATTGGCAACGGGCTTGACCTCAACTCGCTGGCGACGGTGCACAAACACATCACGAACCTGGAGAAGAAGGGACTGCTCACGCGCGACTACAACCGCAGCCGGTCGATCGACCTGCTGCCGCCCAAGGGACGGCTGAAGCAGGCGATGAGCGTCAACACCGGCCTGGTGCTGCCGCTGCTCGGCCGCATCGCCGCCGGCCAGCCCATTGAAGCCATCGAGACGCCGGAGACTATCTCGCTTGCCGACTTCGTGCGCTCAAAAGAAGTGTTCGTGCTGGAAGTGCGCGGCAATTCGATGCAGGATGAAGCCATCCTCGACGGCGACTACGTTTTGGTCGAGAAACTGAAGACGGCGCACAACGGCGACATCGTCGTTGCACTGGTGAATCGAGATGACGCCACGCTGAAGCGGTTCTACCGCGAAGGGGATAACATCCGCCTGCAGCCTTCGAATGCAGCCATGAAGCCGATTGTGGTGCCGGCGGCGTCGGTTGAGGTTCAGGGGCGGGTGATTGGAGTGCTTCGGAAGTACTAGTCGGGCTTGCGGCTTTCGGGCTTCGGGCTTCGATTCAGTACTGACGGAAGTCGACTTCGCCGGAAAAAACAAAAACGCACGGGACCCGATTAGAGATCCGCGTGCGTTGGAGATCTAAGCCAGAAATCAGAAGCTGCCGAAACCGCTTTATCCCAAGTACTTGTCGAGGACTTGGGCGATCGAGTCCTTCGAACGGTTGCCGCCGACGAGTTGCTCGACTACTTGCCCGCCCTTGAATACCAGCAGAGTTGGGATGCCGGTGATTCTGTAACGCATGGGGGTGGCGCTGTTGGAGTCGACATCCATTTTGCCGATTTTGACCTTGCCTTGATAGTCCTTAGCAAGCTCTTCGACGATGGGAGCGATGGCGCGGCAGGGACCGCACCATGTCGCCCAGAAGTCCACCAGCACGGGCTTGTCTGATTTCAAAACATCCTGGTCGAAGTTCGCATCGGTGACTTCGACGATTCCATTGCCTGCCATATCTTTTTCTCCTCGTTGTAAACGTCGCATTGTTCGGCAGACGCTCCCTTGTTTCGGAAACAACGAGCAGTCGTGGCCGGGACCCGGACGATCTTAATAGATACGATCTATAAATGCGTGCCCAATCTGCGGGCAACTCATTATGGTATCACTGCCATTCGATGCGTGGGGCGGCGCGAAGGTCGCAAAAAGGGAGGGTACGGCACGGGGAGCGGGGCCCGGCTGAGCGGGATCGGCTTCTAGAACATGAACTTAACCGCAGCCTGCATCAGACGGGCGGGGGCTGCGCTGACAACGTCTCCGAACGAAGAACTGTTGATGTTGCCGTTCACGGACGCTGGTCCGTAGAACTGGGCGTGGTTGAAGAGGTTGAATCCCTCGAAACGGAACTGCAGAGACTTGGATTCAGTGAGGGGAACGCTCTTCAACAGAGCAATGTCGTAATTGTTGATGCCGGGACCGTAAAAGAAGCGGCGCTTGGCGTTGCCCGGCAGTCCCACAGGCTGGAGGCTGAAAAGTGCGGTATTGAAATAGGGTTCGCCGTTGCGGGGATTGCGGTTGAGGGCGAGCCGACCCGGAACATATTGAGGTTCATCGACACCGTAGTTGTTGATGCCGTTGGGTTCGGCTCCGAGCAAGGAATTGTCGCCATAGTTGAGCAGGGTCACGGGAAAACCGCTGCTGAAGTGGGTGATGCCGGAGATCGTCCAACCCTTTGTCCAGCGGTTGGAGACACCAGACAAATGTTCGAAGGGAAGTTCGCAGGCATAGCTCACTACGAAATTGTGCTTCACGTCGAAGGCGGATAGAGCGCGGCTGAGCGCGGGATCGATTGGGTTCACTTCTTCACCCACGTTTGAAGACTGATCGATCGATTTGCTGAAGGTATAGCTGGCGAACAATTGCAGGCGCTTGCTGGTGTGGCGGAGACTGAGTTCCAGAGCGTTGTAGTTAGAATTGCCGATGGTGGACTGGTTGGTGTCGCTGCCGAAATTCGAGCCCAGGGGTCCGCGGGTTCCACTTGCCGTTTCTTGAAAAGGCCCGCAGCCAGGGGTACTGAGGCACAGCGCAGGGTCGCCGGGGTTCGATTCCACCAGAACCAGAAGGCGATGAGATTGATTGCCCACATAGCTGGCGCTGAACACAGTATTGTTCGCGAGCTGGCGCTCGATTGAGAACATGTACTGCTCGGAATAAGGAATGCGGTTGTTGACGGGATAGGCGGGGATGCCGCTGATAGGGATGTACTGCGACCAGTCGAGTTTGGAATCAGGATGGCTGCTGGAGGAGTTCAACGGAGCAAACGTGACGGGGAAATACTGGCCGAGGGGGTGCCCAGTGGAAGCGGTCACGAACGGATTCGAGAACGTCGGCGGCGCGGGGCTGCTGTAGGTGGTGCCGTAGGGAGCGTTGGCCGCGAGGACCCCGATGGTGAGGGCTTCGATGGAGGTGTAATACATTCCGAAACCGGCGCGAAGACTAGTTTTGCCGGGACCGCCTAAGACTTTGCCGAGGAAAGTGTCAGGCGACACATCTGGAGAATAGGCCAGGCCCAGGCGGGGCGAGAATTCGTCCCCGGGAGGCGCGAGGGTGCGCCGCACTCCGGGGTCAGTGGGATACAGGATTCCCGCGGGCGCGGTCGGAAAAACCACGGACTGTTTGCCGGGCTCGGTGGTTGAAATCTGATTGTACTTTTCGTACCAGGGCTCGATGCGGTCCCAGCGCACGCCGAGGTTGAGAGTGAGATTGGACTTCAAGCGCCAACTGTCCTGCGCGAAGATGCCGGTGTATTTGTTCCGGCCGTAGAAGGGATTCAGCTGGCTCTGGTTGTATTGACTGGGAATCCCTAGCAGGAAATCGGCGAAATCGAGGCCGGTCTCGCTTCCGGTAAAGAGGAAGTTGCCGTTGAATTGCGCGATCGGGTTGACATTCACCTGATCGTAGTGGAACTCGCCGCCGAACTTCAGGGTGTGACGTCCTACAACCTTGGAAAAGTTGTCGAGCCACTGGAACGTATTGTTTGCCTGCTTGAGTTCGTTGGTGTTGGTGCCGGTGGAGAAGTTGTTGAAGACGAGGTTTTCGACTCCTTCGTTTTGAGGAGCGAGGGCCACGATGCTAGGGGCTCCCGAGGACGTGACAAAGCCCTGCGATAGGAGGCTGACTCCTAGGCCGCCTTGCGGTTTTCCCAAGTCATTGAATGCCCGCAGATAACTGAAGTGGATCTCGTTGACCGAGGTGGGGTTCAGGGTTTTCGTATCGCCCACGCTGAGCAGTTGGGCTCGGCCTAGATACAGCGCGTTGAAGCCGGGCAGGCTGGCTCCGCCTTGAGCAACTGGATAGGGATTGTTCAGCGAATAATCGTCGAGGAAGTAATAGCCGGAGATCAGTCCCCAGTCGGTGTTGGCGTCGAGGCGCAGGGATCCTTTATCGTCGCGGAGCGCCTGGTTCTGGGCGGAAGTTGCAAATTCAGTGCCGGAAGCATTCGGCGCGGGAATGTACTGCAACAGATTTTGCGCCGGAACTGACCACGCATTTTGGGGAATCGCCGCATTCGGAAAAACACATTGCGCCGGACTGGTGCATGAAGATGAATAAGGTCCGGATAGATCGGGCTTCATCTCACCGCCGGTAAAGTAATACGGTTCGGCTGGAGTGACGGTGTAATGAAAATTGGTGGAGAGCGTCTCGGCCCAACCGGCGCCTGTGACCGTGGTGGGAACTGTGACCGGCTGATTATTCAGGGTTTCGGTCGTCGTAAAGGAGCTGGACTGGTCTGCTAGATTGCCCGCCCGATCCTGCGCGGACGGCACCGGAATCAATCCCGTATCCACGCCTTGCCTCTGCCGCGTGCCCTGATAGTCGGAAAAGAAAAAAACTTTGTTCTTCTTGATCGGTCCACCGACGGTTCCACCGAACTGGTTCTGAATAAATGTCCCGCGCGTGGGGGAGAAGTAATTACGCGCGTCCAAGTCGGTGTTTCTGAGGAACTCGAAGAGATCGCCGTGGAAGGCGTTGCCGCCTGACTTGGTGATAACGGTGATCTGGCCTCCGCTGAACTCACCGTACTCCGCGTCGAAATTGCTGGTGAGGATGCGGAACTCAGCGATGGAGTCGAGGTCAGGAATGATTGCGGTGCCCATGTTGACGTCTTCTTCGGAGTCGCTGCCATTGACGATGAAGGCGTTGGCGAATTCACGCTGGCCGTGGATGGAAATGGTGCCGGGATTCAGATCACCGGAGGGCGAGAGAGCGCTGGCACCCACGTCCTGCACGGTGCTGGAGGTGATGGAGGTAGCGGGAGCGACTCCGGCCTGAATGGAGAGAAGATCGGTGTAGCTGCGGCCGTCGAGGGGCACGGCGCTCATCTGATCGCTGTTGATGACTTCGCCCATCTGGCTGCTGGAAGTTTCGAGGTGAGCGGCGGAGTCGCTGACTGTGATGACGTCGATCCATGGGCCCACTTGCAGGACAATATCCAGAAGAAGGGCGCTACTGGTGTCGAGGACGATCCCGTTGCGGCGGTAGGGTTTGAACCCGGACTGGTTCACTTCGAGAACATAATTGCCAACAGGAAGAACGGGGAACGCGTAGGTGCCGCTGCCGTCGGCGACGGTGGATTGCCGGATGCCTGTACTGGTGTTGATCAAAGTGACGGACGCTTTGGCGATTGCCGCACCGGAGGGATCTTTGACCGTGCCGGAGATGCTCCCGCCGACGCCTGCCCAAGCCACTGCCAGCAGAGAAATGAAGAGGCACAGGCTGCGGAAAGCGCGAGTGGCAAGGCTTGGCAGGACGGTTGCGAATGGGGCTGGAGGGGTGCGGGTTGCCTCGGGATGGGAATCGGGCAGTTGCGAATCGGTCGCATCTAGGGTTAACATCAATTCCCGGTTGTGAGCCTTCTGGGTCATGAGGGATGAATCTGGAGTTAAGCTAGTTGCAATCGAGTCGCATCTGAACTACATTATTGAGTCTGACGGATGTCCCGCATTCCGTCAAGCGCGGTGGAAAGAATTCGTCGCAGCGCGGTTGCGACCAGTTGCGACGGCCTCGGAGAGCCCAATGCCATTACCACAAACTGAAATCCCGGGGCGACTGCAGTCCCACTTAGCCGACCGCGGAATCCGCATGACAGGGCAGCGCCGCGCCATTCTGCGGGTGATGGAAACTGCCACCAAACATCTTGATGCCGCGCAACTTTTGCGCAAAGCGCAGAAGCTGGATGCGAGCGTGGATCGCAGCACGGTTTATCGCACGCTGAAACTACTCAAGCGGCAGGGTCTGATCGACGAACTCGACCTGATGCACATCCACGGCGAGGGACACTACTACGAGCGCAAACTGAACCGGGATCATATTCACATGGCCTGCCTGCGTTGCGGCAAGATCATGGAATTTGTCAGCGACATTTTCGAGAAGCTGAAAGGGCAGGTGGAAAAAGACTGCCGGTTCCGGATTGTGGTGTCGCGGCTAGAAATTGGCGGGTATTGCTCGGCTTGCTCGAAGTAGGGTTTCGGGACCGAGGCGGCCGAGCTTTCGCTCTGGCCGGACAGCCGAGGCGGCTGTCTCCACATTAGTATTAGTCTCTTAGCTCCTGGCGGAATAAAAAAGCGCCCCGAACGTTTCTGTCCAGGACGCCTCGGCAGCCCTCCCCCGGAACTGCCAAACCACAAAATAGATGGTATTGAAGTGAGGGTGGAGAGTAAACGTCACTTTGGTAATTGGGTTTTGGAACGGGTGCTGAATCGGCGCGTCCCTCAGGGGCTGAAGCCCGGCTATTTCTCGGAGCTTTCTGACGCAGGCCTGGAAGGCCTGCTCCACCCGCTTGCCTTATCTATGGTTGTTTGTGCCAGGTTTGGCCGTCGTCGGGGGTGGTCCAGACCTCGGGGGTCGATGTGGTTACGATTACGGCTCCAGTTCTAGGGTCGGAGAACTGAATGCTCAGAATGTCGCCGGTGAGATTGATGCCGGTGGCGGAAGGAAGTATGCGAGTCCAGCTGTTGCCGCCATCCAGGGTGTGATACAAGGCTCCACTTGAACCTCCGGCCCAAACTTCGTCGGCATTCGAAGATAGGGAAAGAGCACGAAAGATCACGGGCGCGACTTGGGCTGACTGCTTCTGGTTATTCTTGAACTTCGCTTGGGTCTTTTCTTCGGACTGCGGTTGCGGCTGGACTTCCGACTGCGCCGCGGAGGTCACTTCGACCGGCACTGCGGCCGTCGCCATCTGGTTTCTTGTGCGGCGATCAGGCATTGAATCATCGGTTGCGACGTTTACATCCAGCCAAGTTCGGCCGCCATCGATGGAACGCTGCAGAGCGCCGCTGGCACTGATGGTCCAGCGAATCGTGGCCAGACCTTTCGTGAGAGGGAGATTGGTGTGCAGCGAAGGTGCTGGCGCGAGGGCAGGGGCCGCTTGCACTAACGCGGGTTTGGCTTTGCCAACGCGGTCGTATAACGCCGGCAACTGAGCTGACGGTTCATTCTGAATGCTCTGGTCTTGTATCTGGCTTGGTATCTGGCTTGGCGCGGCGGATTGGGTCACGATTTGGGCATTCTCGGCTTGCACTTCGACCGTTTGCGAAGAGCCCGCCACTACAGCCACCTGCTGACTGGGACCTGGAATCTGTCTGGGAGCCGCGACGAGAGATCCACTGGCCGCGACCGCTGAATTTGCGCGGGGCTGGGAGATTGTGGCTTGAGGCCGAGCGGACTTCCTGCCGGCTAATGCAGGGGGAACGGCCGCTGCTTCTTTCTGTATTCGGGTTGGCGGAACAGCGATCTGGGGGGAGGGCTGTGAACTTGGGGCTGGAGGGAGTGTCGATTGCTTTCCTTCGAAGACATTCACAGCCAGCTCTCTGGGGCGCTGGCGGCGGCCGTGCAGGATTCCAATCGAAGCAATGAGGGCCACTGTCGCAGCTACCGTGGCCCAGCGCAGGGCTGATCCGTGGAACCAATTCACCTTGAACCAGTTGGTGTCTGGCAACGGCAGCGATTCGACTTGCGGGGGGATGGATCGAGAGACCACTTCTCTGCAATCGCCACAGCGAGCGAGGTGCTGGATCATGAGGTCTCGCTCGGGAGCACCGAGGGAGCGCTCGGCAAAGGCGGTGAGCAGATCGGCATCGGGATGCGGGTCTGCGGCTGGCGACTGCAACCGCTTTACCACGATTTTGGGGACACTTTGCATTTGCAGCTTCCAACTTTCACAACCGCGGGAAAGATCCTCAGGAGCTAAAGCCCAAAATTACTGCCTTACAGCTGGGCCTGCGCGGGTCTTTGCCTCGACTGTCTTTTCAGAGAACGCTGCTGCCGGGGAATCTTGCGCCAGACTGCGGCGAATATCCACCTGCAGGTCGCGCACGTCCACTTCCAATGCTTCTTCGGCCTGGCGGCGGGCCATGCCTTGCTGCACCAGGCCGGCCAGGATCTTCTTGCGCAACGACTTGGCCAGCTTGTCGACCTTGCGGCTGATGGTGGACTCGTGCACGCCCAGCATGCGGGCAATTTCGGCCAAGGTGCGCCCATCGAGATAATACGCCGCCAGGACCATGCGGTCTTCGCTGTCGAGTGCGGCCAAGGCCGCGTCGGTGGCGGATTCCAGACGGGAGTCAGCGGAGGGAACCGGCTCGGGCTGGGGAGTCGCAAACTGCGCGCCCTCTTCACTTTCTTCGTCAAGGCTGACCAGGCGCTTGGTGCGACGGTAGCGATTCACGAACTCCTGCGCCAGGACAGTGCGCAGCCAGCCTTCGAGCGAACCGCGGCCGGTGAAGGAGGCGAGCTTGGAAACACGTTCACCGTCGCGGGTGGTGGTGCCGTAGAGCTCAGCGTAGAGACTGTCGGCCAGGTCGCGGGCGGACGAATCCTCGCGCGCGATGCGCAGCGCCGACTGATAGAGCTTTTCGCGGTAGCGGGTCAGGAAAAGTTCCCAGGCAGAGTTGTTGCCGGCGGCGCAAGCCTGGGCTAGCGCGAGTTCCTCGATGCGCAAGGCCAGGAGGAAACTGCGGGCGTCCGCGTGGGTCGCGCTTGCAGGCAGATACTTCGTGGCAACTTCGCACAGAGTCACGGCGAAAGATTCACGAGCCAGTCCAATCTTCTCGCAGCCGCTTTTGTCGTGCAGCTCCGCCAAGAGATCGGAGACTGCTGACTGCACAGAAGCGGAGATTGGTTTGGCGGCGCGCATTTGAGAGAAGCGACTACGACGACTGCTGACCCGATGCTACCAATACATTAGACGCTTGGAAGATTAATTTAGGCCGCAAGGCCAAAGTTCTTTTTCGTTCTTGGGACGCAGTCGAGATGGGCGGAGCAGGCCTGTTGGCGCGCCCCGTGGTGGTATTTCGGCCCTCCTGAGGCGGGGCGCGCCTGCCGGCCAAAGGGGGAGATATGCGTCCAAGGTTATTTGCGGTGGTGATGGCGTTGGTGGTGGTGGCCGGGATGGTTTGCCTGGATCTGCGGCCGGTTCATGCCGGGGAGGAGTCTTCTGCTTCCGGCTACAAAGTGCTGGAGCCGATCCGGCATGGAAGTCTGACGGTGTTTCCGGTGGTGGCTGGCAGGTCTTACGCGACGAGCGAATTCCTTACGCTGGATGAAGGGTTGCGATCCGGAGAAGTGGTTGTTACGGAATATGGGAATGTGCACGGGCTGATGCGACGGCGGACCACCACCCCAGCCGTGCAAGTGCAGAACGCCGAAGTGAACCGGTTGGTGCTGATCAACAACGCGAAACGTCCGCTGCTGCTGTTGGCGGGCGAGATTGTTACCGGAGGCAAGCAGGACCGGGTGATCGGGAAGGATCGTATTGTGCCGGCGGAAAGCGATCCCGTGGATCTTAGTGTGTTTTGCGTGGAGCCGGGACGGTGGGTCGCGAGCAGCGAGCACTTCGGGACATCTGGAGCGACGTACGGAAGCGCAACTGGCGGAGCAGCTAGCGGCACGCTCATGGCCCAGCCCTCGGTGCGCGCCAAAGCCATGGGCGATAAAGATCAAGCCGAGGTTTGGGCGGAGGTGCGAAAGCAACAGCAGGCAGTGGCGGTGGAAGTGGCAACTGTAGGAGGCGTTACCTCAAGCACGCCGACGCTGGAAATCCAATCCACCAGTTCATACGCGCGGGTGATGGAGAACAAAGACGTGAAAGAGAAGGTGGATGAGATTGCCGCGCCGATTCAACAGAACTATGAAAGTCTGATCAAGCAACTGCGCGATCGCAAGGCGGTGGGGGTGGTGGTCGCGGTGAATGGGCGCATTATTTGGGCCGATGTGTTCGCGAGCATGGATCTGCTGGAACGATACTGGCCGAAGCTGGTGCGATCCTATGCTTCAGAAGCAGTGGTGAGCCGCGCGAAAGGTGGAGAAGTGAGTTCGGCACAGGCGGAGGCTTTTCTCGCGGACACGGAAGGACGGAGAGAGACGATTGAGATCGAACCGGGAATCTATCGTCACACCGAAGCTAACGGGGATGGGTTCAAGGCGTTCGCGCTGACGTCGCTGTTGCCTAAGACCGGTTTCGATCTGCATCTTGCGAAGATGGCAGAGTGAAAGAACAGTGGCCAGTGGTCAGTGGCCAGTGGTCAGTGATCAGTGGCCAGTGACGTTTGGTACCAGTTTCGCCAGGTCGCGGAATCGTTGGGCAGGTGTTGCTGCGTGATATTGGCCAAGGCCTGGAATGCCCAGGCACGCGTTTGAGCGTCGAGGGCGGGATCGGCCGAGTAATCGATCAGTTGCGGCACGGCGATAAGGCGCTGCTCGTGGCTCAACATGCCGGATTGAGCAAGGCTGAAGGCGGCGTGTTCGCGCACCATCGGGGATGGATCACTGCGCATGGCTTCGAGCAGGGGCGCGATGGTGGGCGTCGTCCCAACAAGAGCCAGGCCTTCGATGGCCCAGCGGCGGGCGTCTTCATCTTTTTCTTTGTTCTTGTTGTTGCCAGAATCTTTATTCTTGCCGGAATCTTTCAGGTGAGCCGCCAGCACCTGAACCACGCGATCGGGATTGACCCCGCGGTTGCCGAGCAAACCCAGAGCCCATAGCGCCCAAATCTTTTTCCGGTGATCGTGGGAGTCGGCTTGCCGCGCCAATGCATCGACCGTAGATTCAGTCTTGGTGAGTCCGTAGGCTGCGAGTTGCACTTCGATAGCGGAGGCGCGCACGCTGAGATCGTCGGAATTGAGTGCAACCGTGGTGAGGTCGCCGAGTTGCGAATCCCACTGGAGTTTGCCTCGCCAGGCGTCGCTGCGAGCTTCAATCTGAGCTTCGATCTGGTTGGGGGCTCCCTCGGAGTGGCTCACGGCGCGCTCCAGAAGTAGTTCGGCTTGTTTCTGCGGCCTCTGGCGATCGAGTTCGGGTTCGGAAAGCCCTGCGACCGAGACCTCAGAGTTCCGCCCCGATGAAAACAGGGTGGTGGTTTTTCCCCAGACGGCAACTGGGCCTCCGCCGCTCGAGACCAGGAACGCGAACACGACTCCCGCTATCATGGCGATGAAATGAAGTACGCGCGGGGCAGCAGGCTGCAGCCGCGGTTCCGGCGCGTTTTGCTCCGGGAGGTTTTCTGCCGCCGGGTTCGGTCGAAATACATCCATAGCAAGAGTTTAGGGACGGCGCGAAATGGGGTAAAGTTACTTCCGGGTCGCGACCAATTGTGGTTCGATGCGAGGTCGCGGCTGCGGGCGGTTCTGGAGGAAATTATGGTTCTGAAAAGGAATTCTATGCGCCGTTGGTTGCCCGTTTCGCTGGCTCTTGTGCTTGCTGCTGTGGCTCTGGCCGCGGCCGGGCCGGGATACAAGGTCGTGAACACCTACAAGGCAGGCGGCGATGGTGGCTGGGATTACTTGATCGCGGATGCGGCTGCGCGGCGGCTTTACATTTCGCGCGCGACCCACGTCATCGTACTCGACCTCGATTCCGGCAAGACGGTGGGCGACATTGCGGACACTCCGGGAGTGCATGGCATTGCGTTGGCACCGGCGTCGGGGCGCGGCTTCACCAGCAACGGCCGCGAGGGAACCGTCAGCATTTTTGATCTCAAGACCCTTGCGGCGATTGGCAAGGTGAAGGCGGGTGATAATCCGGACGCGATTCTCTACGATCCGGCGACCCGGCGCGTGTTCACGTTCAATGGCAAGAGCCAGGATTCGACGGCCATCGATGCGGCAACCGGCACGGTGTTGGGCACGATCAAACTAGATGGTAAGCCGGAGTTCGCGGCCAGCGACGGCAAAGGCGAGGTGTTCGTCAACATCGAAGATAAGAGCGAGTTGACGGCGATCGACGCGAACAAGTTAGTGGTTAAATCGACTTGGCCCCTGGCGCCCTGCGAGTCGCCCTCAGGATTGTCGATGGACCGGAAGAATCGGCGGCTGTTCGTGGGCTGCGAGAACAAGATGATGGCCGTAGTGAATGCCGATACGGGGAAGGTTCTGGCTACGCCAGCGATTGGTGATGGGGTGGACGCGACCACATTCGACGAGGGAACCGGACTCGCTTTTGCATCGTGCGGGGAGGGCGTGTTGACGGTGGTTCGGGAGGAGTCGGCTGACAAATTCAGCGTGGCGGAAAATGTTCCTACGCAGCCCGGGGCGCGCACGTTGGCGCTGGATTCGAAGACGCATAACGTATATGTGGTGACGGCAAATTTTGGTCCGCCTCCGGCGGCTACGGCGGATAACCCGCATCCCCGGCGGAGCATTTTGCCGGATAGCTTTGTGGTGCTGGTGGTGGGCAAGTAAAGAAAAGCCCTCCACCACGGAGTCACAGAAACACAGAGAAGATATCCACTAGCTCTTAATTTTTCTGCTTTCTCGGTCTCTCTGTGACTCGGCGGCGAAAGGTCTCGTTTTCGGGGATCGAACGACCGTTCGGTTGTCATCTTTTTGCGCGGCGTGTATTATCTCTCCACTTTAGCCACCTGCATTCTCTTCTTTCACCGCGACATCTAATTGGTAAGGTACTGTGAGGGTTGGAATTAATGGCGACTTCGGACGACAAGTTTTTTCAGGCTCGGGTTACCAAACGCGTGGACTTTGCGCCCGACCTTTGGATGGTTCGCATCCAGGCAGGCGGGGAGTTCAAGTTCGTTCCCGGGCAGTACGCCACGCTGGGAGTGGAACACGACGGGAAACGTACGGAGCGCCCGTATTCGATTGTGTCGGCGCCGTTCGAGGATGAAATCGAGTTTTTCTTTGAGCTGGTGCCCGAAGGAGCGCTGACGCCGCGGCTCTACAAGCTGCAACCCGGCGACGGATTGCTGATGCGCAGGGCGCCCAAGGGGCGGTTTACGCTTGATACGGAGAGTGGGCGAAAGAATCATCTGCTCGTTTCCACAGTGACTGGAGTTGCTCCGTTCGTCAGCTTTGTCCGCACGCTGTCGAAGGACTGGAAGGAAGGGCGATTCGACGGCAACCATAAGCTCTACCTGCTGAACGGCGCAAGCCGGCCCTGGGAATTCGGCTACAAAGAGGAGTTGACCCGCTTCGATGCGGAACTGCCATGGTTCAAATATGTGCCGACGGTGAGCCGTCCGTGGGATCACGCGGACTGGCCGGGTGAGATTGGGCGGGCTGACGACATTCTGCGCAAGTATGCCGACGACTGGAGGCTTGACCCGACAAATACGACGGTTTATTTGTGCGGGCATCCTGACATGATCGCGAACAGCAAGGCGATCCTGAAGCGGCGCGGGTTTCTCGACAAGACTGGAGTTAAGGAAGAGATCTATTGGGTGCCGGCGAAGTAGTACCTTGTACCCAGTACCTAGTACCTAGTACCCAGTTGCTAGTCAAACAGGTCTCGATCAGATGCCTGTCGCCGCGCTTCGTCTCTCCATCAGGAACACGTCTCTCCAGGTCTTGCCGAGTTTGCCGATGCGTTCCCTTTTCCCAACTTCGTGGAACCCACAGGACTTGTGGATCGCGATACTGGCGGTGTTTTCGGGAAAGATTCCGGCTTGTAGCGTCCACACTCCGCGGCTCTCGGATTCTTCGATCAACGCTTTCAGAAGCGCGGTGCCGACTCCACGGCCTTGTGCGGCGGCGGCCACGTAGACGGAGACCTCCGCAACTCCCGAGTAGACGCGCCGAGCGGAGACTGGGCTGAGCGCGGCCCAGCCCACGACCTGACCGTGTTCGCGTGCGATCAGGCGACAGTCCTGGCGATGGCTGCTGTCCCACTTCTCCCAGTCCGGGAGCAGGGTTTCAAATGTTGCCTGGCCGGTGGCGATGCCCTCAGCGTAGATTTCGCGAACGGCGGGCCAGTCTGTGGGCTGCATCGGTGTGATCTGGCAATCCATTGCACGTTATCCAAAAGGTTTTAGAGTGACGGACCTCAGGGGCCAAAACCCGCATCCTTGCTGACTCCTGGCGGCACGGCTGAAGCCATGCCCTTCCCGATCCCGTCCACTCGGAGAGCGCTTAAGTTTCCGCAGGCGCAAAGAAGACCAGTACCTCGAGTTCGTCCGTGATGTCGTAGAAGCGGTGGCCGACTTCGGCTGCTACGAAAATTATGCTGCCGGCGGAGACTTCCCGGTCTTCGAAACCGGCTTTGACGCGGGCGCGGCCTCGGACTACATAGTAAATCTCGTCTTCGCGATGCGGCTTCTGGTGGTCCGTGCCTCCAGCGGGCAGGACGTAGAGTCCGGCGCTCATGTTCGGCACGCGCAGGAACTCACGGTATGGTCTGCCGCTCTGGGCGCGCTGCTCGGCGATCTCTGGAAGGGTGGCGAACAAGGTCTTCATACTGTTTAACCCCTCAAGCTCTTTAACCCGTCATACTCTTTAACCCCTGAAGCTCTTTAACCCCTCATACTCTTTAACCCCTCAAGCGAAGATGCCTCCGAAAATGAGGTCGGTAAACTGCGGAATCAGGTTCTGCGCCTGCAGTTCGCCCTCCGGCTTATACCACTGGTAAATCCAGTTGATCATTCCTAACAGGGCGAAGGCGGCGGCGCGCGGGCTGACTTTACCCCTTGCCTGAGGTTGAGATTTGCTCTGAGCTTCTTGCTGAACTTTTTGCTGAACCTTTTGCTGCACTTCAGCCATGAGGCTTTCGAGGAAGTGGATGTAATCCTTTTTGCGGGCGTTGATGCGCTTGCGCAGGGCCGGCGGGAGGGGATGGTTTTCGTGCAACATCACCGTAATCTCGCGGTCGCGGGGGCTGAGGACGACTCCGATATGCAGCCGGATGAGGGCTCGCAGCCGCTCTTCAGGATCGGCGATGGCGCGGACGGGGTTGAGCACTCGCTCCTGGGTGATCTCCATGGCGTGGTTCATTATTTCGAAGAGGATTTCGTCTTTGCTCTGGAAGTGATGATAGAGCCCGCCTTTGCTTAGCTTGAGCGCGGCCGCGACGTCGTTCATGGAAGTCGCGTCATAGCCGCGCTGCTGGAAGAGGCGGGCGGCGGTGCGCAGAATTTCCTGGCGGGAGTCGACTACGGTCTCGCGGGTCATCGGGTGACATGGTAAACAGTTGCGGGCGGGAATGCCAATGGACTGCCTGGCTTTCGGCTCTCTTCTGGGTTCTAGCCCAGCCGGAGCCAGACTGGCTACATTTTTGCTGGCCGTTTGTGTTAGCCAATGTTAGGGTTTCCAAAACCAATCGCAGGTCAGATCGCCAGCCGATGGAAGCCGGGGCCCTGGTTACGCCGAGATTTAGTCGAGAGGTGACGGGATGCAAGAAAGACAGCGGTGCTGTCGTACCCTGATCAGTTGCGTGGCGACTGGATTGTTCTTCTTTTTGCCGTTGGCCTGCTTGTCTCAGAACACAGTGAAGCCTCAGCCAGCGATGCCATTCGCCGACGATTTGAAGAAGTATCCCGGATTGCTTGCGGAATTAGCCCACCTGGCCGAAGCCCTCAAGAACAATATTCAGCTCCCTCCGGTTCGCACTGAGAGTCCCTTACTGCCACGCCTGCCAATGACGACAACCTATTACGTGGCGCTCCCCAATTACGGCGAGATCGCCCATCAAACGCTGGAAACGCTACGGCAGGAATTGCGGGCGAGTGCGGTGCTGCGGGACTGGTGGCAGCATGGCGAACTGAGCTTGGCGGGACCGAAGCTGCAGGATTTTCTGGAGAAATTCTATGAGGTCTCCCAGTACCTGGGCGATGAAGTAGTTGTATCCGGCGAAGTGGGCGGCGGGGCAAAGGAAAAGGGCGCGCCAGGTCGCAATTTGTTGATCGTTGCAGAAGTGCGCAAGCCGGGATTAAAGAACGTCCTTGAGCAGATTCTGAAGGGAGCGCCAGGCGAATCGCAATCGACGGTGCGCATTCTCGATCTTAAGCAGTTGGCTGAGGCGAAAATTGGCTCTGGCACGCAGCAACTGGTGGTGTTAGTGCGCCCGGATTTTGTCGTCGCGGCCGACAGCCTGGAGGCACTGCGAGGGTTCAATGCGTTTCTGGATGCCAAGACAACAGATTTTGCCTCGACGCCCTTCGGAGAGCGTCTGACAGAGGCCTACAAAGGCGGAGCCTCCTCCCTGATGGCTGCCGATCTGCACACCATCCTGAACCAGATTCCGGTGGGAACTTCACCCGGAAACCAGCAGAATCAAAAGATGTTCGATCGCACGGGTCTTAAAGATGCGAAGTATCTGGTCTGGGAGTATCGGCACAGGGCCGAAGTATCAAGCGGCCGAATGGAACTGAGTTTTGTGGGTCCGCGTCATGGCATAGCATCGTGGCTTGCAGCCCCTGCACCGCTCGGCGGCCTGGACTTTGTGTCACCGCAAGCCACGATTGTGGGCAGCGTACACCTTAAGAATCTGGGAGGGATCTTCGATGACATCAAGGATTTCTCTTCTGCTTCGAATCCCAACGCGCTCGCCAGCGTCCCCAGCATAGAACAGGCGATGCACATTAGCCTTAAGGACGACTTGCTGAGCCTGCTGACAGGCGAAATCACCGTGGAAGCGGAGGGATTCACCGAGCCTAAACCTGACTGGAAGATAATTCTGCGCACCAGCGATGCCGATCATCTGCAGCAAACGCTTACGAAGATGCTGGCCACGATGCCCTTCCGGGGAATGGAATTCGTGGAAGACGGAATCACTTACCACCCGTTAACCATTCCTTCGACCCCGAAGCCGATGCAGATTGTCTATGCCTTTGCCGACAGTTATCTGATCGTCGCCTCCAGCCATGAGGCGGCGGCAGCGGCGATTCGACTGCACAAATCAGGTGAATCGTTCGCCAAGTCAGCGAAATTCACGGCATCTCTTCCCGCCGGCGATCCGGCAGATGTTTCCGCATTGCTGTACGAGGACCCTGCCGCCGTAACGGCTTTGAATCTGCGGCGCCTGTCGCCGGAATGGGCGGAAGCCTTTGCGCGGGTATCTCCTCCGACAACGCCCATCGTGTATCGCGCTTACGCTGAGGAGAGCGCGATACGCGGAGTGAGTACGAGTGGCACGGCGGACGCCGGTATGATTCTGGTGGTGGCGGCGATTGCCGTTCCCAACCTGATGCGGGCGCGAATGGCGGCCAATGAATCATCTGCGGCAGCCACGATGCGCACGGTCGTTGCCGCACAAGTTATGTATTCCACCGCTTATCCCGACAAGGGATACGCGACCGATCTGGCCACACTCGGCCCTGACCCGCATGGACCCGGTCATCCATCGCCGCAACATGCGAGTGCCATCGACGCCACTCTGGGCAACCCAAGTTGCACATCTGGAGCATGGTGTTCCAAGGCTGGATACAATTTCCGCCTCACGGCAGACTGCAAGGTCCTCGTACTCGTGTGTAAGGAATACGTAGTTGTCGGCGCCCCCATCAGCAGTGGCACAGGAACCAGAAGCTTCTGTTCGACGTCGGACGGCGTCATTCGCTACAACGTTGGCCAGCCTTTGACCGATCCGATCACCCCGTCACAATGCCGCAAATGGGCACCCGTCCGGTAAACCGGGCGGAACAGTTCCCGCTTGACAGGAACGGCGGACGAAGGTAGCATTTCTTTAGTAACCGACCGACCGGTCGGTCTGCATCCGGGTTCCGGCCTTCCATCGCTGATAGACTGGAACATTCCAAAAAAGCAAGGGCATCTTACCTCCCCTTGTCAACGAGAGGAGCACGCTGGTGGCTACTATTTTTTATGAACACGATGCGAACCCGGAGGCCTTGAAGGACAAAACGATTGCCATCCTGGGCTACGGCAGCCAGGGGCACGCGCAGGCGCAGAACTTGCGCGACAGCGGCTACAAGGTGATTGTGGGGCTCGAACCCGATCGCGCCAGCGCACGGCAGGCTCGCGCCGATGGCATGGTGGTGGTGGCGCCGGATGAGGCTGCCAAGCGGGCGGACTGGATCCAGGTGCTCACTCCGGATGAGACCCAGGCGGCGCTCTATGAGCAGTCCATCAAGCCTTACTTGCATCCCGGAAAGATTCTGGGGTTCTCGCACGGGTTCAGCATTCATTTCAAGACAATCGTCCCGCCTGCCGATGTGGATGTGGTCATGATCGCGCCTAAAAGCCCCGGCCATCTGCTGCGACGGGTTTATAGCGAAGGCCGCGGCGTGCCTTCCCTGATCGCGATTCAGCAGGATTCGAGCAAGCGGGCTCACGAGTTTGCCCTGGCCTATGCGCACGGCATTGGCTCGACGCGCGCGGGCGTGCTGCAGACCACGTTCCGCGAAGAAACTGAGAGCGATTTGTTCGGCGAGCAGGCGGTGCTGTGCGGCGGCCTGACTTCGCTGATCAAGAAGGGATTCGAGACGCTGGTGGAAGCCGGCTACGCTCCGGAGATTGCTTATTTCGAGTGCCTGCACGAGGTAAAGCTGATTGTCGACCTGATCTACGAAGGCGGTCTCGATCGCATGCGCTACTCCATCTCGAACACCGCCGAGTATGGCGACTTGACGCGCGGGGAGAAAGTTGTCGGGGATGCTACGCGGGCTGCGATGAAGAAGACTCTCGCTGACATTCAGGATGGAACTTTCGCTCGCGAGTGGATCAAGGAAAACAAAGACGGCGGTCACAACTTTGCTGCGTTGCGGGAGAAAGAGAAGAAGCATCCGATTGAGATTGTGGGCGCGGAGCTACGTGGCATGATGAGCTGGCTGCCCGGCAAGGACGCGAAGAAGCCGGCTGAGACGCCGAAGCAAGAGGCTAAGCAGGCGGTGAATGTGTAGCAGGACGGGTCGGAGGAGATGGAGATCCTTCGCTTCGCTCAGGATGATAAAGAATGCTTAAGGGAGCAGAAATCGTTCTGCGGTGCATGCGCGCTGAAGGGGTCGACCTGGTGTTCGGCTACCCCGGCGGCGCGATCATGCCGTTGTACGACGCTTTGGAGGGGAGCGGCGTGCGGCACGTGCTTACGCGGCACGAGCAGGGCGCGGTGTTTGCGGCGGAAGGTTACGCGCGGGTTACGGGAAAAGTTGGCGTCGCCATGGCGACCAGCGGGCCGGGCGCTACGAACCTGGTGACTGGAATTGCCGACGCCAAGATGGATTCGGTGCCTTTGGTCTGCATCACGGGTCAAGTGCGGACGGCAATGATCGGGACCGATGCGTTTCAGGAGACCGACGTATTTGGAGTGACGCTTTCGCTGACCAAATGGAGCCGGCTGGTGCGCACGATTGAGGAAATCCCGGAGGTGATTGCCGAGGGCTTCCACTGGGCGCGCAGCGGGCGTCCGGGGCCGGTCGTGATCGACATCCCTACCGACATATTGAAAGCCAAGAAAGAATTCTCTGGCCCGGCGAAGTTCACCCCGCATGCCCGGCCTGCTGAAGGAAAGGCCGAAGGGGCATTCAGCGACACGATTATCGCGTTACTGCAACGCGCTGCAAGGCCGGTGGCACTGGTGGGCGCGGGGGCAAAGCTTTCGGGAGCGGTTCCGGAGTTGCGACGGTTGCTTGA
>Ga0209274_10000577_pt1 | contig 21075 bp, 18 predicted proteins | sample HubBroMetageREF1_FD_188343 | JGI IMG/M metagenome (GOLD analysis project Ga0209274, IMG submission 188343) | Reference soil microbial communities from the Hubbard Brook experimental Forest, New Hampshire, USA - Hubbard Brook CCASE Soil... | ecosystem: Environmental > Terrestrial > Soil >...
GACGATTCGACCCGTGAGAACGGCTGCCTGCAGTACATTGCTGGGAGTCATCGTTGGCCAGATCTACCGATAACCGGACTCGCTGGTGACATGGATGCAATCAGCGCAGTTCTGGACAAGCAGCAAAGACGCGAGTTTGAGCGTCCGGTCGCGGTGGAGTTGAAGAAAGGCGAGGCTTCCTTCCATCATCCCCGGCTGGTCCACGGATCGTTTGCCAACCATTCTGACCGCTCACGCCGCGCGACCGTCATCAACGTCATGAAGGATGGCGTGCGCTCGGGGAGCGATGAACCGCTGCTGCACGGTGTGCCGGTCATCCCGCCCGGTCAGAAGGTTGAAGGGCAGTTCTTTCCGCTACTGTCGGAAGAATAGGCGCCAATCGCCGCTGAACTGGAATGATCCGGTCGGAGATAATCGGGGCCGCGTTCGGGACCGCTCATCCATTGATCAACCCCATCATGTACTCCGGATACCTTCCGCCCGCCGCGGCCTCCGCCGGAAACGCTTCATCGATCCGCCGAAAATCTTCCGTGGTCAGCTGAATCGAATCCGCCGCCGCATTCTCCTCCAGATATTTCCGCCGCTTGGTCCCCGGGATGGGAACGATGTCGTCTCCCTGTGCCAGCACCCAGGCCAGCGCCAGCTGCGAAGGCGTGCACCCTTTCCCGCGAGCAATCTCCTCCACCCGCCGCAACAGATCCAGATTCTTCTGGAAGTTCTCGCCCTGAAAACGCGGACTGTTCCGCCGGTAATCATCCGCCGGCAGATCGTCAAACTTCTTGAACTGTCCCGTCAGAAACCCACGCCCCAGCGGACTATAAGCCACAAACCCAATCCCCAACTCGCGGCACGCCGCCAGAATCCCGCTCTCCGGATCGCGCGTCCAGAGCGAATACTCCGTCTGCAACGCGGCAATCGGATGCACCTTCACCGCCCGCCGCAGCGTCGCGACCGAAGCCTCCGAAAGCCCCAGATACCGCACCTTCCCGGCCTTCACCAACTCCGCCATCGCGCCCACCGTCTCCTCAATCGGCGTCGCCGGATCGACGCGATGCTGATAATAAAGATCAATCGTCTCCACTCCCAGCCGCCGCAAACTGGCGTCGCATGAGGCGCGCACATAATCCGGCTTGCCGCTGACTCCGCGCACACTCGGCTTCGCCGGATCGCGGACAATTCCAAACTTGGTGGCCAGCACGAGCCCATCGCGCCTGCCCTTGATCGCCCGCCCGACCAACTCTTCATTCTTATGCGGCCCATAAACATCCGCCGTATCGAGAAAGTTGATCCCCAGTTCCAGCGCGCGATGAATCGTGGCAATCGACTCAACATCGTCGAACCCGCTGTAAAACTCCGACATCCCCATGCACCCCAACCCCTGCGCCGAAACCTTCAGCCCGCTGCGACCTAATTCCCGACTTTGCATAATGATTCCCCTTCCGAATAAATGTTCCGCGATTTCTGAAGTTAATGGATTCTGAAGTTAATAGATGCGGATCAGCGGCTTCCGGGATTCAGTGACATCGCCGATATGCCGCGCCAATACTCCGGCAGCCTTTAACTCGGCGACAAGCTTCTCGCGCTCGTCCTCGGCAATCGAGATCAAGAGCCCTCCCGCCGTTTGAGGATCAAAGAGGAGAGTCTTAAGATCGTCCGTGATCGGCGCATCGTAGCCGACCTCGCATTCGGCGAATTCCCGGTTAGCATTCAAACCGCCCGGCACGTATCCGGCGCGAATGCATTCCAGAGCTCCCGGCAAAACTGGAATCTCTTTCGAGAAGAATCGCAACGCAACATTGCTCGCCAGCGCCATCTCGCGGGAATGCCCGATCATCCCGAACCCGGTCACATCGGTCATCGCGTTCACTCGATAATTACCGCCAACAATCACTTCTGCGGCCCGCTTGTTCAGCGTGGTCATCGACTGAACGGCGGCATTAATCCAAGCAGGTTCGGCTTTACCCTTTTTGATTGCCGTTGAAATCACGCCTGTCCCCAACGCTTTTGTAAAAATCAGAGCATCCCCGGGCTTGGCGCCTTTGTTGGCCAGAACTTTCTTGGGATGCACCACTCCTGTAACGGAATATCCAAACTTGGTTTCTTCGTCGCGAATGCTGTGCCCGCCAATCACTGTGCATCCCGCCTCGATCATCTTCGACAACCCGCCCTCCAGAATTCGCTCCAGAATTTCCAGCTCCGCCTTCTCGGGAAAACACACCAACGCCAGCGCGGTTAGCGGTTTCCCACCCATGGCGTAAACGTCGCTGAGGGAGTTAGTCGCCGCGATCTGTCCGAAGGTATAAGGATCGTCGACAACCGGCGTAAAGAAATCGACCGTCTGCACCAGCGCCTGGTCCGGCGCGATCAGATACACTCCGGCGTCGTCGGCATGATCGAAGCCGACCAGAACATTCGGGTCGTATTGCCGGGCTAATTTCCCAAGCACCGTGTCCAGCGCCGCTGGACTCAGCTTGGATGCTCAACCCGCAGCTTTCACCGACTCCGTCAACCGAAATGGCTTGCTATCCGCCATCCGCCCATTGTAACGAAGGGGCTAAGGTCGGCGATTTTCGATTTCTGATCTTCGACGGTCCGGATCGCATTTCCGAAGGCGGGCTTCGGACCCTCAAAACTTGAGATCACAAATTGTGATCTCAAGTTCGCAGGCATGCGTTGCTGGATGCAAGACAACCAGGCGCAAGCGTTCTATTAACATGAGGCCCGGAGACGCTCGAATGCGCCCGAGGGATTGGACGAAATTCTTCATCGCGACTCTGACGATCGCAGGAATCATCGCGAGCGCGAGCGCGGGTATGACCACGACTGTATTCGCACAGAGCCCGCCGTCGCTGCCAAGCCCCGCCGCCAATGCGCATGTGATTCGTGTTCAAATGGGATACTCCTGCGGCATGTGCGGAGGTCTCTTCTACCATTCAACCGTAACCACGGTTGAGCCGTCGTTTCTCCTTTGGCAGGGGATGTACTCTTCGAACCCGAAGAAGCTGCCGAACAAGAAGACCAAGGCCGCTATCACACGACAGGATTGGAAAAATCTGCTGCGTTCGATTGATGCGGACGCGCTCCGGGCCCTGCCGCAGCGGGGTTGCCTTTCCTGCAGAGACCTGCCCGAATCATGGGTGGTCATCGAATACAGCGACGGGGGCAAGATTGCGGTGATCTACGGTCCGACAAGCATCCCCAAGCCGGTCGCGGCGCTGAAGTTCCCCGCCGTTCTAATAACTATGGGGCCCTGATAAATGTTGCGGTCTTCAGGCGATCTGAACGCAAGATTCGAAAAGTCAGGATTGAGGCAGACAAGCCAAACGAAGCAGCTAGCGAAACTCCTACTTCACCGCCACGTCCGTCACCTGCAGCTCCGGATACTGCCGGTCCCACTGCGCCGAAATGTGATCGAATGTCAGCCGGAAAGGTCGCGTCTGCCCCGGAGCCAGCGGAGAGACGCTGAGGTCTACCGGCTCAGGATAAGCACCGTTCGTCCTGACCACCTGTAACGGCACTTCTTCCTGCTGCGCAACCTGCCCCAACTCATCCTTAAATACAACTTCCACGACGGCATGCGTTACCGTCTTGTCGCCGCTATTTGTGACGCTCCCGTCGATGTAGCTGACCGTGGCTCCAATGAAATTCTCCGCCGCGCTCATCTTGAAATCGGAAAGCTTCAGGCTGGCGAGATAGGGCGAAACCGGTTTCGCGACCTTCGGCGGCTGGCGCATCAGCAGCGCGACTGCGAGCATGCCCCCGATCACCATCGCCACGGCAATCCCGATAATCAAACGGCTGGAGTCGCGCTCCTCAGCGACCGGCGTCGGCTGTCCCAAACTTCCCATTCAGGAATTGTAGGCTGTTGGATTTCGCTTGTCGATTTATCGCCAATGTCACGGCGTCCGAGGCCGGAGCGCGGGGGGGTGCCCCATTTCTCGCGCGTCGTTTGCGCGAGAAGTGGGGCATTCGACTGTGGGAAGCCGAAGGCTGGTTTAAGCTTTCCGCGCCGACAGCAGTTGCGCCGCATTCTCGTGATACACCTGCCGTAGAATCGAATCATCCAACCCGAACCCATTCAGCGCCCAGTGGTATCCAAACTGCTCATTCTCATAGAAATGTTCGTCCAGCGATTCCAGGATTCTGAACGTCACACGATACATCGCCCGATCGAATCCCATGTCGGTGCCATAAACCAGCCGATCCGCATGCTTAGCATAAAACTGCGCTGCAAACCGCGGAATCGGTCCCGTCTCCGCATACCGTGCGGAGATATCCGCATACAGATTCGGATTTCGTTCCAGCACCTCACCCAGCCGCGCCAGATCGTAATCGAGATTCATAAAGTGGCACGCGATGAACGTCGTATTTGTATGCCGCGCCAGCGTGCGCTCGAAAATGTCCACCATTCCTGACAGCCCTACTATGCCCGGCTGATTATCCAGCCGCCATTCATAAGCGTTCATCAGGCCGTCGTTATATTTGTCCATCTTCTGGTACATCCAGATCGGGTCGGCGACATGTAGGCTGACGGGCATTCCCAACTCACCGGCCTTCGCCCACACAGAATCCATGCGCGCATCGTCCGGATGCACCCCCGGCGCATTCGATTTTCCCGACCGCAGCCCCTTGCCTTTGTCATGAATCTCGCCCACACCGCGCGCCCCGGCTTGGTAGCAGCGTTCCAACTCTTTCGCGGCCGCCGCGCCAAAACCCGGCTTATCGAAACCCGAAAGGTCGAGCCCGCTCCACATCTCAAAGCGCTCGGGATGCTTCGAATATTTCCTGCCGATCTCGTCAAACTCCGCGCCCGTCGCCATGGTCAGGATGATCGTCTTCTCGACTCCAACTTCATCCATGGTGCCGACCCACGCGTCGATCTCCTTCGCAGTCTTAGCGTAAGGATGCGAGTGCATGTCGATGATGGGAAATTTCGCCCGCGCAATCTCAGTGACCGGAATCTTGTAAATGGATTTGGGACGGTAGTCCTTCAGCAAAATAGTCTCGGGAGAAACCTCTTTCTTCGCCGGCGGAACAGCAGATTGCGATTTCGAATCATCCGCGGCGGAACCGAACGTGGAAGTAATTGGAAGCCCGGCCGCAAGTCCGGTCAAGTTTATCCATTGCAGGAATGATCTTCGATTCATAGTGTCAGCATACTAAATGAATTGTGCAGATGAATCATGGAGGGGCGCGGGCCCTCGTCCGCCCAGGCAGCGCACCTGCTCTAGAAAAGCTTCGTGGGATAACCCCGGACGGGGCTTCCGGATTTCCAGTTGTGAAGATGAAAGAACGAAGATTCACCTCGGCGTGCGGAAGAACGCCAGCAGAAATAACACTCCGAACACCAAGTCGACAACGCCAAACACAAGATCTGACGCGTGCAAACGCTGCTGCAAGTAAAGTTCGATCAAGGCGGCGGCGTAACTGAACTTCTCAAACACCGACGGGAGCATCATCATGCGAAAGCGCGAAGGATCGCGGGCAATAACGACAAAGGCAAGCTGCCAAGCGACACCTGCCCCAACAAATCCGTAATAGAAAGCGGGATGCGTGATCACTGGAGGGTCCCGCCGCCCGATCACGTCAAACATGAAATAAAGAGGCGTGAGGATAAGGATGCCCCACACGGCAGCAATCCAGAAAACCACTTTGGCGAATTTCATCGAGCAATCTCGACCAACCTCTAACGTTGCCTACTCGCCGCCGACAGTCAACCCGTCCACACGAATCGTGGGTGCCGCTACCGAACCGCGAAACTCCAGATCATTCGCGATCTCGGAAATATTGAAAAACAATTCCTTCAAATTCCCCGCCACCGTAATCTCTTCCACCGGATACGCGAATTCTCCGCCAGAAATCCACATCCCGGAAGCCCCGCGCGAATAATCTCCGGTCACCAGGTTCGCACCGCTGCCGAGAAACTCGGTCACATAGAGTCCGTCCTTGATTCCGCCAATTAATTCCTTCGGCGTCTTCGCCCCCGCCTGCAGAAAATAATTTCCCGGCCCAATCCCCGGCGTACCGGCCAGCCCACGCGAAGCGTTGCCGGTCGTTTGCAGCCCGAGTTTTTTGGCGGTGTAGGTGTTGAGCAGATAAGACTTGAGCACTCCGTTCTCAATCACGACGGTACGCCGCGTGGGCACGCCCTCACCGTCGAACGGACTCGTCCCGAACCCGCCGGCAATCGTCCCATCGTCGATGATGTTGACGTTATCCCCGGCAATTTTCTGTCCTAGCTTTCCTGCCAGAAACGACGCCCCACGATAGACCGAGTCTCCGTTAATCCCTTCGAAGATGTGTTCGAGGATCGAGGTAGCAACCATAGGATCGAAAACAATCGGCACCCGTGCGGTCTTCGCCTTGCGCGCGCCCAACCGCCGTAGCGTGCGCTCCGCCGCAATCTTCCCAACTTTCTCAGGCGCATCGAGCTTCGACAGCGTGCGCGCGACCGAGTACCAATAATCGCGCTGCATGGCGCCAGTCTCGGTCTGCGCTATGGGCACAGCCGCCACCGAACAATAAGACCGCCGGTATTCGCCCACGAACCCATGCGAATTGGCCAGAACTTTGTGCCCCGTAGCCGCGTCGAACGATCCACCTTCCGAGTTCTTGATGCGCGGATCAAAATCCAGCGCCGCCTTCTCCGCACGCCGCGCGTAGTCAATGCGATCAGCACCGGCGAGCGAATAAACGTCTTCGTGATACAGATCAAGGTCGCCGGCAATCGCCCCCAGCTGCGAAGCTTCGGGAATTCCGCCAAACGGATCTTCCGACGTGATCTTCGCCAGCGTTAACGCCGACCTCACCATCCGGTCGAGCCCCGCAGGAGAAAAATCGCTGGAGTAAGTGCTGGCAGCGCGCTGCCCGAAAAACACCCGCACCCCAATCGACTTCGACCCGGACTCTTTCAGAGTCTCCACCTGGCCCAGCCGCACCAACGTAGAGAACTCATCGCCTTCGCGCACCACGCACTCGGCCGCCGTCGCCCCGCCGGCCGTAGCGCGCCGCACAATATCCTGCGCAATCTCGCGCAAATCGGTTTCAACTTTCGGATTCAGATCTTCAACTTGAGTAGAAGACATAAGACTTACTTAGAATTTCATCCGTGCAAATCCGCGGCAAAAAGCTACCTACTGCATGAACCCGCCCGGATCTTTTCTCGCCGTCCCGCCCACCGTCAGCCGGTCAATCTTCAGCGTCGGAATTCCCACGCCCACCGGCACGGCCTGTCCATCCTTGCCGCAGGTGCCTACGCCTTCATCGAGTTTCAAATCATTGCCGACCATCGAAACCCGGGTCAGCACATCCGGCCCGTTGCCGATCAGTGTTGCGCCCTTGATCGGCGCTGTGATCTGACCATCCTCAATCATGTACGCCTCGGAGGCCGAGAACACGAACTTCCCGTTGGTAATATCCACCTGCCCGCCGCCAAAATTCACCGCATAAATTCCGTGCTTCACCGAGCGAATAATATCTCCTGGATCATCCTGCCCCGCCAGCATGTAAGTATTGGTCATGCGTGGCATGGGGATGTGCTCGTAACTCTCGCGCCGTCCGTTGCCCGTGCTCGCAATTCCCATCAGCTTCGAAGACAGCTTGTCGCTGAGATAGCCCTTCAGAATTCCGTTCTCAATTAGCACCGTTTCTTGAGTCGACCCACCTTCATCATCCACGTTGAGTGACCCGCGCCGCCACGGCATGGTCCCGTTGTCGACGACAGTGCACTTCTCGCTCGCCACCCGCTTGCCCACGAGTCCCGCGAAGGCAGAAGTCTTCTTGCGGTTGAAATCCGCTTCCAGCCCATGTCCCACGGCCTCATGCAGCAGAACCCCGGGCCATCCCGGCCCCAGCACCACTTCCATCTCTCCCGCCGGAGCTTCCCGCGCGTCGAGTTGCAGAATCGCCTGCCGTGCCGATTCTTTCGCAAAGTATTCCGGTGTCTTCTCGCCGAAAAAGAAATCAAGCGCCACGCGTCCGCCGCCGCCCGAACCGCCACGTGCCGAGTTCCCCTCGGTTTTCGCGATGCACGAAACATTCATCCGCGCCAGCGGCTGCGAATCCTCCGCGAATGTTCCGTCTGATCCAACCACCAGAATGTTCCGCAGTTCGTCAGCATAGCTCGCCCGCACTTCCTGAATCCGCGGATCGTAAGCCCGCGCTGTTTTGTCCGCCCGCATCACGAGCTCAACTTTGGCGCTGATCTCCGCGTCCACCGAGGGCAGCGTCACCGGATACAAGCTCCGCGCCGCCGCCTTCTGAAATCCCGCAACCGTCGCCTTCGCCGGAGCGCTGGCAATCAACGCCGCGGTGCGCGCCGCATGCAAAATGCGCTCGGAAGAAAGATCGTCGGTATAGGCATACCCGGTCCGCTCTCCCGAAACCACGCGCACTCCGCATCCCGCAGAGATGCCCTGCGACGCCGACTTCACCATCGACTCATCCACCATCAGCGACGTCGACGAAAGATATTCGAAGTACAGGTCTGCATAATCGCCGCCCGCCGAAAGCGCCGCCGACAGGTAGCGTTCCAAATCGTGCTCGGTCAGCCCGTAGTGTTCGAAGAAAAACCGCTGCCTATCCAAAGGATGTTTATCGAGAACTTGTTTGTCCAAGCTTTGTTTTCCCACGTTGTTCATTTCTCTCATCTCACAGGTTATTCAACCCGAACTTCTATTCGATGATCCTAGTATTTGATGACCCCGAGCCCGCCCAGGACTCCAACCCATCCTACGCCCGGCGGAAGGCATCACCGATATTCATAAATCGCCCGCGTGGATCCACCGTGGAAAAGCGGCCCTTTAAGGACTGCGTAAGATCACCCACGCCAGAGCGGGCTTTAGCCCCTGAGGGAATCCCTACCGCCCAAGGCCCATATCCTGACCCAGTTCTTGTCATTATCCCACACACAACTCCATCCGCCCCCTCCGGCGAACTGGAGATTAGGACAGTACCGAACTCTTCCACACCTCCCGTCGATAACCATGGTCACTCGTCACAGACTCCGCCCCGCCCAATGTGGACAATGCCCTCGTGACCCCAGACTCCCTAACTCGCACGGTGCAGGACTTCCTCAGCGAAGCCTCGGGCGCCGTCGTGCTCGAAAACGGTGCCGTGGCCTTCGACTTGTGCCAGTCCAAATACTCAATCTCGGGCGACTACAACAAATGCCTGCTGCACCTGTGGTCGGCCGAGCGCAACACGGTCCGCCGCGTGCTCGACGCCGAAGTGAAGAACGGAACCCTGAAACTATTCGTGCAGCGCCTCGGCCAGTCGCGTCCCACAAAACTCGAAATCTGCCGTGAGCGCGACCGCCGTTCGCCCTCCGCCAGGAAAGTCGCTCGCGCCAGCTACGAACGAAAGCTGCGCCGTGCTCTCGATCGCCATTTTCCCGGCTTCACCGTCACGCGTCTGACCACCGCCGTCGACCTGGAAAACTCCTTCGGCCCCATCTACGCCCGCGGACTGCTCCGCCAGGGCCAGTCGGCATTCGGCGTGCTCGGAGTCAACAGCTCCGAAACTCAGGCTTCCATCGACGCTTCTTTGACCTTCGCCATCCTCTGGCTCGAAGCCTGCCGCCATTCCTCCGCGGGCAAGTTCCTGGTCGAAGGCCTGCGGCTGTTTGTTCCGCAAGGCTGTTCCGCGCTCGTCCGCGAGCGCATGGCCAACCTCAACCCCGCCGCCGCCAAGTGGAGCCTGTTCGAACTCGACGAACGCCACGACGCCTTGGCCGAGATCGATTGTAGCGACCGCGGCAACGTCGACACCCGCCTGGTCCACGCCCCCAACGAATCCGCCGCGCTCACCCGCTTCGCCGACTCGATCGCCCGCATCAACTCGATCCTGCCCAACTGCGAGGTCGCCGTGCTCTCTGCCGCCGAACTCGCCTTCCGCTGGAGAGGCCTGGAGTTCGCCCGCGCTCGAATGGGCGCCGAAGGCGCAACCTTCCGCAGCAAACAGGAAATCGTCTTCGGCGTCGGCGCCGAAGCGCGTGTTCTCGAGGAGCGTAATTTCCCGCTCTTCCTGCAGCTGCTCACCGCCATCCGCGACACGCGCCATCCCTACGGCCCGCGCCAACACCCGCTATTCCGCTTGCACTCAGAACGCTGGCTCGAATCACTGGTCGTAGCCGACGTCAGCGTCATCGACGAGCATCTGCTCTCGCCCTCGCAGGACTCGCGCCAGCTCTATTCTCAGGTCCCCGCCTTCTCCGCCGCCGACCGCGCCATGCTCGACGTGCTGACCACCACTCGCGACGGCCGCCTCGCAGTCGTCGAACTCAAAGCCGACGAAGACATCCACCTGCCCCTGCAGGGCCTCGATTACTGGTCACGAGTCGCGTGGCACCACACCCGTCAAGAGTTTCCCCGCCACGGATATTTCCCCGACCGCGAACTGTCATCCGAAAAGCCACTGCTGTACCTGGTGGCGCCCGCACTCCACGTCCATCCCGCAACCGATATTCTTCTGCGTTACATCGCCCCCGAGATCCCCTGGGAATTCGTCGGCATTGACGAGCACTGGCGCGAGGGAGTCAAGGTAGTCTTCCGCAAACGCCGGGATGCTCATCCCCGCGCAGACAGGGACACCGGCAGAAATTCAGAATTGCCCGTCGCAATCTGACTCGCCGGTCCGCGCCAGCCGCGAAGCGGCGAAAGAATGCAGCCCACTGCGCAAGCTGTGGGTATGGCGCGCAGACAATGAACAAGCCCCGAAGGGGCGAAAGAATCTATCTCAGCGCTGGGTCGCATCCGAGAATCGGAACTAGTCCCGAGGGACGACACAGACGCGCTTCAGCCTTTCCAAGCCCCTAACATCCGCCGCAGATCCAGCAACTGCCCCAGGTGATACGCATTGTGATCCGCCAGCAGCAACGCTTCCCGCAAAACCGTCTGCCCGTCGCCCCACGGAATCCGCGCAAACAAATCGGTCTTCTGACTCGCCACCAGCTTCTGCATTGCCTTCAAATCCCGCCGAAACTGCTGAACACTTTTGCTCCATGCCGCCGCATTCGCCGGACCTTCCGTCTTCGGCCAATACTCGCGGGGCCACTCCCGAGCAACGTACTTCGCATTGCGGCTGAACTCAAGAATGTCCCACTGCGCCAACCGCATGTGTTCCAGCAGCATCCACGAGGAATGCGGAAACTTCGCCGGCTTCGTCCCACGCAGCTTCGGCGGCAGATTCTTTATGACGTCGTCAAATGTGGCATGAGCACTCCCGCCCTCGAGAAGCTCAAGAAGATGCTTACGCAACGAAAGTTCGTGATCCTTGGTCATCCCATTCCTCCGCGTACGGAACACCCCAGTCTAGCGCCCGAAGGCAAAGGCACGTTTGGGAATTCCAGGATTAAATGAGATCAAACGAGACTGGCGACGGTGTGGACAACCATCGGCTGCAACATCATTGTCCGCGCAACCGTGGAAGAGCGCGCTTCAGCGCCGCGTAAGGCAATCAAAATCAAATGGGCTTCAGCCCCTGTGGTCGGATCCCCTGCCCGCGAAGAAGCTTACTTATTCTGCGCCGAAGCAGTCTGCGCCGGCGCGTCATCGCTCACACTTCCAATCGCGTCGCCGGACAGCACCAACTCCACCCGCCGATTCTGCTGCCGCCCCTCGGCCGTATCGTTCGACGCAATCGGCTCACTCTTGCCAAAGCCGTGCGCTTCAACCGCACCGGCCGAAATCCCCTGCTGCACAAAATAATCCCGCACGGCCTCAGCCCGATGCTCCGACAGATCCTGATTGTATTGGTCGCTGCCCACACTGTCAGTGTGTCCCTCAATCGCAACATGCAGGCTGGGATACGCCAGCACAATCCCCGAAACCTTCGCCAGCCGTTCCCGCGCTCCCGGAAGCAACTCAAAACTTCCGCTGCGGAACAAAACGTCCGACATATTCGCGATCAAACCCCGCGCCGAGTCGCGCGTGGCCAGAATCGAGTTCAGCTGCTGCAGCAGCCGCGCCCGCAGTTCCTGCTTTTCTTTTTCCGCTTGCTGCCGCAGACTTTCGGACTGCGCCGCCGCAGCGTGGGCCTTCTCCGTTTCGGCGGCAAGAATCTGCTGCTGGGCCACCGCTTCGGCCTTGGCCTTCTCGGCTTCTTCTTTCATGCGCTCAGCTTCCGCCTTGGCCTTCTCCGCCGCTGCCCGCGCCTGTTCCGCCTGAGCCTGCGCCGCTTCCGCATCCGCGCGACGTTTAGCTTCAGCGTCCGCATCCGCGCGGGCTTTCGCTTCGCGCGCCGCAGCGGCGGCCTGGGCCTCGTCTTCGGCCTTCTGTTTCACCGCCATCAGCCGCGCTTCTTCCGCCGTCTCGGTGGCTTCCTTGGCTGCGGCTTCCACCGCCGCTTTGTTCTGTTTCTGCCGATAAATTTCTTCCGCGTGCATCAACTGCTGCCCCGCCTTCGACAGTATCGATGCTGCATATTTATCCGCCGCCGCGATATGCGCAATGCGCACCGCGTTCCGCGCCTCAAACAGCTCCAGCGGAGTCTTGCTGTCGATCCCGAAGATCGCATCCTGAATGTGCGTATTGGTCGAGGAATACGTGCCCCGCGTCACCAACTCGTACTTCGCATCGATATTCTCGCCCCCGCCGCCGCTCACCGACGCGCTCTCCATCACCACCATATTGCCCGGCTGCGTCACCGCGAAGTACGGCTCGGCGGTAACGATCATCCCAAAGGTCTGCAAGTCGGTGTACGCCTTCACGTGCGCGTTGCCACCGTGATCGAGCGACAGCTCGCCCAGGTTCACCGGACGCCCCTGCGGCGAAACCGCCCAAGCCACATAGGTCAGAAACTCCAGCCCAAACTTGGTGGCGTCTTCGAGGCCCTCGAATTTGGCTTCGATTTCGAAATTTGTCTTCTTGCCTTCCACGCGAGCCTCGCCCGAAGCGCGCTGCAGCAGATCGGTGCCGCGGAAATCGACTTTCGTCGACCCGCCCTGCAGGCGATAGTGCACGGCCCTGGTCGTGCGCGAAACCGTGGTCGCGGCCTCCGGCGTAGCAGTGGAAGAAGCGCTAGGATTGGCGGAGACGGCAGTTTGCGTCTGCGCGAACGAAAGAGTTGCAGCGGAAAGAACAACAGCAGCGGCCAGAGATATGTTTTTCACAGGGTTCTCAATCTGAGGGAGATTAGAACTAACTAATCTTCTTTATCTTCGTCGATCCCTCGCCGATTGAAAAGAACAGGAAGTGATAGCCCTTTAGTCACCGGTTCTGCGTGTGGGCCGATCTTGTGTGGGTCCGGGTCTCAGACTCGGACGGGCCGAGCTCGGCTGCCTCTCCTTGGCAGGATTCCGTCGGTCAGCACCTAAGGAATCACCGCTATCGCCCCCTTCGGCCCCACTACCAATACTCCACCCTCCGGATACGCACTCGCCGCATTGAACCCAATCCTCAACTCCTCCTTCCCGTTAATCCGCCGCGGACCCTTCGGCGGCCGGAGGTCAAATACAAGATCCTGCCCCACAATGAAAATTCGCTCCGGCACCGTTCCTCTCACCCGCATCGCCTTCTCGACCGCGGCCTCCCGCACCGCCTGCGCATTCACATTCCGGTCATAGACAACCGCCGAAAAATACACTGGCGGACGCAGCGTCGAAAGCCTCCACGTCTTGCCTCCATCTTCGGTAAACGCCAGGTTCGGCCCGTCGTCGTTGGGACGCTTGTAGTCCCCGCCGACAATCACACCATGCCCCGCGTCGCGGAACGCGATCGAAAAAATCCCTGCCGAGTCCGGCCCATGCACCATGGGAGTCTCAAAAACCTCCCAGGTGAGCGCGTGATCCCCAGAGTGAAAAACCCGTGCCGTCCTCCCGCCCGTCGCGAACCAGATGTTCTGATCCAACCCTCCACTCAGAATCGCAATGCACGTATTCGATGCCGCGAACGCCCCCTCACCTTCCATCGCTGCCGGCAGTCGCGCCGACGGAATCACACGCCAGTTCTCCCCATCGTCTGTCATCAGCACCTCGAACCTGAGCGTGCCCGACTCGTCCGCGACCGGATCGCCCACCACCACTCCGTGCTGGGCATCCCAGAAAACCATCGAGTCGAAGAAACCCTTGGGATTGCTATTGGTGAACTGCAGCTGCCAGTTTTTCCCGCCGTCGCCGGTGTGGTAAATCCGCGACTGCTCCCCCGGCCCCGCCGACATCAGAAATGCTTCGTCAGCGGAAAACGCCGCGACCGCGCGAAAGTCCAGCGCCCCCGCATCCGGCACTTGCGCCGGAGTCCACGTGAGCCCGCCGTCCGTGGTGCGCAGATAAGTGCCATGCGTGCCGCTCGCCCAGGCAATTGCTCGCGACACTGTGCTCACCCCGCGCAAGCTTTCAGTCGTGCGCGAGATCTGCACCCGCGGCCCGGATTCCGCAGCCGCCGCACCAGGAAAAAAGGAGGGAGAAAGAATCAAGAAAGGGAAGAGGACGACGAAGAAACTCTGCGGAAACGGGCGCATATCCTGAGATTGTAGCGCCGGCGTCTGGCCGACCGTCTCCGGCGCGCCCTTATTTCGCCGTGAAATCGGCGAATGACGCGGTCTTACCCGTATAAATCCGCAACGTACAGCGCGTCCCCACATGGGCGAACGCTACTTCCAGCGCATCCGACGGCGTCTCCACCTGCGCCGTCTCCATCGCCGACCGCGCTATGTCCTGCTTCTCGTCATACGCTGCGCCCGACGTTACGTTCTTGTTCACCACCAGGGTCCAATGATCTTTCGCAGGAATTGGATACACCGTATACGCGCCAATCGGAATCACCGAACTTCCCAGCGCCAGTTGTGCCTCCGTAAACAATGTCATCGGCGCTCCGCCCGGGGTCCAGGGCTTGCCGTTGGCCGGCTTCTCTTTGCTCGAAACCGGGTTGTACCGCACGTAGACCTGCCGCCCGTCATCCAGATTGCACGTGGTGGTGGAAGTCGGCGCTCCGCCCGCCTGCGCGGCCAGCCACGGAGTCCACAATAACGATACGAGTACAGCTCTCCAGACGAGTGTGCCCAGCATAGGTTGGAAAGCCTCCGCGCAGCAGTGTATAGCCGGAGAGCCTGCAAGGGGAAGCCCTTTACGCAGAGCACTATTGGCAAATCTGCGTAATCGCCGTCACTGGCCACTGAGCACTAACCACTCACCATAGGCGTCCCGCCCGCCAAGTCCCGTTCGTCGTGCGTCTTCGGTGATGTTTCCCCCCCTCACGCCGGTTGCTACCGTAGTGCGCAGGTACCGGTGCGTCAGGTACCACGCACGATTCAATCGAGGGCAAGCAATGGCGAAATCAAAACTAAGAATTCTTTACGGCGAAGGGGACGGGGAAATTTTAGCCGCGCAAGCTGCGACCATGGAAAAAGCCGGGCACATTGTCGCCCAAGCCATCGGACGCAAAGCCGTCGACGAAGCTCTCAAAAAGACCTCCTTCGACTTGGTCGTGCTGGGCGCAACCCTGACCCGCAACGATCGACATCACCTGCCCTACATGGTGAAAAAGGCCAACTCCGAGACCAGCGTTCTTGTCATGCACGCCGACGGCAGCCGCCACCCCTACGTCGACGCCTGCACCGACACCGGCGCCAGCCTGGAGTCAGTCCTGCACCGCATCGAATCCATGAGCATCTCCGGCATGATGCCCGCAGCCGCCGGAGCAGCCGCCGGCCGCTAAAACGCCCGCTGGGTCTTGAGCCTTGCGGACCCGCTTGGATTCGAGCCTTGCGGACCGGCGCGGAATTGAAAGCGCGCGGCTTCAAGGCGTGCCGATCATGCTCCGTGGAAAGAGCGGCGCTTGTGCATCGTGGAAGAGCGGCGCTTTAGCGCCGCGTCAAGGCACCAAAAAGTTCGCGGGCTTTAGCCCCTGGGGCCTAGCTCTGCATGCACGGCCAAAATAAGGCGCCCCTTGCCACGCTGCGAACAGCCGGTGCTACGAATCAAATCGATCAACAAGTGGAATGATTGAGTCGTCGGACGGGCCGTCCCCGTTCTCGCAAACCCTCATGCGATCGCAAGAGTGGAATTCTAGGGCAAAATTTCACCCGTTCCTCAAGGGCAAGTGAGCTGCGCCGTACCCGTAACCCGGCCGCATCCTCCGCCGCAAGCCGTGATGACGTTGCACGTAGCTCCGGTCGCATTCAAGTCAAAAGCCCAAACCGTAAAGGTGCCGACCGCACCGCTGGCGCACTGAGCCACCCCGTTGGCCGAAACGGAAATTTCGCTTGTGCCGTTTCCAGCTTGCGTACACGTTCCCCAGGTCGCCGTCAGCGGCGTCACTGGCGAGGGCGGCGCAGTGTAAGCTCCGGTGGCCGTGAACGGGACCAAGCCGGCGGGATAACTCTGGGCGTCGGCGCTTGCGGGACTGATCGTGACCGTTTGGAGTGTGCGGCTCGCGGAGGATCCGCAAGCCAATGTGATCGATGCAGCCAGAACGAGCAGCAAGAGGAAAAAACAGGGCTCGTACCGCTTCATGGCAGACCTCCTTACTCATTACGAATGAAGGCCAATGAAGATGGTTGTCTACCCAGCCATTATATTGCGATTCTGCGGATCACGGAACAGTCTTGGGCGCCGGCTGTCCCGCCGCCTTATAGTCCTTGGGATACACCACCAGACAACGCCGCATCCCCTCGCCCTCGCTCTCGGTCCGCAAGTCTGCCTCGTCGCGAAGCGCCAGGTGAACAATCCGCCGCTCCCGCGACGACATCGGACTGAACTGGTACGGCGTCCCCGTCCTCCGCACTTTCTCGGCAGCGACGGTGGCGGCCGTCCTCAATTCCTGAATCCGCAGCGACCTCTGATTCTGGCAGTCGAACGAAATCTTCTCATGCTCACCCGAAGGCAGCCGCAGCATCTCCAGCGCCAGCAGTTCCAGCGCCCGCAGCAGCTCTCCGCCGCGGTCGAGCAGCAGCGCCGAGTCTGGCCCGGCGAGATCCACCAGGATCTCCGGCTTCTCCCAGTCCCGGTTCTCCGGCAACGGCGGATCCACAATGATCCGATATTTCAACCGAAGTCCGCCGTGCGTCACCACGGCCTGCAAAAATTCGTTGATCTTCTTAGCGGCAGCGAGTTTGTCAGGTATGGACACGCGATTAAGCTCCTAGCTTCTAGCTCAAATCTCTCAGGGTTTGGGTGCCCCGTTTCCCGCGTCCTTCGCGAGAAGCGGCTCTTTGCTCTCCACGACTGCGTCCGATCCAAGCTAGTAGCTAGGAGCTAGCAGCTAGGAGCTTATTTCTCCCTCTTCCGCGCGCGCTTCGCCATCATCTCGCGCATTTCCTGCCCCAGCCGGGTGCGGTTCATCACCGCCTGCTGCGCCACCTGAATCAAGTTCGCTTCCGCGTAATACAGATTCAACCCCGCCGGCAGCCGGAAGAAGAAGAACCCCATCATCAGCGGCATCATCACCGTCATCATTCTCTGCTGCTGCGGATCCATCCCCGCCTGCGGCGTCATCTTCGACACTACCAGCATGCTCACCACCATAAGAATCGGCAGGACATACGGAAATGCCTCCGCCGCTGACAAGTCATGAATCCACAGCCAGTGCGCATGACGCAAGTCCAGCGCGATCGACAGCATCCTGTAATACGCATACAGAAACGGCAACTGGATCAGCATCGGCAAACACCCGCCCGCCGGATTCACTCCCTCTTTCTTGTACAGCGCGCTGATCTCCTCGTTCATCGGCGCCTTGCGCGGATCGCGCAGGCTGTACTTCTTATATTTCTCCTGGATCGCCTTGATCTGCGGCGCCACGCGCTGCATCTTGAGCATCGACTTCATCTGCGTGATGCGCAGCGGCAACAGCGCCAGACTCACAATCAAAGTCTGCAGCACAATCGCCCATCCCCAGTTCGGGACGACATGATAATACGTCCACTTCAGCCACAGGAAGAGCGGCTTGGCAATGATTCCGAAAAAACCAAAATCCACCAGCCCATTCAGGTCGCTGTCCGCGCCAGAAACTCCCGGCACCGCGATCTTCTGCAGCACCTCCAGTTCCTTCGGACCAACGAAAATACGTTCCGCCGTAGCCCCGTGCAGGTTGCCGACCGCCGCCCCCAGCACGTCCACGTTGACCATCTCCTTCGAGTCGGCCTTCTGCGCATCGCGCGCAATCGACATCGCATTGCGCAGCGTGACCATCGCCGCCGCGTTCGGATCATCGGGAATAAACACCGCCGCGAAATACTGGTCGGTCGGTCCAGCCCAATGGAACGGTCCCAGAATCGTCTTCCCACCGCTGATGTCGGTGCACTTGGAAAAAACCGTAAACCCGCACCGGATGGGCAGCCGCACAATATCTTTGTTGAACTGGTAGTCGATAAACGCCGCCGCATAAAACGCGGGCGTAGTCTGGCTGCCGAATCCGGAAGGCCACGCCGGAAGCGCCGCCACGGCCACGCCTTTAGATGTCACCGAAGTTTCGACACCCACGCTGTAGCTGTCATTGAAACTGAAGGTCTTGCGAACCGAGAGATCCTGGTCGGCATATTCGAACGTGACCGTTGCCGGCGACGTCAACTGGCCTTCGCGCGATGCGACATACAGCGCTGAGCCGAGTTTGTCGCGCAGGGTTTCATCGTAAGTCCACAGCGACAGCGGATAGCCATACTTCGCCGCGGCCTCGGGATTCACCAGATCGAGCGGCCCGTTCTGCGCGTCATTATCGAACTTCTTCAGAATCCACGATTTCACCTGCGCACCACGGTTGGTGAACGTGATCCGGTAAACATCGTTCTCGATAACGGTCTCGGTTTCGCTCGCTGCCTGCCTGGTCACAACACTGGCGTGGGTTCCAGCGGAGGTCCCGGCAGAGGTTCCGGAAGAAGCAGCAATAAGCGCAGCGCTTGCACCCGAAGCCGGTGCCGCAGCCTGGTTTGTCGCAGTCTGGTTCTGCTGCTGCGGCGTAACCGGCTGCGGAAAATACCTCTTCATCAGCGGCTGCAAAGCCAGCATCACAATGAACGCCAGCAGAAAAACCAGCATCAGCCGCTTCTCGCTGCCCGGTTCGTGTTGTGGATTTTGAATTTCCGCCAAAGTTTCCGTTTCCTTAGATCGCGCCTTGAACAGAGGACGGCGAAGCCGGTGGGTGTTCGTGAATTGGTGGGTGCCCCATTTCTCGCGTCCTTGGCGAGAAGTGGGAAGATTGCTGCTTCACAACCGGATCATATCCCCCACGCCCCAACGGATGACAGCGCAACAGACGCCGAAAAGCCATCCACCCGCCGCGCATCGCCCCATACCGTTCCACCGCCTCCATCGCATATTCCGAGCAGGTAGGAACAAACCGGCAAGCCGGCGGAACCATCGGCGAGATCGCCCATTTGTATGCCCGCAACATCTGCAAAACAACGAGTTTGGCAAGGTGGCGCATGAAAATCAGCAGGGAAGCATCTACTCCGAATTCCTTCGTGATCCTTCGTGTCCTTCGTGGTTCAAGGTCTTCGAACCCCGTTTCCACCTGCAAGCTTCTGTTCAATAACTACGAAAGCGCGCCCCACTTCGTTCACGACTGCGGTGAAATCCACCGTCAGCAGCGTCTTCTTCGGATTGATGACCACATCCGCATTCGCACCCGCGCCCGGCCAAGTCAGCCGCACCGCCTCGCGCAATCGCCGCTTCATCCGGTTGCGCTCGACCGCGCCGCCGAGCGCACGCCCCACGGTGAATCCAATGCGCAGTCCAGAAATTGTGGGCGCCTTCGCTGCGGGATTCTTCGCAGCAGCGACGCTCGCCGCCGCCCGCGGCCAATAAAACACGGTCATGCTCGCCGAAAAATGCCGCCGTCCCAGTTTGTACACGCGCTCGAAGTCAGCGTGACGCAGCAGCCGCGCGCCGCGGGGAAAAACGCCCGCGACGGCTCGCGGCACAACATCCCGCTTCGATTCTCCAGGCACACTGGCAGTCACGGTGACTCTAAATTCCAGATCGCCATTTCCAAAGGACTGGGGCCGATCACGGCATAGACCGATTGGCGGATCATCGATTGGCGAATCGTCGATTGGTTGAGTGCGCGGACTTCTGTCCGCGCCACTGGACTATTCGCGGAATCCTGGTTTTACCGAAACCCGTTTGCGCCCCTTGGCGCGCCGGCGGGAAATAACCTTCTTGCCGCCCTGGGTCTTCATGCGCTTGCGAAATCCGTGAACTTTCGATCGCTTGCGCCGGTTAGGTTGGAATGTACGCTTGGGCATGAAAAGTACTTGCTCCTGATTCGTTCGACAGTGTTAGGCCAAACCCCAAGTATAAATCACTCCCCGCATTACCTCCAAACTCCGCTCCGGCCAAAAAAGGAGCGAGGCGATCCAAGACATGCCGCCACGGTTCGTTGGCCATGGCGCGTGGCACGGCTCATGTGGCGACGGGCGCTTTCGCCCGTCTTGCCAGCGCGAAGCGCGGCAGCCTCCACCCAGCCCCGCTCAGCAAGAAAGAGTTAAGTTTAAGACAACCTTGCAAAGCCCTGTGACGCGACAGCAGCGGAGTGAGCGCTCTAAGCATTTCTTCGCGCCAAGTTTTCGCGACACAACGATCGCGCGCATCGCTCGCCTCACTGTTTCGCGGCACTCACGCACTCCCGCGTCCTGCACCGTCTTCGCGGCAGTTACCATCGCGCCACTTGACAAACTCTTCGGGCGGGTTCTGAATAATCATTCGCGGAAAAGTTCCAGCCGAAGTTTTCCACACAACAAAATATTTTGTGCTAGTATGCCGATCTGATCCTGCTTTCGAATTTTTCTTTGCTTCGGCAGCCGCGCACTGAGAATCGAACGCATTCCGCAGCTAACTTGATAGTTCCGGCTACTTCGTAAAACGGCAGTTTTAAACAGGCGCTCTCCACCAGCCGCCGGAGCGCCGCGGTGAATATTTCATATATGTCAGTCCCCAGCACAAGTCTCTCCCCCAATCCGTGGGCGCGCATCCTCGATGCGCTGGAAAAGAAAATCAATCGCCATTCCTACGACACCTGGCTCAAGCCCACCCGCTACAGCCACTCCAGCGGTGGCATTCTCTTCGTTCGCGTTCCCACGGTTGAGTTCCGCCACGCTGGCGACAAGTACGCCGACCTAATCCAGGAAGCCATCGACAATCTCGGCCTC
>Ga0209274_10000578_pt1 | contig 21055 bp, 15 predicted proteins | sample HubBroMetageREF1_FD_188343 | JGI IMG/M metagenome (GOLD analysis project Ga0209274, IMG submission 188343) | Reference soil microbial communities from the Hubbard Brook experimental Forest, New Hampshire, USA - Hubbard Brook CCASE Soil... | ecosystem: Environmental > Terrestrial > Soil >...
ACGCGGAACGGGTCGCGTTCTGCTCGAACGGGTCGGACGCAACGATGAATGCGATCCGGATCGCGCGCGCGGTCACGGGCAAGGACGCGATCCTGAAGTTCGAGGGTCACTACCACGGTCAGCACGACTACGCGCTGATCAGTGCGGAAGCCCCGCCGATCGTGGCCGGGCTCGACGAGTATCCCCGTCCCCTCCCCAACTCCGCGGGGATCCCGCCCGGCGTGACGGACTACGTGATGGTCGCGCAGTACAACTCGCTCGTCTCCTTCGAGCGGATGGTCAAGCGCTACCGCGACCGTCTCGCGTGCGTCATTCTCGAGCCGATCATGGCGAACGCCGGCGTGATCCCGCCCCTGCCCGACTACCTGAAGCGGCTCGTCGAGATCGCGCACGAGAACGACATGCTCGTCATCTTCGACGAGGTGTTCACCGGATTCCGCGTCGCTCCCGGCGGGGCCCAGCAGCTCTACGGCGTCCAGCCGGACATCTCCTGCTGGGCGAAAGCGCTCGGGGGCGGGGTGACGATCTCCGCGGTGTCGGGCAAGGCGGAGTACATGGACATGATCGCGCCGGGCCGGATCTCGTTCGGCGGGACCTACTTCGCGAACAACCTCTCGCTCGCCGGGGCGCTGGCGAACCTGAAGATGCTCTATCGGGGCGGGGACGACCTCTACGCGAGGTTCGCGCGCCTCACCGACAAGCTCGAAAAGGGGCTCGAGGAGGCCGGCCGCGACTCGAAGGTCTCCGTGGTCGTCCAGTCGGTCAACGGCATGCTCCAGTTCTTCTTCACCCGTCGCAAGAAGATCCAGAACTACCGGGAGTCGCTGCAGATCGACTGGAACCTGTACCTCCGGCACCACCAGCTGCTGCTCGACAAGGGGATCTACATCCATCCCGACAACTACGAGCGGATCACCTTCTCGAGCGCGCACTCGGAGAAGGATATCGAGAAGTTCGTCTCGGTCGCCCACGAGACGTTCAAGGAGCTGCGCACGCTCCCCCGCGATTACCTTCCGTGAGAAACCGCGGCCCCCCGGAACGGGTCCGGGACCCCCGTCATACCCCCATTAATAGTCGAAGCCGGTAGGGCGGAAGATGGGTCGGTCGGCACGTCTGCCGCGCTCCCGATAGGAGTGGCGGGACGATGAGCCGCAGTCTCGGCGACCTCCTGGTCTTTGTCGGGAAGCGGGTCCTCCAGCTCATCCCCGTCCTCATCGGCGTGGTCATCCTGACCTTCTTCTTCACCCACCTCGACCTGGTCGGGCTCTGCAACGAGTGGTACCCCCACGCGGGAAAGACCACGCTCGCCAACTGCGAGGCGACGTACAGCCAGCCGATCGTCACGCAGTTCTTCCAGTACGTCTCGAACCTGCTCCACGGGAACCTGGGCGCCTCGATCTCGGGCGTGCAGGTCTACTCGGCGATCGCCGCCGACCTACCGGCGACGGTCGAGCTCGTCCTCGCCGCACTCTTCCTGATGATCTTCATCGGGATCCCGCTCGGGGTCATCGGGGCCCAGTACAGCGGGCGTTGGGGAGACCACCTCGTCCGGATCTTCTACTTGAGCGGGTGGGCCACCCCCACCTACCTCGGGGCGGTGATCGCGGCCGTGTTCATCGGGCCGTGGCTCGGACTGCCGACCCACGGGGAGTACTCGACGCTCGTACCCCCGTTCCCCCAGTATACCCATATGTCGGTGATCGACGCGATCATCGCCCTGAACCTTCCCTACACCGTCGACGCGATCGACCACCTCATCCTGCCGGCGGCCGTACTCGCCTTCATCAACATGGGCATCGCGACCCGGATGACCCGGGCGTCGATGCTCGAGGTGCTCCCGCTCGACTACGTGCGCTCCGCCCGGATGAAAGGGCTGAGCGAGTTCTGGGTGTTGTACAAGCACGCGCTCCGGAACGCCCTCATCACGACCACGACGGTCCTCGGGATCACGGCGGGCGGCCTGCTCGCGGGGACGGTCGTCGTCGAGGAGGTATTCGACTGGCCCGGGATCGGCCAGTACGCCTACACCGCGATCGGGGGCGGAAGCTCCACGCCGAACTTCGACGGAGCGATCGCCGTCGTGATCGTCTTCGCCATTGCCGTCGTGGTGGCCAATCTCATCGCGGACATCCTCTACGGGATCCTCGACCCCCGCGTGGACTGGAGGTAGTCGCGATTGGTAGCGGTCCCGAGCGCCCCCCCTCCGCGTCGCGCGGAAAGTCCCTTGAGGGTCTTTTGGCGGGTGTTGCGCGCCAACCCGCTCTCGCTCTTCGGATTCCTGCTCGTCGCGGTGATCTGCATCACGGCGCTGGTGGTGGTCGTCGCTCCGCACCTCATCGTCCCGTACGGCGCCCAGCAGCAGACCGGTCCGTACAACGCACCCCCGTCGTGGAAGCATCCGTTCGGCACCGACGGACTCAGCTACGACGTCTACTCGGAGGTGATGCTCGCGCTCCCGCTCGACCTCAGTCTCGGCATCGCGATCGCGGGGGTTTCGCTGCTGATCGGAGGGGGCCTCGGCCTCGTCGCCGGATTCTACGACACGCCCGGAACCGCGGCGGGCGTGGGATCGGTGTCGGTCATGCGGCTCACCGACATCTTCCTCTCCTTCCCGAGCTTGATCCTCGCGCTCGCGATCACCCGGGCCCTCGGGGTGGGGGTGGTCAACGTGGCGATCGCCATCACGATCACCTGGTGGCCGTACTACGTTCGACTCGTCCGGGGGGAGGTCCTGGCGGTCAAGCACCTCCCGTACGTGATGGCGTCCCGTGCCGCGGGGGTCCGGGAGGGGCGGATCCTGCTCCGCCACGTTTTGCGGAACGTCCTCGAACCCGTGGTCGTCTACTTCACCCTGGACATCGGCACCGTCCTCGTGACCTACTCGACGATCGGGTTCATCGGCGTCGCGAGCAAGTATCCCGGCCCCCAGCCGGAGTGGGGAGCCATGCTGGCGTTCTACCAGAGCTCGGGCTCGATCAACGTCTACCCGTGGCTGGTGCTCGCTCCCGGCGCGGCGATCTTCGTCACGGTCTTCGCGTTCAGCCTTCTCGGCGACGGACTGCGAGACATCCTCGACCCCCGCACCCGCCGGGCGTTCGTCCGCAGCACCAGCTCCCATGACCCGCCGCCCGAGGCCGTCAGCGCCCTACCGTCCGCCCCGGACGCCGGGGAGGGTGCTCCGAGCCCGGCGACTGCGGTCGGTGCGGTCGACGCGAGGTCCGCCTCATGACCGACCCCGTGCTCGAGGTCGACCACCTGTCGATCACCTACACGGTCGGGGCCGGGACGTTCCAGGCCGTGTCGGACGTATCGCTCCGCCTCTATCCCCGCCGGGTGGTCGGGATCGTCGGTGAGACCGGTTGCGGCAAGAGCACGCTCGCCCAGGCGATCCCGCGGCTGCTCCCCGAGCCCCCCGCGACGATCGGCGGCGGCCGGATCATCTTCCGCGGTACGGACCTCGTGAAGGTCCCCAAGCGGCAGCTCCCGATGGTGCGGGGGACCGGGATCGGGATGATCTTCCAGGAACCGCTCAACTCGCTCAATCCGGCGTTCCGGGTGTTTGACCAGATCGCGGAGTCGATCCGGATCCGCCACTACCGGGACATGGGGTGGGTGAAATCGTTCCAGGGTGGCAGCGCCCCGTTCGACTACTCGAAACCGCCCCCCCTGCCGACCGTCTCGGAAACGCTCTCGAAACCGTTCCTGCCGAGCGGCGCCGTGGGAGATGCGGCCCGGGAGCGCCTGCAGAGTCGGTCCGACTATCGGGAGGAGGTATTGCAGTTCCTGCGGCTCGTCCGGATCAACGACCCCGAAGCGATCCTCGACCGGTACCCGCACGAGCTCTCCGGGGGGATGCGGCAACGGATCATGATCGCGATGGCGCTGAGCGAGAAGCCGTCGCTCCTCATCGCGGACGAACCCACGAGCGCGCTCGACGTGACGATCCAGGCCCAGGTGCTCACGCTCATGAAGGAGTTGATCGACGAGGTCGACGCGTCGATCCTGTTCATCAGCCACGACCTCGGCGTGATCGCCGAGACCGCGGACGAGGTCGGGGTGATGTACGCCGGGCGGATCGTGGAGTACGGTCCGGTGGCCGAGGTCTTCCAGTCCCCCCGTCACCCGTATACGAAGGCGCTCCTGAAAGCCGCTCCCGCGCACTACAAGTCGGACGGTCCGTTGAGCTCGATCCCCGGGAACGTCCCGAACCTCTCCCGACCCCCTTCGGGATGCCGGTTCCACCCGCGGTGCGTGCTCGCCCAGGCGGTCTGCAAGGGCGAAGCGCCCCCGCTCGACCCCGTGGACCCGGCCGCCGCCGGGGACCCGTTCCGCGTCCATCGCAGCGCGTGCTACTTTGCCTCCGAGGTACCCGGTCTCCCGTGAGCGCGCCTTCCCCCCTCCTCGAAGCCACGGGGATCGAGAAGTTCTTCCCGCTTACCCGGAGCCTCTCCTCGATCGTCCGGGGCGGCGCGAAGCGCAGCGTCCACGCGGTCGACGGCGTGTCCCTCACCGTTCTTCCGGGAGAGACCGTCGGATTGATCGGGGAGTCGGGCTCGGGAAAGACGACGCTCGGCTGGCTCATCGCGCGCCTCCACCAGCCGACCGGCGGCACGATGCTGTTCGACGGCCAGGACGTCACCCACCTCGGCGGTTCCGCACTTCGGAAGTGGCGCCGGAACGTCCAGATCGTCTTCCAGGACCCGGTCGGATCTCTCGACCCCCGCCTTCGCGTCTGGCAGATCGTCGGGGAGCCGCTCCGGGCGCAGGAGGGGCTCTCGCCGGCGGAGGCGAGGAACCGGGTGCGCACGCTCCTGCCGAGCGTCGGGCTCCCTCCCGACTGCCTCGACCAGTACCCCCACGAGTTCTCGGGAGGAGGCCGCCAGCGTCTGTCGGTCGCTCGCGCCCTCTCCGTGAACCCGCGACTGATCGTGCTGGACGAGCCGACGAGCGCGCTCGACGTCTCGGTGCAGGCCCAGATCCTGAACCGTCTGGTCGAGCTGCAACGCGAGCGGAACATCGCCTACCTGCTGATCACCCACAACGTGGCCGCGGTACGGTACGTGGCGGACCGGGTCGCGGTGATGTACCTCGGGCAGATCGTCGAACACGGCCGGGTCCACGAGCTCCTCGAGCACCCCGTCCACCCGTACACGAAGGCGCTGCTCGCCGCCGTGCCGGTGCCGGATGCGAGCCGGCGGCGCACGCGCTACCGGATCACGGGCGACATTCCCTCGCTGATCGACCCGAAACCGGGCTGCCGCTTCGCCTCGCGCTGCCCGTTCGTCATCGAACGGTGCCGGGTGGAGGACCCGCTCCTGCGGACGGTCGAAGGGCTCGGGGACCGCCTCGTCGCCTGCCACCGGGCCGAAGAGGTCCGGGACATCGCCCCCTCGACCTTGCTCGAGACCGGACCGGGGGCTGCGGCCGCCCTCTCGTGAACGGGAACGCCGCCGTCTCGGCGGACCGAGCTCCCCGCCCCGCTCACACCAGGTACTGCGTGTTGAACCCGATCGAGAACGGTTCCGCGCTCGCCATCGGGTTCTCCACGAACCCGCGCAGGTTGGACGCGTAGACCGAGAAGGCCGTCGGGACGACGAGCCAGATCTCGGAGTAGTTGTCGTACATCTGCTGGGTCATGAAGGTGTAGTTCCCGGTGAGCACCGCGGGGTCGGAAGCGCCCGCGGCGAAGAACGTCGCGTTGTCGACCAGCGGGTTATCGTACTGGGCCATGCACGCGTTCGCGCTGCCGTCGCTGTACGCGTCGTTCTGGGTCCAATCGTCGGGCGAGATGTAGTCCGACGTGTAGAACTCCTGGCCCATGTAGAACGGACCGCCGTTCGCGGTGGTCGAGGAGACGCACGCGCCGTTCTGGTCGATCCCTTGTTCCTCGATGAGCTGGTTCAGGCTGACCCCGATCGGGTCGATCGTGATGTTGATCGCGGCCAGGTCGCCCTCGAGGAACTGGGCGGTGTCGGCCCAATCGGCCCCGCTGTTGAGGTACATGTAGCTGATCGTCGTGCCTTTGCACGCCGCGTTCGCGCACGGGGAGTTCTGGATCTCCTGTTGGGCGAGCGCAAGGTTGTACTGGTAGTACGGCTCGTCCGCCGTCACGTTGTTGTTGTACGGATAGTCCGGCGGGACGGGGCCCACCCACTGGGACGCGTAGCCTCCGAACGCCTGCTGGATGATCTGCTGGTAGTTGATCGCGTGGGCGATCGCCTCTCGAACGCTGAGATTGTTGAACGGATACGCGTTCACGTTCAGGAAGATCCACCAGGAACCGCTCGTCGCGCCGTAGATCTCGGGGAGCGCCTGAACGACGATATTCGAGTGCCCTTCGAGCTGCTGGATCGTGGAGGGGCCGACGTAGGCGAACGAGGCACCCTGGACCTGGCCGGATTCGAGGTCGTTGGTCGTGATGTCGATCGCATCCTGGAAGATCACCTCGACCGAGGTGTTGGCGGGCTGGAGGTTGATGTTCCAGGGTTCGCTCGCCCAGGCGGACGCCGCCCAGTATTTCGGATTCGGTTGCAGCGTGTAGCCACCGCCGCCGACGCCGTTGTAGTTCTGGAGCAGGAAGGGCCCCGTCCCCAGCGTGTTCGTCGACATGTAGTCGTTGACCTGCCCGTAGGAGATCCCGCCGTGCTGGTCGACCCAGATGGGGTCCACCGCGTAGGAGTTCGGCGCCGAGATCGATGCGAGGAGGTAGGTGTAGTTGCTCGCGAGGTATCCGTAGCCGAGGTTGAGGGCGATCGACTCGTTGTTGATGACCTGGAACGACTGGTTCGGGAGCTCCATCTGGGCGATCTCGCCGGCGGTGGGGTTGTCGAAGTTCCAGGAATTCAGGTCGCTCACGAGCGTCGCATTGGCGGCGGAGTCGCTCGCGTTGGAGGAGTAGTAGCTCAGGGGGTCCGAGGGCGTGAAGTTCGTCGAGTAGAAGTTCTCCTCCAAGATGAACTGGGGTCCCTGGACGAGCAGCAGGCTCCGATACAGGCTGTACCACTGCACGAAGGCGTTGTACGGGTCCCCGTTCGAGAAGACCACGCCGGGGCGGAGTTCAAAGGTGTACGTCGTGAAGTTGGAGTTGTTCAGGTTCGAGGTGGTGGTCCAGCTCGACGCGAGGACTCCCGAGAAGGTCGTGACGCTCGAGCCGTTGTAGTTCACGAGGCCCTGGTACACCTGCTGGACGGCCGCCCAACCGGGGGTGGTGAACGTGACGGCAGGGTCCAGGGAGTCGGGGATCTCGGCCTGGTCGATGCAGATGTAGGCGGTCTGGCTTGGACCGCAGTTCGAGGTCGTCGAGTGGCGCAGGACGATGTACGCCCCGATGCCGGCGACGACCAGGATGATCACGATACTGACGGCAATGATGTTCCGGTTCCGTGGTTTCAACGAAAAACACCCCGGCCGGCCGCCTGACTGGCACCCCCCTTGATAAGGTATGCCATGGGGGTTCTCCGGAGTCCCCGAAGGTCGGCCGGCGGCAGCCTATTGAACCGGGCCCGGCTCGCCGCCCCCCGGGATACCCATGGTCGGAAAGATGCTGATCGCGGGGGAGTGGGTGACGTCGAACGGTGAGGCCCTCATGCCGGTCGTGAGCCCGTTCGACGGGTCAAAACTCGGAGAGGTGCCCCGAGGGTCCCGGGAGGACGCCCGACGGGCGATCGACGCGGCCCGCGAGGCATTCGACCACGGTCCCTGGCCCCGGCTGCCCCCTCGCGCGCGCGGCGAGGTCTTCCTCAAGGTCGCGCAACTGCTCACCCAGCGCCTCCCCCAACTCGCGGAGCTCGAGAGCCGCAATCAGGGAAAGACGATCAAGCAGGCCGCGGACGGCGACCTGCCGTTCTCCGTCGACAACCTCGTGTTCTACGCGGGGGCCGGGCGCACGCTCGACGCCAAGAGCCCGGGGGAGTTCACCGGGGAAGGGACGACGATCTTCCGGCGGGAACCGGTGGGCGTCGTCGCGTCGATCACCCCGTGGAACTATCCGTTCATGATGGCGGTATGGAAGATCGGCCCCGCCCTGATCACCGGCAACACCGTCGTCCTGAAGCCGGCGAGCTGGACGCCGCTCACCTCCCTCGAGCTCGGCCGCGCGTTCACGGACGCCGGGATCCCTCCCGGGGCCCTGAACGTGGTGACCGGTCCGGGCGAGGAGGTCGGGGACGAGCTCTCGCGGAACCCGAAGGTCGACCTGGTCTCGCTCACGGGCGACACGGCCACCGGTCGCAAGATCATGGAGGCGGCCAGTCACACGGTCAAACGGGTGCAGCTCGAGCTCGGCGGCAAGGCACCGTTCGTCGTCTTCGAGGATGCCGACCTCGCGGCCGCGGTCGAAGGCGCGATCGTCGCCGGTTTCGTCAACGGGGGCCAGGACTGCACGGCCGCGACCCGGCTCATCGTCCACAAGAACGTCCGGGCGAAGTTCCTGAAGCATCTCCTCGAGAAGGTCGCCACGATCCGGATCGGCGACCCACTCTCCCGGAAGACCGACCTGGGCCCGATGGTGCACGCGACGCACCAGAAGAAGGTCCTCGATTTCGTCCGCCAGGGGAGCGCGGAGGGAGCCAAGCTCGTCGCCGGCAGCCCCGAGGCCCCGAAGGGAAATCCCCACGGTGCGTTCGTCTCGCCGGCGGTGTTCGACGACGTCGCACCGGACATGGCGATCGCCCAGAAGGAGGTGTTCGGCCCGGTCCTCGACGTGCTCGAGTTCTCGACGTTCGACGAGGCGCTAGAGATCGCGAACGGGGTCGAGTACGGACTCGCGGGCAGCGTCTGGACGAACGACCTGCGGACGGCGATCCGCGCATCGAACGCCCTCCGGTTCGGGGATGTCTGGGTCAACGACCACCTGCCGCTGGGGTCGGAAACCCCCCACGGAGGGTTCAAGCAATCCGGGTTCGGAAAGGACCTCGGGACCGACTCCCTCAACGATTACACAGTGGTCAAGAACGTGTACATCGACCTGACCGGACAGGCGCGCAAGGGCTGGCACTACCTCACCTACGGCGACCCCGCCTAGACGAGCGATGATCGACGGCGTGCCGGCGGGCGGCAAGGGATCCCTTCTCATCGGAGGGCGCTGGCGGGTCCCGGAGAGCGGACGGTACTCCCCCGTCCACGACCCGTCGACGGGCCGGGTGGTCGGCGAGGCCCCCGTCGCGACCTCGGAAGAGGCGCGGGCGGCGGTCGACGCGGCCGCCGACGCCGAGGATGCTTGGGCGAGCGTGCCGGGGCACGAGCGGGCCCGCATCCTCCGCGCGGCCGCGTCCCGCCTCCAGGCCGACAAGGAGGTAATGGCGCGGCTGATCGCGAGCGAGGTCGGAAAGCCGATCGTCGACGCCCGCGTCGAGGCCGACCGGGCGGCCGGGGTCTTCCTCCTCGCGGCGGAGGAGATCCGCCACCTCGGGGGCGAGAGCTTCCCCGCCGACGCCTACGAGCGCCCCGCGGGCAACGAACAGCGGTTCCTCTTCTCCGTCCGGGACCCGATCGGGGTCGTGGTCGCGATCGGACCGTTCAATTTCCCGCTGAACCTGTTGTGCCACAAGGTCGCTCCCGCGCTCGCCGCGGGGAACCCGGTCGTGGCGAAACCAACGTCCGCGGCGCCGTTCACCGCGTTGCGCCTCGCGGAGCACCTCGTCGCGGCGGGGCTCCCTCCGGGGGTCCTCAACGTCGTCGTCGGACCGGGAGGGTCGGTCGGGGACACGCTGGTCGAACACCCCCGTACCCGGCTGGTGACGTTCACGGGTTCCACCGAGGTCGGAAAGGCGATCGCGGGGAAGGCCGGACGACACGCCAAGCGCGTCATCCTCGAGATGGGAGGACTCGACCCGTTCGTCGTGCTCGACGACGCGCCGCTCGACGCCACCGTGGCGGCGGCCGCGCGCGGAGTGTTCAGCTACTCGGGCCAGGTCTGCACGGCCTCGAAGCGGTTCCTCGTGCAGGACGGGATCGCGGACCGGTTCGCCCGGGCCCTCGCGGAACGGGCCGATGCCCTGCGCGTCGGGCCGGCGCTCGAAGAGACCACCGAGGTGGGTCCCCTCATCGACGGGGCCGCGGTGGAGCGGATGGAGTCGCTGGTCGACGACGCGCGCTCGCGCTCGGCGAAGGTCCTCGCCGGAGGCCGACGACCCGACGGACGGTCGGAGGGAAGCTTCTACGCCCCGACCGTGCTCGACCAGGTGCCGGAAGAGGCCCGGGTCCTTCGGGAGGAGCCGTTCGGACCGATCGCACCGGTCGTGCGATTCTCGGAAGTTGAGAGCGCCATCCGGATCGCGAACTCGACCCCGTACGGCCTTCAGGCAGCGGTCTACACGCGGGACATTGCGCGGGGATTCCGCCTCGCCAAGCGGATCCGCGCGGGGGGAGTTCACCTCAACGACCCGACGAACCTGCGCTGGGATGCGCTGCCGTTCGGAGGGGTCCGGGAGAGCGGCCTCGGTCGCGAGGGGCTGCGCTACGCCATGGAAGAGATGACCGAGGTCAAGCTGATCTCGGTGAACTACGCGGGAAGCTGAGTCGCTACGACGGCGCGGCGTCCGGGAAGGTGCGTCCCGGTGCGGGGGGAGTGACCGGCCCGGGGATCCCCGGGGCGGAGGAGAGCAACGGCTCGGGTCGGGCGATCCGTGTCGAGGTCCCGGGGACCGCGACGCGCGCGTTCGGGGAGGCGTCGAGGCTCTCGAGGGCGTCCTCGAACGCGACGAGGCCCCGCTCGAGCAGTTCGTCCTCGATCGTCAACGGGGCCATGAACCGCAGGACCTGGTCCCACGACCCGCTCGTGTGCATCAGGACGCCCCGGGCGAACAGAGCGGAGCGCATCGCCTTGGCCCGCTCGCCCCAGGCGGCGCGCGTCACCGGGTCGTGGACGAACTCGACGCCGATCATGAAGCCGCGACCTCGAACGTCGCCGATCGTGGGGTGGTGGGCCGCCATCGAACGGAACCGCTCGACGACGGCGGCGCCGCGGTGGCGGGTGCGTTCGAGAAGGTCCCCCTCTTTCAGGACCTTCAGCACCTCGGTCCCGACCGCGAGCGCGAGGGGGTTCCCGCGGTACGTCCCCAGGTGAAAGCCTCGCGGAAGCTCCTTCACGAGGTCCGCGCGGTAGGCGACCATCGAGATCGGGAGCCCGCCTCCGACCGTCTTCGCAATGCACAGGATGTCCGGGGTGACGCCGGAGTGCTCGACCGCCCACATTCGGCCGGTCCGGCCGAGTCCGGTCTGGACCTCGTCGGCGATGAGCAGGATGCCGCGTCGGTCACAGAACTCCCGGAGCGAAGGGAGGAAGTCGTCGGGTGGGACGACGTAGCCGCCCTCCCCCAGGATCGGCTCCACGAGAACGGAGGAGATCTCGTCGACCCCCGAGTGCGGGTCGTTGACCAGGTGTTCGAGATAGGCGATCGTCCCCGCGGCGCCCTCGTCCGCGCCGAGGACCGGTCGGTACGGGTCCGGGAACGGCACGCGAATGACACTGCCGCCGCCGAAGGACGTGGTGGAATGGTAGCGGCGTCCGCTGGTGAGGCCCACGACGCCGCCATGCACTCCGTGGTAGGCGCCCGAGAATGCGACCGTGCCACGCTTCCCCTGGGCATAGTCCGCGAGGTTGACCGCGGTCTCGATCGCATCGCCTCCGGTCACGGTGAAGAGGACGCGGGCGTGGTTGCGAAGGTTCCCGGGAAGCGAACCCTCGAGCTCCTCGAGGAAACGGATCCGCGCCTCGGTCGGGAGCTCCAAGGCGTGCCAGATCTCCTTCGACTGCGCCTCCAGTGCCGCCACAAGCCGGGGGTGGCGGTGACCGAGGTTCAGGACGGAGATGCCCGCGACCCAGTCGATGTACCGGTTCCCGTCGACGTCCTCGATCGTCGACCCCTGGGCGCTCTTCGGCGCCATGGGGAAGTAGTGCGGGTACCCGATCGCGTCGGTCTCCCAGCGGGCCTGTTCCTCGAGCAGCTTCCGCGACTTCGGTCCGGGGGGCGGCACGACGATCCGGGGAGCGTCGGGATAGCTCAGCCAGCCGGTCCGGTCGCTCATGCTCCGCCCGACCGGTAGAGCGGCGTGTGCCCATATCAACCCTCGGGGGCGGGACGGGCGGACGGGCCGGCTGGATTAACCGCTCCCGAGGGCTCTGCCATCAAGCCGATGCCCGACGCTCGCACCGCCCGGGTCGACACCCACCTCCATCTGAGCCGTTGGTGGCCCGACCTTGCACACACCGCGTATCGGGCCGACCTCGACTACACCGTCTCCGGTCTCCTCGCCGAGATGGATTCGAACGGGATCGATTTCGGACTCGTGATCCAGATCTACGAGGCTCCCGACCCCGTCCAGGCGCTCGAAGAAAGCCGGCGACTGCGGGAAGAGAGCGGCGGGCGACTCCGGCCCGTCGTCACCGTCGACCCGACACGGGGCGAAGCGGCGGTCCGTGACGCGATCGCGCTCTGGGAGTCGGAGCCGCAGCTGGCCGGTATCAAGCTGTTCCCTGGCTACCTCGACTTCTACCCGCACGACCCCCGCCTCGACCCGGTCTATGAGTTCGCCCAGCGACGTCGCTTGCCGGTGCTCGTGCACCAGGGCGACACGCTCAACCGGAAGGGGCATCTGAAATTCGCCCGGCCGATCGAGCTCGACGAGGTCGCGGTGCGCTGGAGCGACGTCCGGTTCGTCCTCTGCCACTTTGGCAACCCGTGGATCGACGAGGCGGCCGAGGTCGTCTACAAGAACGAGAACGTCTACGCCGATACCTCCGGGCTCCTCGCGCATCCTTCCGCCCCCTACTTTGAGCGGATGGTCACCCAGTGCCGCCAGCGGTTGATCCAGGCGATCGTCGCGATCGGCTCGTGCGACCGTATCCTCTACGGATCCGATTGGCCCCTCGAGGAGCTCCGTCTCGCTCTGTCGCTCGTGGACGGGCTCGATCTTTCGGCTGCGGACCGCTCGAAAATCACGGGAGAAAACGCTCGTCTCCTCTTCGGCCTCCCGGACCGCGCTTCCCCGCCTACCGGCGCTCGCTGACGCGGCCGCCTCCCCGAAGATTACGGCAGTTACGTAGCACGGTCGTGATGAACCCGTGCGGACCTCGTCACCCACAGAGGGACCTCGTGACGTCGACCAGCGACGCTCCGGACCCGAAGGGTGAGGGGAATGCGGTCTCCCTCCTCCGGGAGGATGAGGCGACCGGTGCTCTTCGCCGACGGCTCGAACGACCGTCCCGTATCGGCATGTACGGCCTCGGAGCGTTCGGAGCGCTGACGTCGTTGGCGGGTGTCGCGCTGTGGCTGACCGACGCCGGCCGCCTGGGACTTGCCCTCGCCGCGATCGGCGCGGTCATGGTCGTCCTCGCCATCGTCCAATTCACCCTGCAGCGACGGGACGCTGCGCACTGGCCGGACCGTGCGCTCCTCTGGGAGGAGGGGGTCGAGCTGGTGCTCCACAACGGCGAGGTGCGCGGGGTCTCCTGGACGGACGCCGACCTGGCGCTCGACCTCGTGGCCCGGCCGGCTCCGAAGCCGGCGGGCCGGGAGTTCCTGCTGGTCTGGATGTCGGAGGGGAGGATCCCGTCGGTCGAGCTTTCCCCCGAGGGGTTCGATCTGTTGCGACAGGCGGCCGCGACCCAGCGGCTCGCCATTCAGGAGCACCACCGGGGCCACGAGAGCCGTGGAACGCACTGGATCGAGATCCGTCCGAACGCCGCGGGGCGGCTCGCCGCCCGACATGCGGGCTCGGGCGAGGTCGGCTCGTGACCGGCTCCTCTTAAACGGGGAGCGAATCCCACGCCGCCGCGTGGGAGAACCTCAGGATGGACGGCGAGGAGATCCAACGTATCGTCCGGGAGACCAACTACGTCACCTGGCGCCGCCAGGGGGGTTGGAATCCTCTCGTCGTCGCACGAGCCGAAGGCTCACGATTCTGGGACAGCGCGGGCAAAGAGTACCTAGACTTCTCCTCCCAGCTGATCGCCACGAATCTGGGCCACGCGAATCCGGCGGTCGTCGAGGCGATCTCCGAGCAGGCTCGAACCCTCCCCTATGCGGTGCCCGGCTTCGCGACGGAACCTCGGGCCCGTCTCAGCTCCGCGCTGCTCGAGATCCTACCGAAGGGGGTGAACCGATTTTTCTTCAGCACGTCCGGCACCGAAGCCAACGAGGCCGCCCTCAAGATCGCGCGGGTCGCGACCGACCGGACGAAGGTCGTGGCCCGCTACCGTTCGTACCATGGTTCCACCGCCGCATCGATCTCCGTGACCGGCGAGCTCCGGCGAAGGCCCATCGAGCGTGTCCAGCGAGTCCCCGGGACGGTCTTCGCGCCCGACTGCTACTGTTACCGATGTCCGTTCGGCCTGACCTACCCGGAGTGCGACGTCGCGTGCGCGGAGTACGTCGACTACCAGCTCTCCCGCGAAGGCGACGTAGCGGCGATGATCCTCGAGCCGGTCGTCGGGACGAACGGAGTGATCGTCCCGGTACCGGAGTACTTGTCCCGGATCCGAGAGATCACCCGAAAGCACGACGTACTCCTGATCGCGGACGAAGTGATGAGCGCCTGGGGACGCGTGGGGGAATGGTTCGCGGTGGACCACTGGAACGTCGTTCCGGACATCGTCACGACGGCGAAAGGGATCACCGGCGCGCACATCCCGCTGGGACTCACGGCGACCACCGCCGCGATCCACGATACGTTCCAGGAGTCGTACTTCCCCCACGGGCATACGTACGAGGCGCATCCCCTGACGCTGGCTCCTGCGGTCGCCGCGATCGGCGAATACCGTCGTCTGCACCTGCTGGAAAAATCCCGAAGGGACGGGGAGTACCTCCTGACTCGGCTGCGCGAGATCCAGGAGCACCATCGCTCGGTCGGCGAGGTTCGCGGTCTCGGGTTGTTCGCCGCGGTCGAGCTGGTCAAGAACCGGACGACGAAGGTCCCGTTCAATACCGATGCGGACAAGCTCGCGGGCCGGCCGCTCGTGGCCGAGCAGGTCGCGGCGGCGATGATGAAGGAAGGGGTCTACTGCGTCAGCTGGGTCTCGCACCTCGTCATCGCCCCGCCCCTGATCGTGACCCGAGAGGAGCTCGACCACGGTCTCGAGGTCCTGGACCGGGCGCTCCGGGTCGCGGACGAGAAGGCCGATCCCGCCGCACCGCCGTAGCGCGGGCTCAGAACCAACGGCTCGTCACGACCTTCTTGCGGGTGTAAAAGTCGACCGCGTCGCGGCCCGTCGCGTGGAGGTCGCCGTAGAACGAGCCCTTCCACCCGACGAAGGGGAAGTACGCCGCGGGAGCCGGCACCCCGATGTTGACCCCCACCATCCCGGCTTCGATGCGGTGGGCGAACTCCCGGGCCGACTTTCCGTCCTTCGTGAAGATCGCCGCGGCGTTCCCGAACCTCGAACGGTTGGCGACGCGGAGAGCCTCCTCGAGCGAGGTCACCCGGATCACCGCGAGCACGGGCCCGAAGATCTCCTCTTGGGCGATCGACATCTCGGGGCGAACGCGGTCGAACAGGACGGGAGCGACGTAGAACCCGTCGGCGCCTTCCGGAATACTGCCACGCGCCGCGACCTCGGCGCCGCCGGCTTCGCCCTCCTGGATCCATTTCAGGACCCGCGCACGGTGGTCCGCTCGGATGACCGGTCCGACCGTCGTCGTCGCGGTCCCCGCCGGGCCGACCGAGAGGGTGCGAACGGCCCCTGCGAGCCGGGCCACGAGCCGATCGCCCACGGGGTCGACCGCGAGTACGACACTCCCCGCGAGGCATCGCTCCCCGGATTGTCCGAAGGCGCTCGAGATGATCGCCGCCACGGACCGGTCGAGGTCCGCATCCGACATCACGACAAGGTGGTTCTTCGCTCCCGCGAGGGCTTGGACCCGCTTTCCGTGGGCGGCGGCGGTCGTGTACACGTGACGTGCCGTCGGGGCCGAACCGACGAACGATACGGCGTCGACCTGAGGATGAGTGAGCAACGCGTCGACCGCCGGTGCGTCCCCATGGACGAGGTTGAAGGTCCCCGGAGGGAACCCGGCCTCGGCGAATAGACGAGCCAGCATCGTGGCCGAGAGGGGCACCCGTTCGGACGGTTTGAGGATGAACGAGTTCCCACAGACCAGCGCGAGCGGGGCCATCCATAGTGGGATCATGACGGGGAAGTTGAACGGCGTGATGCCGACGACCACCCCGAGCGGTTGCCGGAGCAGGGTCGTGTCGACCCCCGGACTGACGTCCTCGAGGAAGGAACCCTGCATCGTCGTCGGAGCCGAGGCGGCGAACTCCGCGGCTTCGATCCCCCGTCGCACCGAGCCTCGGGCTTCGTCGACGGTCTTGCCGTTCTCGGTGACCACGCTTCGAACCAGCTCGTCGAAGTGGGTCTCCAACAGGACGCGCAGCGCGAGCACCCGATGGGCTCTCTCCGCCACCGGGACATCCCGCCAACCGGGGAACGCGCTCCGGGCTGCGGTGACCGCGGCATTGACGTCCGCCGCGTCCGACCGAGGTACTCGCGCGAGTAGCGTGCCGTCCGAAGGGTCCGGCACGTCGAGAAGCCCAGCGGACCTGGACTTCACCCAGGCACCGCCGACGTAGTTCTCCAACTCGCGTGCGGCTGCCATCGACGTCCCTCGCGCCCCCCCCAGGCGCCGGGGGTATTGACGCTCGCGGAACGCGTTCGGAGTCCCGTGGGCCGTTCTCGTTCTTCGGGAGCCCTTTTGTAACCCGCGTCACTCCGAACGCGGACGGTCCGAGAGGCACCTCCGGGACCTCAACGGGAGATGGGATTCTGGATCCCCGGTTCCAATCTGCGTACGCGGAGTACGAGCGACGCACCCCGCGATCCAAAGAGCTCTGGGAGCACGGGCAGAAGTGGACACCTCTCGGGGTGCACTCCAACTACCGCTTCCTCGACCCGTACCCGTTCTACGTCCATCGCGCGAAGGGGGTACAGTTGTGGGACGCCGACGGGAACGAGTACCTCGACTTCAACATGGCCTTCGGCGCGCTTCAGAGCGGCCACGCCCATCCGAAGCTCGTCGAGGCGCTCAGTCGACAATTGGGCGACGGGAGCGTGTACGGGTACGAGTGGGAGCGTACACCCGAGGTGGCCGAACGGATCTGCCGACGCTACCGGATGGATCAGGTTCGGTTCAGCACGACCGGTCTCGAAGCGACCCATCATGCGACCCGGTTCGCGCGTGCGTACACGAAGAAGCGCTACATCCTGAAGTTCGAAGGCTCGTACCACGGTTCCCACGACGAGTTGTTGGTGGGAGTCAAGCCCCGGATCCAAGTCGCGGGTCCCGCGAACCATCCGAACTCCGCGCCCGCGTCCCCCGGGATCCTGGCCGAGCTCTCGGAACGCACCCTGGTGGCCCCGTTCAACGATCTCGACGCCACCCGAAAGATCGCGCGCGAGCACAAGGACGACCTCGCCGCCGTGATCGCGGAACCGATCCCGATGAACATGGGCTTCATCCTGCCCGTAGAGGAGTTCTTCCCCGGTGTACGCGAGCTCTGCGACGAGCTCGGCTCGCTGCTCATCTTTGACGAGATCAAGACCGGGGCGAAGTACCCGCACGGCGGCGCCGGACGGCTCGGGGTTCGTGCCGACCTGATCACCCTGGGAAAGTCCATCGCGTGCGGCGTTCCTCTTTCGGCGATCGCGGCGGGTCCGGAGATCTTGAATGAAGTGGGACCGCGCAAGGTCGGCCACGCGGGGACCTACAATTCGAACCCGCTCGCGATGGCGGCCTGCATCGCGTCACTGGATCACATACTGACGGACGAGGCGCTCGAGCGATCGGCCGCCCTCAACGACCGCCTCGCCAAGGGGTACGCCGAAGTATTCGAGGACGCCGGCGTGACGGCGCACGTCACCGCCGACGGCGTATCCGGCACGGTCTACTTCGCGGACCACCCGGTCCGGAACTGGCGGGACTTCCTGGAAGTGGATGGGGACCGCTCGATGCTGTACTTCTACCACTGCCTCAACCGCGGCCTGATCCCCTCGGGAACCGGGCCGGACGAGCAGTGGACGATATCGGTCCAGCACAGCGACGCCGACGTGGACCGACATCTCGAGATCCTGGGGTCGGTGGCGGAACGCTTGGCCGGAACTCCCCAGTCCGGGGACATCGAAGAGTCCGTGTGACTCGCGCCGCGCCGCGGTGCTCGGAGCGGGCGCGACCGGCGGAAATGCGGGTTACGAGGGGGAGCTCTCGGCCGGAGCAAACACGACGAGGACTACCAACTCCTCGGTGACCGAGTGGAAGCGGTGCGGCTCCCGTGCCGCGACGAACAGAACGTCGCCGGCCGTGATCTTCTGTTCCTCCTCTCCCTTGCGGAACCGGGCAGCCCCCCGAACCACGTAGTAGACCTCGTCCTCCGCGTGGGGGGTCTGATGGTCGACGCCTCCGACCTCCAGCACGTAGACCCCGACGCTCATAGCCGGTACCCGAAGGAACTCTGCGTACCCCTTCTTCCGCCGGGCCTCCTCGGCCTCCGACTCAATCGTCGCCATCCTCGAATCCCTACCACGTAGCCAGACATAGGCCAGTTGCCAAGATTGTTCGCCGTCGGCCACGGATTGCCCAGTCCGAAATGCCGCTCGTGACCGGCGTCTCTACTCGGAAGCAGTGACGAAGACGGTGCGGGATGCTCCCGGCGGGATTCGAACCCGCGTTACGGGGTCGAAGGCCCCGAATCCTTGACCGGACTAGACTACGGGAGCGCGGCCGCGCGGCTTCCACGAAACGCTTCGGTCCGGGTAATGAGCTTTGGTACGCGAGGCCTGGCTCGGTCCCCACTAAGGTGTGCTGAGAACGGTGGGAAAATCGGGAACCCCCCGGGTCTCCCGGGGGGTGGGAATAGGTTCTACTCCGAGGTTCTGCTCGACTCTAGATCGAGTACAGGCTCACCTCGCCGGTCGCCGTCGCCAGGTTGAGGTTGTTCGCCGGGTCCGTGATGAACTCAATGAACCTCTGCGCCTCTCCCGTGGGCGGCTGGAGGGTCACGAACTCGAACGGGCGCCAGCCAGAGTACTGGTTGACGGTCGAGCTGCTCTCGATTCCCGCGGCGATGGTTCCCGTGGCTCCCGTGGTCGGAACTACCGCCCCGTACGCTACGGTGCTGCCGGTAGTGACGACCAACGCGCCCTGCTGACCAGCGGCGTCGAACGGAACGATCCCGGCCGCGCCGATACCCGTGAAGGTTCGGGCCAGCCCGTCCGATGCGTAGCCGATGGCGTTCGGGTTGCTCGCGACGGCGCCGAGGACTCCGGGGTTACCGTTCTCCTGGGTCGCCACGCTGATCCCGCAGTCCGAGAGCAGGTTGTTCGAGCCGCAGCCGCTGTAGCCGAGCGCCGAAAAGCTGCCCGCGAATCCGGTCGCGGAGGTAGCGCTCATGAGCTTGGCCTCGAACGTCTGGGTCGTGCCGCTCGCGTCCGACCGCTCGACGGGCACGATGGCGGCCCCGCCGCTCGCGCAAATCGAGAAACCGCACGGGGTTGCACTGGTTCCGGGGGTCACGGCGCAAATGTCCGCCGCGTACGGAGCGGCGCAGGCGGCACCGCCCGTGCCCGCGCCAGCCGATTCGGCCACTTCAGGGGAAGCGGCGAGAGTGCCGACGGGCGCGTTCAGAACCGCCGCTGGGATGTCCGCCCACGTAAGGGGCCCCGCCGGGTAGCCGGTGATCGTGGAGATCGTCACTCCGTCGATCGAGGGGGCAACCAGCGTAGGGGTCGTCGTGGACGCACGGTCGTAGATCAGGGTCAGCGTGTCCCAGTTCATGCTCAGCAGTCCGTGGGAGTTCGTGCTGGCGACGACCACATCGACCGCGTCGTAGGCGATCGTGGTGACGGTGATCCCTGGAGTGGCCGGACATCCGTCGCTGGTCTGCAGACCCGTCACCGTTTCCGGTGTCGAGGCCGCGCCGATCTGGACATTGCCCGAACACACCGCGAGCATACCCGCGCCGGTTCCGCCTTGGTTGTCGCTGATCACGACGTCCGAGTTGTTCTGCTCATACCACGTTGCCGCGAGTGAGCTGAACGGGTAGACGGACGTGCTCCCACCAATGGACAGCGTGGACTGGGCAGTCGGTTGGCCAATGCCTCCCGTGATGTTGCCCTGCCAGGCCACGAGCCATAGGTAGAGGGCCGCTGCCGCCGCGACCGCGATGAGGATCAGGATCAGCGTCGCCACGACCGGTGACACTGCCCGAGTCTCGCCGCGCCGGAGGCGTCGGAACCTCTGGCTTCGTTCGATTCGCTTCGTTTTCGCGCTCATCTTCCTTTCGTTTCCTCCTTCCTTTCGTTCTTCGGTGCAGCTCCACCTCCGGCGCTCGCCAGAGGCCTCTCTGCGAGTCGTTCAACGGGCCCGGGTTTCATATGCGGGACCGAAATAGAAACCGAATCTCGAGGTAGAATCCGGCCCCTTCGCAGGTGGTTCGACAGGCCCCGCGGGGTCCGGTTCTCCACGGGGATTACGGAATCACCGTGCGGTCCGCTTAACCCCGAACGGTCGACTGAAGGTGCCGATGAGCTCCGGCGACGCGGCGTCGTCCTCCGCGGTCGCCCGACGGGACCGGAACGCCCCCGCGATGCCCCGCGCGAAACCGGGCGAGTTCAAGCCGAGGGACCGTGCGACGCTGCTGCGCCAATCGGCCGAGCTGGATTCGCTCCTCGTCAAACGCGAGGTCACTCCGGAAAAGATGCTCCTCGCCGGTGAGCTCGGGTACATGCGCCAGCAGCTCCGCGGCGACCGGAAGAATCTCAGCATCACCTACCCGGTGAACCCGCCTTTCGCGTTCGTGCGGGTCTACTTCAGCGAGGCCGACGGAGAGTTCCAATACAGTACACTCGAACCGACCCTGAAGCCCGACGAGAAGCAGAAGATCGGTCAGATCCGGACCCGGATGGAGGCGATGATGGGTCAGGAGGAACTGCCCATCACCTCCGGGGAGAGTCTCGAGGAGTCTCCCGAGCTTCGCGCGTACATGCACAAGCGGTTCCTGACAGTACTTGACCTGTACGATATCGAGGTGTCCGAGCGACGCCGCCCGGTACTCCTCTACTATC
>Ga0209274_10000579_pt1 | contig 21046 bp, 16 predicted proteins | sample HubBroMetageREF1_FD_188343 | JGI IMG/M metagenome (GOLD analysis project Ga0209274, IMG submission 188343) | Reference soil microbial communities from the Hubbard Brook experimental Forest, New Hampshire, USA - Hubbard Brook CCASE Soil... | ecosystem: Environmental > Terrestrial > Soil >...
CTCGAGAGCGCGCCCAATGCCGAGGATACGATCTACCGCTCCAAGGCGGTGGGCGAGCCGCCCTTGATGTTAGCCGTCTCGGTGTTTCTCGCGATTCGCGATGCCATCGCGAGCTGCGGGGGCCCAGGAGCCGCGCCTGAGCTCATCGCACCGGCGACGCCCGAGGCGGTGCTGCGCGCGCTCGCGGGCCTGCGGGGCGCGAACGCGAAGGTGAGCGCGTGAGTGCCGCGCCCTCAGGCTGGCTGCCCGGACTCCTGCAGACGCTCGAGCGCGAGCCCTGCGTCGTGCGCATCGTGCTCGCCGAGGTACGCGGCTCCGCACCGCGCGAGTGTGGCACGAGCATGCTGGTGTGGCCGGCGGGCGTCATGGGCACGATCGGTGGAGGGCGCCTGGAATGGGATGCCATCGCCGCGGCACGCGAGCTCCTGCAGACCCACGAAGTCCCGGCCCGCGTCTGTCGCCTGGTCCTCGGTGCCGACCTCGGGCAATGCTGCGGTGGGGTGGTGACACTGTGGATCGAGCACTACGACAGGTCGAACTTAAGCGAGCTGCGTGAGGCGCAGACAGCCGCCGGGCGCGGACGCGCAGTGCTCGTGAGCACGATCACCCCTGGCAGTACGGCCGCCGGCAGCACGCACCATCGGCTCGTGTGCGACCCTGACACGCAATGCGTGGCGGGCTTGACCACTTTCGAGCCGAAGCTGCCACGCCTCATTCGCGGCGCCAGCGGGGAGCTGACCCTGCTCGAGCGCCTGGATGATGCGCTGCCCGAGGTATGGCTGTACGGCGCGGGGCACGTCGGCCAGGCACTCGCGAGGATCCTCGCCGAGCTGCCGGTACGGCTGACCTGGATCGACTCGCGAGCCGAATGGCTGCCGCGTACGGACGCCGGGCGGATGCACATCAGGCACTGTGCCGAACCGGCAGCGACCCTCGATGACGCTCCGGTGGGGGCGTATTTCATCGTCATGACGCACAGTCACGCGCTCGACTTCACGCTGTGCCGCACGCTCCTCGAGCGCAACGACTTCGCATGGCTCGGATTGATCGGTTCGATGAGCAAAGCGGCCCGCTTTCGCTCGCGACTCGCGCGCGAGGGGGTCGCGGCGGAAGCCATCGCCAGGCTGGTCTGTCCGATCGGCGTTGAAGGCATCGCCAGCAAGTGGCCGGGCGCGATCGGGGTGGCGGTCGCCGCCCAGCTGCTGCAGCAGATCGGCAGCGCCGGCACGCGAGCAGCCGCGCAGGCTCCAGAGGCCCCGCAGGCTCAGGACTGCGATCGCGACTGCGCTAACTGCGGCTCGACGACACCGGCTCACGAGAGCCGCGTGCTGACACCGTGACCGACTACCTCCTCGACTGGGGCAACCTGCTGTTGCGATGGCTGCACGTGGTTGCCGGCATTGCCTGGATCGGCGCGTCGTTCTACTTCGTGTGGCTGGACAACCACCTGGAGCCCCCGCGTGACCCCGAGCGCACCGATGCCGGCGTCGCAGGGGAACTGTGGGCGGTGCACGGCGGCGGCTTTTATCGCTCGCAGAAGTACCGCGTCGCCCCGCAGAGACTGCCGCCGACGCTGCACTGGTTCTACTGGGAGGCGTACACGACGTGGCTGTCGGGATTTGCCCTGTTCATCCTGCTGTATCTGCTGCGCGCCGAGGCCTACCTGATCGACCCTGCGGTCGCCGCGCTCACCAAGCCCACGGCGATCGTCATTGCCTTGGGTACGCTCGTCGTGAGCTGGCTCATCTACGATGTCCTGTGCCGCTCGCCCCTCGCGCGTGACGGCCGAACGCTCGGCGCTGTGCTGGCCGCCCTGACGGCGCTCCTGGCCTGGGGGCTGTGTCAGCTCTTCAGCGGCCGCGGTGCGTTCATGCTCTTCGGCGTCGCGCTGGGCACCATCATGGTCGCCAACGTGCTGTTGGTGATCATTCCCGGTCAGCGCGAGCTGGTGCGCGCCAAGCGCGAGGGCCGTGAGCCCGATCCCGCCCCGGGTTTACGCGGCAAGCAGCGTTCCGTCCACAACACGTATTTCACGCTGCCGGTCGTGTTCGTCATGATCAGCAACCACTACGCCATGACCTACGGCGGACGGTACAACTGGGTCACGCTCATCGCCTTGAGCTTCGCGGGCGCCTGCATCCGCGTGTGGTTCGTCGCACGGCACAAACCCCAGGGCCGCCGCGGCTGGCTCGCGGCACTGCCGGCCGCGCTCGCCGTCGCGGCGATCGTCGCCCTCGTGGCAGCGCTTGCGCCCGCGTCGCCGCGGGAGCACCCGCCGGCTGTGGTGGATGCCGCGGTCGTGAGTGCGATCCTCGCGCAACGCTGCGTACCGTGTCACGCGACCCGGCCGACCCAGGCGGGATTCAACGCAGCTCCTAACGGTGTCGTGCTCGAAACCCTCGATCAGCTGCGCGCCCACCTGCCCCAGGTTCAGCAGCAGCTCGCGCTGCGCACCATGCCGCTGGGCAATCTCACGCGAATGACGGACGAAGAACGCGCCACCGTGCTCCTGTGGATCGGACACGGAGCGGCACACTGACGGCTGCGGTTGCAGCGATCGGAACTCATGCTCACACGAATTTTCGATCTCGAAGGCCACGGCACGACGGTGCGCACGGAGCTCATCGCCGGGCTCACGACCTTTCTCACCATGGCGTACATCGTCGTGGTCAATCCGCTGATTCTCGGCGACGCGGGCATGCCGGTCGCGGGAGTCGCGGTCGCAACCTGCATCGCGGCCGGCTTCGGCAGCATCCTGATGGGCCTGCTCTCCAATTACCCGCTCGCGCTCGCACCCGGCATGGGGCTCAACGCCTACTTCACGTACACCGTGGTGAAGACCATGGGCGTGCCGTGGCAGGTGGCGCTCGGCTGCGTTTTCATCTCGGGCGTCGCGTTTCTCATCCTCACGCTCGCCGGAGTGCGGCAGCTCATCATGAGCGCGGTGCCGCGCTCGCTGTTCGCAGCGGTGAGCGGCGGGATCGGGCTCTTCATCGCGTTCATCGGCCTGAAGGACGCCGGCGTGATCGTCGCCAACGCCGGCACGACCGTGGCGCTGGGAAAGCTCACCGCGCCAACCCCCGCGCTCGCCATGCTGGGCCTCTTCATCATCGCCGCGCTGCAGGCGCGGGCCGTGAAGGGTGCCATTCTCATCGGTATCCTGAGCGTGGCGATCATCGCCTGGGTGTTCGGGCTGGCGAGCTTCACGCCCTCCTCGACTCACCTCGCGGATCTGTGGGCGACGGCGTTCCGGCTCGACATCCCGGGGGCCCTGAATCTCAAGGGCGGCATCGGGCTGTCGCTCATCGAGATCGTGTTCGTGTTCCTGTTCGTGGACATGTTCGACAACCTCGGCACGCTGATGGCGGTCACCAAGCGCGCGGGGTTCGTAGGCGCCGACGGCACGGTGCCGCGCATGAACCGCATCCTGATCGCGGACTCGACCTCGATGCTCGTAGGCGCACTCGCGGGCACGAGCCCGGTCACGAGTTACATCGAGAGCGCCGCGGGCGTGGCGGTGGGCGGACGCACCGGGCTCACGAGCGTCTTCGTGGGGCTGCTGTTCTTCGCGACGCTGTTCTTCGCGCCACTCGTGCAGGCCATTCCGGCGGCGGCGACCGCGCCGGCACTCATATTAGTGGGCGCGCTGATGATGGGCGCGCTGGCGGAGGTGCAGTGGCAGGAACCGGGCGAGGCCATTCCGGCCTTTCTCACCGCGATCATGATCCCTTTGACCTACTCGATCGCCAACGGGCTTGCTTTCGGCATCGTGGCCCACGCGGTGCTGAAGCTGGTGCGCGGCCAGGCACGAGCGCGCGACTGGCTGATCTACGTGCTCGCAGCGCTGTGTGTCGGGCGCTTCATTTATCTCGCGTGACATCGTGATCAGCCTCCAGGAGCTCAACGCGCTGCCGGCGCTGCAATTCATCGGCACACTCACGGGCGTGTTCGAACACTCGCCCTGGGTTGCCGGGCGGGTGGCGTCCGCACGCCCCTTCGCATCCGTCCTGCAACTGCACGCGGCGATGTGCGCGGCGGTCGGCGCCGCCAGCCTCGAGGAGCAGCTCGCCCTGATCCGCTCGCACCCCGAACTCGCCGGACGCGCGGCCATCCGCGGCGAACTGACACCGGAGTCTGCGGGCGAACAGCAGGGAGCGGGCCTCGCAGAGTGCTCGCCGCAGGAATTCGCGCGGCTGCAGGAGCTGAACGCGGCGTACTCGCGCAGGTTCGGCTTTCCGTTCGTGCTGGCGGTCAAGGGCCACACGCGCGCGTCGGTACTTGAGGCCATGCAGCAACGGACGGGTCACGGCGCTGATGAGGAGCGCGCCACGGCGCTCTGCGAGATCGGCAGGATCGCGCGCTTCAGACTCGCGGAGCTCCTGACGGAGCCCCCGGGCGCGCGCATCATCGCCATGGCGCAGCACCTCGCGCGCTTCAGTGAGGATTCACACGGCCTCACCTGCTCGTATCTGACGAGCGCGCACCGCGCAACTGCCGCCGAGATCCGTGATTTCATGCTGAGCGCGGGCCTTACGGTGTCGAGCGACGCGGTCGGCAACGTCATCGGACGCTGGCGCGCCGCGGACGGTGCGGCGGCAACCCTCGTGACGGGTTCGCACTACGACACCGTGGTGAACGCGGGTAAGTTCGATGGACGCCTCGGCATCCTGCTGCCGATCGCGGTCGCGGCGGATCTGCGGCGTGCGGGCGCCCGCCTGCCCTTTACGCTGTGCATCGTCGCCTTCGCAGAAGAAGAAGGAGTGCGGTTCAAGTCGACTTTCCTTGGCAGTCGCGCGCTCACCGGGACGTTCGAGACGGCGGCCCTGCAGAGCGTGGATGCCGGCGGCACGAGCCTGCGCCAGGCCATTAAGGACGCGGGTCTTGATCCGGCGGCGATTCCCGCGGCGGCGCTCGATCCCGCGACGCTCCTCGGCTTTGTCGAAGTGCACATCGAGCAGGGACCGGTGCTGCTCGAGGCCGGCGCACCCGTCGGCGTCGTGACGTCGATCGCCGGCAGCGTCCGCGGAAGTTTGACCCTCGTCGGCCTCTCCGGCCACTCCGGGACCGTGCCGATGGGATCGCGGCGCGATGCGGCCGCGGCGGCAGCGGAAGTCGTACTCGCAGTCGAGCGCCGTTGCAGCGGCACGCCGGGCCTCGTCGGCACCGTCGGTCAGCTGCAGGTGCCGGGGGGCGCCATCAACGTCATCCCGGGCCGCTGCGAGCTGAGTATCGATATCCGCGCCGAGCGCGACGAGGTACGCAAGGCGGCATTGGCGGACGTGATGGCGGAAGTTGAGCGGATCTGCGCTGCCCGGCGTGTCAGCTTCGAGTGGCGCAAAGTGCTCGAGACCGCGAGCGTCCCAGCTTCCGCGAAGCTGCAGCGGCGCTGGGCGCAGAGCATCACCCGCGCGGCCGGCATCGCCGCGCCGCTGCATTTGCCAAGCGGCGCGGGACATGATGCGATGGTGATGGCCGGAATTACCGAGATGGGCATGCTGTTCGTACGCTGCGGCAATGGTGGCATCAGTCACCACCCCGACGAGTCCCTCACCGCGGAGGACACCGAGGTTGCGGCGCGGGTATTCGCGGATTTCCTCCTGAACTACGCCACCACATGACGGTTGCAACTTCGGCTGACAGCCGCTCGCTTGAGGCCGCGCTCGCTCCGATCGTGGCGCGCGACTTCGAGCGGCAGTGCACCTTCCTTGCCGGGCTCGTCCGCACCCCGAGCGACAATCCGCCGGGGGATTGCGCGGCGCCCGCGCAAGTTGCGCGCGCACTGCTCGAGAAGTTAGGGTTCAGCGTCGAGGCTTACCCGGTGCCCGCACCAGAGGTAAGTGCCGTCGGGATGATTTCCGCCACCAACCTGATCGTGCGGCATCGCTTTGGCGACGGCGGCCCGTGCATCGCGCTCAATGCGCATGGCGATGTGGTGCCGCCCGGTTCGGGCTGGACCCAGGATCCCTACGGCGCCGTGGTGCTCGAGGACCCCGCGAACGGCCCGACCATGTACGGCCGTGGGGTCGCGGTGAGCAAATCGGACTTCGCGACCTACGCGTTTGCGCTGCGCGCACTCGAGGAACTCGAGCGCGGTACGCAGGCGCGCCTGAAGGGAAGTGTCGAGCTGCACTTCACTTATGATGAGGAGGCAGGCGGCGACATCGGGCCGCGCTGGATCCTCGCGCAGGGATTGAGCCGGCCCGACTACGCCATCTGCGCCGGCTTCTCCTACGCCGTGACCAGCGCTCACAACGGCTGCCTGCACCTGGAGGTCATCGTGCACGGACGCCAGGGTCACGCGGCGATGCCCGAGTCCGGCATCGACGCCCTGGCCGCCGCCACGGGAATCCTGCAGGTGATCTATGCATCACGCGGCGCGCTTGAGGAACGCCACTCGCGCATCGCGGGCATCGACCATCCCACACTCAACGTCGGACTCATCCAGGGCGGCATCAACACCAATGTGGTTCCCGATCGCGTCGCCTTCCGCATCGACCGCCGCATCATTCCCGAGGAGGATCCGCAGGCAGCTGAAGGTGAGCTATGTGCGCTGATCCTCGAGGCGAGCACTACCTTCCCGGGTGTGCGGATCGAGTTGCGGCGCGTGTTGCTCGCCGAGCCTCTTAAAAAACTACCAGGCGCGGAGCGACTGGCGCAGACGCTGCGGCGTCACGGCGAGCATTTCCTCGGCGTACCCGTCGGTGAGCACGGAGTGCCGCTGTACACAGACGCGCGTCACTATGCCGCTGTGGGGATCCCCACGGTGTTGTATGGGGCGGGGCCGCGAACGCTCGCCGAAGCGCACGGACATGCGGCGGACGAGTGCCTGCGGTTGAAGGATCTTAAGGCTGCGACCGCGACCGTCGCAGCCACGCTCGCGGAGTTACTCAGCGGATAAGAATCGCAGGCCGGCGCGCGCGGCGGGTTGCAGCAGCAAGCGCGTCAGCAACGCGTCATGCTTGGTTGATCTTCTGCATTGGCACGTGCTCATTAATAGTCACAAACACAGCTGATGCTCAGGTTGCGTTTGGCCCGTCCACGTCCAGCACGTTGACAATCCAGGCCATCCCGTGCGGCATCGAATGTGAGTTCCAAACCGGTGATAGTACGGGTACGGCTTTTGTGTTGAGTGGAACGGCAACAGGGACCGGTTATTCCATCGTCTTTCCCACGCAGCTGGAGTTTGCCGCGGATACTTTGGCCGGATCAGATGTTTTGTATGATCTAGGCGGTGCGGCGGGTGATTATGCTTCCGTCGCAGGGCTATGTTATTCCGGTGGTCCGGAGGTTTGCGGTCCACCCCAGTACTATGCAATACATCTGGGTAACCAATTAACGAATAACCTTCTGACGATGATATGGGACGTGAACGGAATTAATCTTGGGTTTTCATTTAATGTCGACCCTGCATTCATCACTGATTTAGTTCCCGCTTCAGGTGGAACACCGGTACTGGATGTGAACTACGTCGACCTGACGGTCGCGGGTGTCTGTTACGACTTAGCGTCTCCATCCGGTTGTCCTGCCTCATCTTCGCCTCCTCCCACAGTACCTGAACCACCTACGCTCGAATGCCTGGCGATTGCTGGCCTGGGCCTCGTACTGGCACGACGCAGACGCCCCATGCACGCTCACAGGCAGGCCAGCTAGCGCGCCCAGCCCAACGTACAGGGCGGAATCAGCTCGACTTGCCGATCGGCCGCACGGCGAGGCGAAGCCCCAACGCCTTCAGCATCGAATTCATACTTTTCAACTCGGGATTGCCTTTTGGAGACAGCGTTCGATAGAGCGTCGTGGCATTCAGTTTGGCCTTGTGCGCGAGCTCCGCTATCCCGCCGAGGGCTTCTGCAACCCGGCGCAGGGCTACCATCAATTCCCGTTCATCGCCATCAGCCAGCACGCCATTGAGGTAGTCCGCTGCGAATGATGGGTCGCGACGGAAACTCTCTACCGTGGCATCCTCATGGCTTCTGGAAGCTGGTCTCTTGGCCTTACGAGTCAATGCTGTCTCCGTTGGAAGTCTGCGAAGAATCGTACCGCTCGACCTATGTGGGCTTGATTGTCGGATAGCACAAGATATCTCATCGGCCAGCTCCGGCGTCAGCTCGACAATTGCGTATCAGATGCGCCCGCTCCAGGGACCTTGCCAAGTGCAGAATTTCTCGTATCATACCTCGTTAGGCAAGGTATAGAGGATGGTACGTGAGCCATAGCCCGCCATTGATGTCAGGTGTCCCTGAGCTGTTGGTACTGCGTCTTCTGAGTGCTCGGGAGATGTACGGTTATGAACTTGCTCGCGCAATCCGCGAGACAACCCGGGAAGCCATCTCCATCGGAGAAGGCGTGCTTTATCCGGCGCTGCACGCGATGGAGAGTCGCGGCTTCCTGAAGACGCGAAGACGAACAATTTCCGGGCGCACACGCGTGTACTACACGATCACGCTGAAGGGGCATCGCCGCCTCGACGAATTGAGTCAGGAATGGCGCCGAATCGCCGGCGGCGTCGAATCGGTGCTGGCGGGCGCCTGACATGCCTGGAGAGCGTTTTGCGGGCCTTGCGGAGCGCTTGCGGCACGCCGGAATAAGCCCGCGGCGCGTGAGCCGCCTGATCCTTGAGCTTGAAGCGCACTTCGACGACCTGGTAGCGGAGTTCAGGTCGGCGGGCCTGTCTCAGGCCGAGAGCGAGTCACAGGCCACCGTCCGCCTCGGAACGGTGGATGTTCTGGCGGCCAGTATCATCGCGCGTCCGGAGCTGCGCTCATGGGCGCGGCGCTGGCCCTGGCTGGCGTTCACTGTGCTTCCGCTGTTGAGCCTGCCGGTCCAGTTTGTTCTATCGATGCTCGCGACCGTCGGAGTGGTTGCCTTCTCGACTCACGCCCTGGGGATGACTTCACTGCATCCCGGTCCGGTGCGGTGGATCTGTGAAGCCTTGCAGGCCTACGCGCTGTGGATCGCACCAATGGTTGCAGCAGGTGCCGCTTGCTTCTTCGCGGCGCGCTATCGTGCCCCCGTGCTCTGGCCCATCATCGGCAGCATTCTTATCGCTTTCTCAGGCGCCGCGACCAATGCCAGTTTTCATTGGACGCCCGCGCTTCCGAAAGGAGCGATCTCAGCGGGTATCGGATTTCGATTTCCCGACATGGGTTTCGCAATTGGGTTTCGAGTGTTGCTTACCCTGGTCACGATTCTGGCGCCGTTTCTCTGGGCAAGGCGCAGGGCCCCGAGATAACTGACGCGGGCCTCGGGGCTCGTTTGCGCTCCGTCTCCTAGCGCACTAGTTGACAGCACTGTCATCAGGAGTTAAAACTAGTCCACTAGGAGTTAGTGGGGGCAGGAACGTGACGGCTGTCGGAGCTCCAACGCAATAGATCAGAACTGAAGAGCCCAGATGCCTCGATCTGTCGCCTGGAATGTTTTGTTTCCATGGGTTGTCGCCCTGTTCGTTTCAGGCGGCCCACTTTTCGCGGTGTCTTCCGCTGGAAATCCTCGGCGGTTCGAGGTCCGTGACTCCGTTGAGATGTCGCAATTCACGGAGCCCGGGACCTTCTCACCGGACGGGCGCTACTTCGTAACGGTCACCCAGCGCGGATTGTTGCCACAGGGCGTCACAGAGACAACGGTGTGGCTCTTCGATGTGTCGGCGGTGCGGGAGAGTCTTCTTGGCGGAACCTCCTCACCGGCGCCGGTCCAGCTCGCGCGTCTGACAGGTGCAATCAATGGTTCACCTCTGATCGGAACTCTGAGTTGGGAGGCTGACAGCGAAGGCCTTTTGTTCCTTGGGCATGACGGCCGCGAGAACCGTCAGTTGTTTCGCGTTCGACTTGGCGATCATCAGCTCACGGCGCTTTCGTCGCCGGAGCTGGATGTCGTTGATTACGCGTCGGCGCGAACCGACGTCGTTTATTTTGCAGGCCCAAAAATCGCGTCCGAGACCGCTTGGTGGTCGAATGACCCCTCGGCGCCGGATATCGTGGTCGGCACCGGGCAGTCATTCATGAACCTGCTCTTCCCGAATTACGAGAGGCACACCCATGCGCAGCCGACCTCCTTTGAAGTTTGGCGCGTCAAGGGGCAGGCAGCCGAGCCCGTACTTGATGCAAGCACCGGTCAGCCGTTGCGAGTGCTCGGAACCTACAACGTCAGCACCATTTCCCTCTCGCCTGACGGAAGCTACGCAGCAGCGATTACGGCCGCCGATCAGATACCGGAACTCTGGGAAAGATACACCATCCCTCCTGGCCCGGATCTCAGGGGGTTCCGCGCAGATTCGCCCTCGAAGAATCGCGCGGCGGAATATGAGCGAGCGCTTCAGTATCAGTTGTTCGATCTCGACAGAGGTACTCGTCGCCCTTTACTGGCTGCTCCCGTCGCTGAATTTCAGCGTGGCGGAAAAGACGCCTTGCTAGCCGCATGGTCTCCCGATGAGCGTTATGTGGCTGTCTCGGGCACCTACATGCCTCTTGATCAACGTAAGGGTGCCCCACAATCGACTCAGCCCTGCGCCGTTGCCGTGATCGACCCGCGCCATGGCCACCTTTCGTGTCTCATCGACCGGGCGACTTCTAAGGTTTCCCCAGTAGCAGGCATGGATTGGGAATCCGGGAGTTCGAGGTTACGAGTACGATTCCAGGACGCATCGGTTACGGAATACGAGCTGCATGGCGGCGGTTGGAAACCAACAACTCAACATTCACCGCTGCCGACGCCGCCCCTTGCATTGACGATTCGGCAGGATCTCAACGACCCTCCCGTGTTGGTTGCAGGGGATCAAGCCTCTGGTCGAGAGGAGAAGCTCTTCGACCCGAACCCGCAACTAGTTGGCATCGACCTAGGTACTGCGGGTCCTTATGAATGGAAGGACCCGCAGGGCAGATCGATTCAGGGCGTGCTTGTGAAGCCTCCGGGCTTTTCCAGCGATCATCGATACCCGCTTGTAATTCAGACGCACGGCTTTCGAGATAAAACGTTCTTCAAGGTTGGGGCCTCGGAAACTTCCAATGCGGGCCGAGCGCTGGCTTGCAGGGAAATGCTGGTCCTGCAGGTAAGGGAGCCGCACACTGAGGCCGACGAAACCTGGCGCGAGCCAACAGTGCGCGGTACCGACGTCTATGTCGCGGCGATTGATCAACTCGCCCGAGAGGGTTTGATAGATCCCGCGAAAGTGGGCATATCCGGCTATAGTCGCACGGGTCTCTTCGTCTCAAAAGCCATAACGGAAGCCCCCGAAAGATTTGCCGCCGCGGTGATCGCCAACGCCGATCCGGGCTCGCTAATCGGCTACTACGAATATATCGACTACGCAACGGCGACCTACGCCAAGAACGCGGCTGACGTGTTCGCCGGCGCCCTGCCTTATGGCGCTGGCTTACAGAAATGGCTGGAGCGAGCTCCCGGTTTCCGTACCGATCGGATTCGCGCACCCGTGCTGATTTCAGCTGCCGATCCCCAGCATCTGATCTCGCTTTGGGGGCTGTACGCGCCGCTGCGCGATCAAGGAAAGCCAGTGGAGCTTCAGTACATTCGCTCCGGACAGCACACTCTGACTAAGCCGCTGCAGATTCTTGCCCATCAAGAGATGTTGGTGGACTGGTTCGATTTTTGGCTTAACGGCCACGAAGATCCGAACTCGGCCAAGGCTGAACAGTATGCGCGATGGTGGAAGCTACGTGAGGCCAGCGGCACCTCGAAAGTCTCCGCGCCGCAATGACGCGTCGCTTGTTGTTAATGTCCGGGTGATATGTCCATACCCCCCACTAGTGAGTGGAGCTAAGAGCGTGCGTATCGTACTGGCCGACCGCGAAGCGGACCTGATGGAAGTGCTCTGGGACGATGGCCCCTCCACGGTTGCCGAAGTGCGTAAGCGGCTGAAGGCGAAACTGGCCTACAACACGGTGCTGTCCATTCTGCGCACGCTCGAAACCAAAGGCTACGTCGGACACGAGGAGGAAGGTCGGGCACACCGTTACGTCGCTCGGGTTGCACGGGACGCGGCCCGTCACAGCGCCTTGCGACAGTTGTCCGCCAAGCTGTTCAAGGGGTCGGTCGAACTGCTGATGACCAGCGCGGTCTCCGACAAGAAACTTTCCGATGAGGAAATCCGGCGTATCCGGGCGCTGCTCGACAAGCGAGCCTAAGGGAGAGAAGTCATGATCAGTGACCTCATGCTCTACGGTACGAAGGTCGCCTTGCTGGTCGGACTGGCCGCGCTGGCGCTCGAACGGGTGGCAGCCTGGCGTGGTCTGCCGCGACGCGGGCTGTGGGCGGGCGCGCTGGTACTCTCGGTGGCACTGCCCGCACTTGCGGTGCTCACGCCAAGGCAAGTGATGCCACCGCCAGTGGTTGTGACCAACGCATCGCCTGCCTCAGCCACGGCGCCGCAACCCGTCGTGACGCCGCAATTTCGCGCGCCCGATACCGCAGCGTCTCTCGCAAGCAAGTCGTTGCCGAACCAGCACGATCATCTGACCTGGCCCACCCGGGCGTTGGTTGAGCAAGTCCTGCGAACCATGTGGCTGGCGGCGTCCGCAGGCCTGGTGATCTTCTACGCACTATTGGGGCTGCGGTTGCGAACGGTGGCGCGCCACTGGCAGCGCGAACGGATCAATGACCAGGAGGTGTGGGTCACCGAGGCGCTGGGGCCGGCCGTCTATGGGCTCATCAATCCCGTCATCCTGATACCACGGTGGGCGCTCGATGCCGGCAGTAGCGCGCGGACTGTCGTGCTTGCGCACGAGCAGCAGCACATCGCCGCGCGCGATCCCGCATTGCTCCTGCTGGGACTGAGTCTGCTGGTCATCGCGCCGTGGAACCTGCCGCTATGGTGGCAGCTGCGGCGGCTTCGATTTGCGATCGAGGTGGACTGCGATGCCCGCGTCTTGCGCCACGGCGCAGAGCCTGGAAGCTACGGTGAGGTGCTGCTGGCGATTGGGGAGCAGCGCACCATCACGCCAGTCGGGGCAACCGCCCTCACGGAGCCGGCATCACAACTACAGCGGCGGATTCGCATCATGACCGCTCAGTTGCCGAAGCGCGGCAAATTGGCCGTAGCGGCGACCATCGCTCTCTCGGTGGCGTGCCTCGCGGTCGCCGCGGAATTCCAGGCACCGGTGCTCCGCGCCACCTCGATCACCGGGGAAGCAGCAGCCGCGGCGCTGCGTAAGCCGCCACTGGCGGGCGAAGATCCGCGGCTGGCTGACGTGCGCAATCTCGTTCGGGCGACTTATCCCGAATTGTTTAACGCCTCCGCCACGCCGGGCGCGGTCATGGTTACGCTCTTGTTGAATCAGGACGGAACCCTCTACAAGAGCTTCAAGGAAGACATTGAACCCCGGCCGTGGGTCGCCAACTCTTTGCGGGCGTTCGACGCCATGGGCGTCGACTATGAGCACCGCGGCGACGGTGTGAAGGTCCGGATGCAGGGCTGGCCGGCCGCTGGAAATCACATCGACGTGCGCGCGTGGTATCTCAGGCCGCCTGCGGATCCCTCGCGCGATGTGGCGACGGTGCGCGCAAAGGTGAAAGCGCGCTACGCATCGCTCTTCGAGCCGACGTATGCGGACGGCTCCAGACAAGTGAGGGAAGGCTCCAGTCTGTTAACCGTCTTCATGACCGAGGCCGGGGAGATTGACCGCGCGAAAGTGGAAGTGTTGAAGGACGCAGATGTAGAGCCTAAAACCCTGGCGACGCGGGAGCACTTCGTTGCAATGGGTATCGCGCGCGAGCAGGTCGGGCCGATCGGTACCACCGAGCTCTTCGCCGGACACTTCTATGATGACCGCGACTTGAAGAGTCTACGGGTGATCTACGCGTGGCCGCGACGGCCGAATGAACCCGAGCCGAAAGATGAGCCACCGGAGCAACCGCCCGCTGCCGGTGCGAACGATGACCCGGCGGTGAACCGCGCGATTGCCGAGCATTATTTCCCCGACCTTTATACCTATCCTAAAGAGTGGCCGAGGGCCGACCCGTGGGTGCTGCTCGATCGCCAGGGGCGGGTGCTGAAGACAGGGCGTCGGGTTGGTATGAGCGGCCGGGACGTTCAGCTCTACGTTGAATCGCTATACCCCGGAATACGGACCGACGGCTTTCAGCCCACCACCATCCATGGCGAGCACGGCCAATGGGCGGACGTAGGCTTTGTATGGCTGGCGGCCGATTCGCCCGTCACCGATCCATCGAGAGCGGATCTGTCGGGCCGCAACGCTCTGCTGCTCTACGCAGACATCATCGGTGAGGGAAAGACAAGGCCGACCGAGCTGGTCGCATTGAAGCTCGGCTCACCAGCGGTCCTCGTCTGCTCGCTCAAGAATCCATTCGGTGTGGTACATGCTCAGATTACGCCGGTTGAGATCGGTACAGACGCGGTGACCGTGCGTGTACAGGTGCAGCATGTCCCGCTGCCGATCACAGCCGAAATACCGGCTGCCCTCGAGACCGCCTGGTCGCCGGAATCGCCGCCGGTACGTGCGCCTTACGGTGGGTCCGCGGAGGTCACGGTGTCCGATCAGAACGGCAAGACCTGGACGATTGTGTTGCACACTGAGCGACTGACGGGCGCCAGAAGTTAAGGACCACGCGCGCGCTTCAGCGCTTCGTCAGCATGACGGCAGCACTCTGAATTGCCAAGCAGCGCTGACATAAAGCGGTCACTCGCGTCATGCGGTACGCTAGTTAAATAGAGGTTGCTGCGCAGCGCTCATTGGCGACGCTGGCCGGAGCTATTGGATGGCCCTTCGAGAGTGGATACAGGCGGCGCGTAAGCGCGGTGCGAGCGACCTGCACCTGGAGAGCGCAGCGCCGCCGGTCGTGCGGGTGCGCGGCGAACTGCTGTCCCTCGGGGAGATCCTCGCACCAGCGGACATCAAAGCCATGACGCATGAGCTGCTTGGGCCACCGGCCTGGGAGCAGTTCACGCAGCGCGGATCGGCCGATCTGTCGCTCGTAGTTGGAGGCACTCGCTGCCGGATCAACCTGTACCGGACGATTCGCGGGTACGCCATCGCCATTCGGCTACTCACTCCTTCGGTCAATGATCTGCGGGCCTGCAATCTGCATCCGGATTTTCGCGCCCTGATCAATGCCCCTTCCGGGCTGGTGGTGGTGTCGGGTCCGACCGGAAGCGGCAAGACCACGACACTCGCAGCGCTGCTGGAGGAGATCAACGCATCGCGCGCCTGCAACATCATCACGCTGGAGAGCCCGCTGGAGTATCTGTTCTCGAACCGACGCTCATTCATCCGGCAGCGCGAGATACCGACACACTCCCCTTCTTTTGAGCAGGCGCTCATCGACTCGCTGCGGGAGAATCCGGACGTGCTGGTGGTGGGTGAGATGCGCACGCCTGAAGTGATGCGCCTGACCCTGAACGCTGCGGAAACCGGACACCTGGTGCTGGCGACAATGCATTCCGCAACCTGTGCGGAGGCGGTGACGCGGCTTTGTATGTCATTCGCAGCGGAGATTCAGGGCAGCGTACGCGCCCAGCTGGCGGACTGTCTTGTGGGGGTGCTGTGCCAGCGGCTGGATTTCCTCGAAACGCATCAATTACGGGTGCCACGCTGTGAGCTGCTACTGGCAAGCCAGGCCGCCAAAGGAACCATCAGGGTTGGCAACTTCGGCCAGCTCTCGAATGTCATTCAATCCGGCGGCGAAGACGGCATGTGGAGCTTTGATCGTTATCAGCGTTGGATGAGTCAGCACAAAGAATGGGTAAGGCCATCCGCAGCCACGGCAGTTGTCGATGATCCGCCCGCAGCAGTGGCGACGCCGACGAGCGCCGCAAAGCCACCTGTAAGGCGAACGCCGGTGCGGACACCCACTGACAACCCAGAGATCGTCATTGATGAAGAGATCGATCCGTCCGAGATCGCTGAACTGGCAAGGCGCATTGAAGATCGCGGCCTGAAGTGAATTCAGCCAATCGCGCATGGCTGCGATGCTCGCGACGCGGCTACACAGGAGCCCGTTCGTAGGTCCTGCCGCCGATGGCTGCCGCCGCCGCGCCTATCAAAAGAACCGCGGAGATAACAAGCGCTGCGCGAGTCCCTGCAATGAAGCCATGCGATCCGCCCAGCAACGATCCAAAAAGAGCAACGCCCACGACGCTGCCGGTCTGTCGCGCAGAGTTGAGAACCCCCGCGGCGATGCCAGAGCGCGCTTTGTCGACGCTGCCGAGAAGAGTTGACGTCAGCGGCGGAACGAGCAAGCCGAGGCCTGCACCCAGCGCAAGTAACTGCAGAACGAGAGCCCAGTAGTGCGTGCCGCGATCGATACCCAGGAGCGCAACGCATCCGACAGCGAAGCTGAGTGCTCCCGCTGCGATAGTCGGGAGGGCACCAAATCGACGGGTTGCCCGCGCCGCGATCAGATTAGTCAGGAGAACCGCTCCCATGAGCGGAAGAAAAGCCAAACCCGTGGCTAAAGCGGTAGCACCGTTGATCTGTTGAAAATACAGGCTCAGGACAAAAATGAGGCCGTAGAACGGCACATTGACGAGAATCCCAACGATCGACATCAACGAGAAGAGTGGTGTCCTGAACAGTCCCAGGGGCAGCATGGGCTGATGCGCAAGCCGTTCACGCACCACGAAGAGCGCAATCAGTAGCGCGCTCGCCGCAAAGCCCGCGAGGACCCAGTGATTCGCCCAGCCCGAAGCCCCACCTTCGATCATCGCGCCTGCAAGGCAACCGAGGGCGCCCATGCCGAGGATCTGACCCAGCAAATCAAGGTGGCGCTGCAGCGTGGGCACCGTTTCTTTGACGCACTTCCAGGTCAACCACAAGCCCGCCAGTCCGATCGGAAGATTGACCAGAAAAATACTGCGCCACCCGACTAGGGCGATGAGCGCGCCGCCGGCGAGGGGCCCCGCCGTGAGAGCGAGGCTCGCTCCAGCGGCCCATATGCCGACGGCGCGACCGCGCTCCTTCTCGTCGGGGAATGCATGATTTAACAGCGCCAGTGAATTTGGAACGAGTATGGCGGCCCCAGCACCCTGGAGCGCCCGTGCTGCGATCAGGAATCCTGCCGACGCGGAGACGGCACACAGCACCGATGCCACCGTAAAGATGGCAAACCCCCACATGAATACCCGCTTCGCACCTATGCGGTCGCCGAGTGCGCCGGCCGTAAGGATCAGTGCAGCAAAAGTAATGGTGTAGGCGGTGACCACCCATTGAAGTTCGCTCACACCACCGCGCAGGGACTGACCGATGCTGCTCAGCGCAGTGTTCACGATGGTTATATCGAGCTGAACAACAGCGTAGCCGAGGCTCATCGCCACGATGGTCAGTGAGCCGAACCACCTTTCGTGAGCACCAGGTGTCCGACGCCCGGTTTTCGCCCCGGGTCGTTTTATATCGCGCGCGGGCTGCATCGCTAGATTCAGCGGCCCCGCTTACTCGACCTTGAGCACGACCCGGAAGCGTGCTTTCCCGCTCATCATCCGGTCGTAGGCTGCCTGGGCTTGCTCGAGCGGGTAGATCTCGTTCATCGAAGCAATCTTGTTCCGCTGGCTAAAGAGCAGAGTGTCTTCCGAATCCACACTGGTGCCTGAATACCAGCCTTTGACGCCTGCCCGCTTGCGCAGCAGATCGAGCGAGTCGACTTTTAAGGCGCCGACGGCTCCGATCACCATCATCGTGCCATTCACACCGAGTCCGCCTACGATCGCTTGCATTGCAGCGGCATCGGTGACGGTGGCCAGGATCGCGCGGGCCCCACCCAAAGCGCGCAACGCAGCAGCCGCATCTCCCTCAGAACTGTCGATGTATTCATGCGCCCCGAGTGAGCGCGCGAGCCTTTCCTTGTCACGGCCGCGATTTACCGCTGCCACACGAAATCCCAGACGGGCTGCAAACTGAATCCCTAAATGTCCCAAGCCACCGACGCCGTGAATGGCGACGAGGTCGCCGGGGGCGGCCCCGCAGTGGCGCAGTGCATTGAACGTCGTGATACCCGCACACAGCAGCGGCGCAGACGCCACGGCGTCCAACTCAACGGGGACGCGTGCCAGTGCCGTGACGTGAGCGAGCATGTGCGTCGCATACCCGCCGTCACGGCTCACACCGGTGGCACCCTGTATGTTCTCGCAAGCAAATAAATTGCCGTGACGACACGGCATGCAGTAGCCGCAGTTGCCGGGGAACCAGCCGACTCCGACGCCTGTACCGCTCTGCCAGCCTTCAACATCGGGGCCCACGGCCTCCAATGTGCCGATGACCTCGTGACCCGGAATCCGCGGGTACGTGAGCCCGGGCATATGCCCCTCGACGATCAGGGCATCGCTGTGACAAACACCGCACGCCTGAACACGGATGCGCACCTCGTGCCGCCCGGGTTCCGGGACATCGCGCTCCTCCAGCCGGAACTTCGCGCCGGCCGCGGGAATGATCATTGCGCGCATTTTTGGCATGCCTCGCTCCTTGTGTTTCACCAAGCGGCCTTAAGATCACGCACGCTCGGGCTCGTATTTGACGTCACGGTCATTTTGCTGCCGGTGTCGCCTCAGCGTATCTGCCCCAGTTGCCAGCAATCTCGTTCACTACCGTACTGCCGACGCGATAGGCAGCCTCGAGTGCGGGCACGTATGCCGACAGGGAGGCCTCGCCCGCGTCACTTGCCAGAAGCTGCGCGACTGTCTGGCCGGAGGCGGGGATGGTGTAATCGGAACCGGTGCGCAGCACGAGGACGCGGTCCAGGCGCACGTGCTGCGTGCGGGACAGCGCGGTGAGGGAGGTCAGGATGCCGCTGTCCTCCATGGCCGTCGTCACTGCGCGTCCCTTGCCGCCGCTCCAGTAAGCCATCCACTGCTGGGCGAGTGTATTCATGCGCTCCCCCAACCACCAATCCGAGGCGGAGATCTCGTCACCTTTGAGAACGAAGGGCGGCTTGAGCGCGTTGGGATAGCGCGCATAGCCGGCACGAATGCTCTTCAAGGCGGGTGTGTCATCCAGATGCACATTGCGCGTCAGCTGATAGGCCCACTCGACGAGTCCGGGGTTCAAGTGATAGCCGTTGACGCCATTGGGCCGATCAAGCTCAGGGGTCGGCCGCTGGAAGGGCTTGCTGCGGCCCAGCGGGATGTGTCCGGTCGACCAGTCGGGCGGGATCTCGCGCGCATCGATCTCGAAGTTCAGATCCCGATCGATGACCCACTCCGCCCAGGCGGCGGAGCCGACCGAGGCGTAAGTCGGATCGATACCGGCGATCGCGGGCACCAGCCAGTATGCCTTTGAGAGATCGAAGCGCTCATCGAGGCCGAGGGCCATGATCGAGGCCGCGGCGCGCAGCGAGCCCTCGCCCGTGACGATTCCCAGCACCTGTTTCTCGGCGTTGTACCGCAGTGAACGATTTCCCAATGGAAACGGCAGGATCTGCGGCAGCGGCAGGCGCTCCACCCAGGCCTGGAATTCGCCCGGCGTGTCGCCGGTATCGTTACCGATCTCGAAGGTCGTGACGACGACCACCCGCACGGGCAGCTTGCCCGGCGCTGCCGCACTCGCGCGTGCGATACCGAGCGACGTCACGAGGACGCACAACACGAGCCAACGGGCGATCTGCATGAATGGATTTTGCATGATTTTCGAGTGGCGCCTACTACTATGCGATCATGTGAAGCTGGCCGTGACGACAGGAAGATAATGCCATGAGATTTCTTTGGTGCCTGCTGCTCGCCGCAACGCTCGCGGCCACGCCGACCATCACGCAGGCGGAGCCGACCCCGAAGCCCCTGATCGTGTTCATGACGGACTTCGGCACGCGCGATGACGCCGTCGCGATCTGCAAGGGCGTCATCAAGACACTGGCCCCCGATGCCGAGATCATCGATCTCACCCACCAGGTGACGCCCTACTCCATCTCCGAGGGCGCACGCATGCTCGGGCGGACCTCACAGTACTACGCGCCGGGAACCATCTTCCTGACGGTCATTGACCCCGGGGTCGGCACGAGCCGGCGCTCGGTCATCGTCAGGACCAAGCGCGGCCAGTACTTCGTGCTGCCGGATAACGGGCTTATCACCCTGGTCGCCGAGCGCGACGGAATTGAGGGCATCCGCGAGATCATGAACCCCAAATGGACCCTCGCGGGCTCCAGCTCGTCCACGTTCCACGGCCGGGATATTTATTCGCCGGCTGCCGCGCACCTGGCGCGGGGCGAGGACTATAAGGAGGCGGGCCGGGCACTGAAGGACGTGACGCGTCTGGACATTCCCCGCGTGACCGTAACTTCCGCCGGGATCCAGGGCCTGGTCGTGGCTCTCGATGGGCCGTTCGGCAACCTCGTGACCAACGTCGCGCGGGATGATCTTGCGAAGCTCGGCTACCAGGATGGCGACACGGTGCGCGTCAGGGTCGGAGAGAAGGCATTCTCCCTGCCCTTCGCGAAGACTTTCGGCGCCGTGCCGGTCGGCAAACCGCTGCTGTACATCGATTCACGGGGGCTCGTGAGTCTTGCGATCAACCAGGGCGACTTCGCCCAGGCGAATGGCATCGTGCCACCGGTGCCTCTCAAGATCCTGCCGAAGTAGGCTGTGCCGCCGGGCGCGGGGCGGCTTGGCTACTGCGCCGTCCAGCCGCCGTCGAGCGCGATCGCCTGCGCCGTCAGGTTGCGCGCCGCGTCGCTCATCAGGTACTCAGCCAGCGCATGGATTTCCTCGATGGTGACGAAGGCGCCCTTGGGCATCGGCTTCAGCATGATCTCCTTCACTACCCGCTCCTCGCTGATGCCGTGTTCGCGGGCCTGAGCCGTGATCTGCTTCTCGACCAGCGGCGTGCGCACGTACGCCGGGCAGATGGTGTTGATGGTGATGTCGACGTCGCCGTTCTCGAGCGCCACCGTTTTTGCCAGCCCGATGAGCCCGTGCTTGGCCGCGATGTAGGCGCTCTTGAAGGGCGAGGCAACCAGCGCATGGATTGAGCCGATGTTGATAATGCGGCCATAGCCGCGGCGGCGCATGCCGGGAAGCGTCGCCCGGATCATGTCCGCGGCTCCCGTCAGCATGATCGCCACCAGCAGTCGCCATTTGTCGGCCGGGAATTCCTCCAGGCGC
>Ga0209274_10000581_pt1 | contig 20997 bp, 19 predicted proteins | sample HubBroMetageREF1_FD_188343 | JGI IMG/M metagenome (GOLD analysis project Ga0209274, IMG submission 188343) | Reference soil microbial communities from the Hubbard Brook experimental Forest, New Hampshire, USA - Hubbard Brook CCASE Soil... | ecosystem: Environmental > Terrestrial > Soil >...
GACACCAGGCCCAAGCAGCTTTCGTATGCGGCCTTCGGTGATCAGATACTTCGCCCCGATTTTCGTCAACATTTTCCGCAGGCGGCCGAAGTATTCGTCGAGCTTCCCCAACCGGAATGGCGGATAGAGCGCGGCCGGAATACCGCCGGCAAGCTGCACGCCCAGCAGAGAATCGAAGAATTCGATCGAGGTGGAAAGGATCAGGGCCACGCGGTCGCCGCGTTGGATCCCGCGGGCTTGCAATGCTGCGGCGGCCTTCTGCGCGCGACGCAGCACGTCCCGATACGGATAAAAAGTGGCCTCTTCGGAAGGCGCAACGAAACGCGCGCCCCAACGCGTGCAGGTCTCCAGGTTCAGCAGAATTTCGGGTAGCGTGACGCCTTTGAGTGTCAGCGCACTCATGCCTGCGGCTCCGGCTCGCAAACCCGGCTGGCGATCATCTTCACCAGATCCTGGACGGTTTCCAGTTGCTGCCACTGCTCCAGCCCGAAAGCGCATCCGAAGTCTTGCTCGATGGTGGTTACCAGCACCACTTGCGCCAGCGAATCCAGTTGCAGGGCATCCATCAGCGAGACGCTGGGACCAATCGCTTCGATCTGTTCCGGCGTCAGGTTTAGCTGGTCCTTCGCGATCTTCTTCAGGTGCTCCAGAATCGTTTCTTCATTCCATTTAACTAATGTCTGTTCAGGCATGCGGCCTCTCTTCCATTATGTTCGATAACTGCCGGCTGACACGGCCTGTTCGGGCCGCGGGATGACGAGGGGATCTTCCTGCCGGTACATCTGCCCGATCCAATCGGCGTACTTGCGCTCCAGTACCGCGCGGCGCACTTTCTGTGTCGGCGTCACCAGTTCGGTGTCCAGCAAAGCCTCCTCATTGAGAAAGCAGAATCGTTTGACCCGCTCGAAGGAAGAAAACTCCCCTTGCAAGCTCTCCAATTCCTCGCGGAAGAGCGCCACTACGGGCGGCGCCAGCAGCAATTCATCATAGCTGCCGAAAGCCAAGCCGCGCTGGGCGGCCACGCGTACCACGTTTTCCGGATGCGCCACGATCAGAGCGCCGACGAACTTGCGGCCGTCCCCGACAATCAACGCCTGCTGGATATAAAGGCTGCGCTGGAGCGCGTGTTCCAGCGGTGCACAGGCCACATTCTTGCCGTTCGAGAGTACCAGGATCTCCTTGCGGCGGCCCGTGATTGTAACGTATCCATCGGCGTCGATGCTGCCGAGGTCGCCGGTGTGCAGCCAGCCGCCGTCGTCGAATATCTGGCGAGTGGCGTCGTCGTCCTTATAATAGCCGAGCATTGTGTGCGGCCCGCGCGTGAGGATCTCGCCATCGTCGCCGATCCGCACTTCCACGCCAGGCAAAGCAGGGCCGACGGAACCAACCTTCTCCCGATGATATTCGTTGAGCGTGATCACGGGAGAGGTTTCCGTCATGCCATAGCCTTGCAACACGTCGAAACCGGCTGCCCGGAAGAACACTTCCACATCCGGGTTGAGCCAAGCGCCGCCGGAGATGAAGTATTTGAGGCCGCACAACTGGCGATGCACTTTCGGAAAGACCAGCATGTTGGCCAGCGGGGCCAGCAGCTTGTGGGAAAGGCCTGCCGACTGCCCGTCCATCTCTGCCCGCGTGCGCGCCACTGCGGACCGGAGCAACTTCCGGGCAATGGCGCGCCGGTGCGGTACAAGCTGGGCGATTTGGGTTTCCACCGCTTCCTGCACCTTTTCCAGAATCCGTGGCACGACGCCTATGATGTCGGGCCGGTGTATCGGGAGCAATTCTTTCAGATCGTGTGGATCGCCGTAGGCGATGCGCACGCCTTCGTGGAAATAGCCATAGCTGAGTGTGCGCTCTAAAACATGCGGCAGCGGCAGCACCGAAAGAGCCTGATGGGCAGTATTTGACGGGACACGCGCCAGGCTGCCCCGCAGGTCGGATACGATGTTGCCGTGCGAGAGCATGACGCCTTTCGGCGTGCCGGTGGTGCCGGAGGTATAGACAATAGTCGCCAAGTCGTGCGGCTCAGCGGTCAGCGATTCCGTGCGTATACGGCTCGCTGCCGGCTCGTCAAACGCCGGCGTCTCAGCGACTATTTGCGGCAAGGAAGTGCGGACGCCCGGCGTCTCTTCCATGGAAACGATTGTCTGCATTTCCGCCAATTCCGGCAGGAGCGGTTTCAGAATTTCCGACTGTTTTGCGCCCGCGATAATGGTTGCCCGGCATTCGCTGTGCCGCAATATGTACGCGATCTGCGAGGGCGACAGCGTGTTGTAAACCGGCACTACCACCAGGCGCGAAAGCAGCAGGGCGAAGTCGGCGATGTGCCACTCCGGCCGGTTCTCGGAGAACAACGCCACCCGGTCGCCTGGCGCCAGACCGGCGCCGAGCAGGAACTGCCGTAGCGCAAAGACCGCGTGCGAGAAACGCTCCGTGGACCAAACCATCAACTCGCCGCGATTTTGAAAACTCAGCAGCCGGTCGAAGCGGAAATGGTCCAGATGGTAGAAGAAAAGATGGTTCAGCGTGGCGACGCTGTCGTTCGGCTGCATGCGGCTTCCATGGGGTTCGGCAGATTACGCTTGGTGTCTTTGAAGCTAACACAAAAGCCACAGTAGAATCAAGCGAATGCGGGCGAATTGGGCCTACGGTTAGTACCAGGAAAGCGAGGCCTGTGCCCGATGCGATCTCTGGTCGACCGTCCGTGGGGGACGGTACAACCAGCAGGTTCGTTTAGTTAGCCAGTATATTTAGGAGAAGCAGTTCTGTTAATCACGTATGGTGGGATTATTAGACGCGATATTGTTCTTGCTGTAATTTACCTGCGCTGACTGTCGGGCTAGTCGGCGGTGGCTTTGGCGCGGGTTAGGTGAGCGCGCCTATGCTCGCGATGGGTGTGGTCGAGACCTACGCTGCCGATATCTAGTGTACGCGGAGCGCGACCCGGGATCGCAGCCGCATCCGGCAGCGGATAACCGGGCAGCCGCGCCAGAAACAATGTCAACATGCTGAGCATTGCCAGGAGCAAGGCGACGGCCGCGAACAGCGCATCGGGCATCAGTTGAATCATGTTACCCAGGCTGGCGGCGAAGGCTGTCAGCAGCCAAAGAATCCAGACGACCTGTCTCTGATCGAGACCTAGCGAGGCCAAACGGTGCGAGCTATGGTCGCGTCCACCCTGTGAAATCGGCCGCCCGTTTAGCTTGCGCAGAATCGAAACCAACGCCACGTCGAAAATCGGATAGGCAAATATCAGCGCCGGATAGAAGAAGCCCACCGGCACTCCTCCCTTATGCGGTACTGGACCGGCGAGCGTCAGCGCACCCAGCGCAAAGCCGGCGGGCAGGCTTCCGCAATCGCCCATGAAGATGCGCGCGGGATGGTAGTTGAAAAGCAGGAAACCCGCGAAAGCTGCGGCCAGTATGGCGCACAGGTCCGCATCCGCGCGGTACCCGTGGGAAATCAGCAGGCTCCAACGGAATACGCAAATGATAATTACCACTCCCGCGCACAGCCCATCCATGTTGTCGATCAGGTTGAAGGCATTGGTGATCAGCACGATAAATAACATGCTCAGGGCTATGTTCGGCAGATACCACGGAGTCACCGGAGAGACGACGCCGCCCAAGACCACAATGGCGGCCGCCGCCGCCTGCACCGCCAGCTTGAGTGACGGGCGGACGTTCCAGCGATCATCGAGAAATCCGAAGATCCACAGCGCCGCCACGGCCAGCGCGATGCGCGGATAACGGCCCGGGCATAGCCGCCAGTAGGCGGCCGCGCAACTCAGGAAGATGGCCAATCCTCCGCTGGAGGGCGTAGGCGCGGAATGCCAGCGGTCCACCCGCGGCTGCGCGGTGAGTCCCAGCCAGGAGTCCGCGCGGATTTGCAGCCGCGTCAACAGCGCCGATAGCACAACCGTGAGGAGAATCGGCATCGCTATACCGTCACCGCCACGGCCGGATCCCGTCTCGGCATCTGCCGGACCCATTCATAATCGACCACTCTTCGTACAATGGCTTCGAGCGAAGTCGATGGGCGATAATGTACCAGGCGTTCCAGCTTTTCGAGACACGGGACGCGACGCTGCATGTCTTCGAATCCCGGGCCGTAGGCTTCCGCGTGAGTCCTATGTTCCAAACGCGACGGCGATCCGGTAATCTCTTTGACGAGTGCGGCCAGCTCGTTCATGCTGACCTCCCGGTCGTTACCGATGTTGACGATCTCTCCGACGGCGGCCGGCGTTTGGGCCAAGCGCACCAGGGTCTCCACCACGTCGCCTACGTAAGAGAAGCAGCGGCGCTGCTCCCCGGTATCGTGTATGGTCAGGGGTTCGCCGTGTAGCGCCTGGCACACCAAGGTAGGCAGCACCATGCCATAACGGCCGGTCTGGCGCGGCCCCACGGTATTGAAAAAGCGCAGTACGGTTACGGGCAAGCCCTGTTCGCTGCAATAGGCCAGCGCCAGGGATTCATCCAGCGCTTTCGAAATCGCATAACTCCAGCGGCCGACTTTCGGGGGGCCGAGCACCAGATCATCGCCTTCGCGGAACGGCAGACGGGTGCTCTTGCCATAGACTTCCGAGGTGGACGCCAACATGACGGGCTTGCTCTTCTTAGCCGCGCAGCGCAGCACTACCTCGGTGCCACGCACGTTGGTTTCGATAGTACGTACGGGGCTGTCTACTATGAGCTTTACGCCCACCGCCGCGGCGAGATGGAAGACCATATCGGCGCCGTCCACCATCTCCGCGACCACGGGTTCATTGAAGACCGAATCAATGCGGTATGAAAATGCGGGTTTGGTCTTCAGGTGCGCGATGTTCTCGAATGCGCCCGTCGAGAGGTCGTCGAGAATGGCAACGCGCCACCCCTCCACCAGACAGCGCTCGGCGAGATGCGATCCAATAAACCCGGCACCGCCGGTAATCAAGACGTTCATGAATTCCTCCCTAGACCTTTTTTGTTCAGTAATTCGCGGTACAACGCATCCACGTTTCCCACGAGCTTTTCTTTGCGGTACCGCGCTGACGCGAAGGCGCGTCCTGCGAGTCCCATGCGCATTACCAGCTTCCGGTCTTCCGCCAGCGCCGCCAGCGCGCCGGCCAGCGTGCCAGCATAGGACTCCGTCAGCACACTGTTGGCGTACCAGCGCGCACCGCCGGTAGCGCGCACGGCGCCGCCTGAAACCATGTCCACCACGCCGCCCACGGCGGTCGAGACAAACGGCCGGGCCGCCGCCATGCCCTGGATGAGCGCCACCGGGGTGCCTTCGTTGCGCGAAGTCTGCAACAGCACATCGCAGCTTGCCATGGCCGACAGGATCTCCTTCTGCCAACCCAGCCATTTCACGCGGTCGCCGTGCCGCGCCAGCAGGCTCCTCAGCATCGAGCCGTCCGGCCCATCGCCCGCGATCACAAACCGGATGTCCTGGCGTCGCCGTAGCGCGTTTTCGATGGTGGCGGCCAACAATGCAATGTTCTTTACCGGAACCATGCGGCCGAACCAACCCACCGTCAGCGGGCCGTTGCCGGCTGGCGGACGCAGAGCGAAATAGTCGTCCAGCTCCAACCCTAGCGGCACGACGTGAAACTTGTGCACCGGAGCGATGTGAAACTGTGAGCTCAATTCCGCGGCCTGCTGGGGCGATACCACGCACAGCGCGTCGGTGAAGCGCGCCAGCAATTGCTCTACGCACCGGAACACACGTGCCTGGACTCGCGAGAAATACTCATTCAGGCTATTGCCGTGAAAGGTGTGGACGATGATCGGCGCGCCGCTCAGCAGCGCCGCCACGCGTCCCAGGCAGCCGGCCATGGCGGTATGAGTGTGCACGATTGCGGGCCGCTCGTGCCGCAACAGCCGCCACAGCCGCCAAAGCGCCTTCAGATTGCGCCATGGCCGCACCGAGCGCGACAACTCCGGCACCCAGTGCACGGAATCGGTGGGCTGCAGCAGGTAGCGTATATCCCCGCCTTCCGGTTCGCAGCTGCCCGCTACCAGCAGGGTGCGATATTCCAACGCGGCCAGTTCCCGCGTGAGCAGCAGCGTGTGGATGGCCGGTCCGCCTATGTTCAGCCGGGTGATGACACGCACGACTTTGGGACGTTCCGGTCCAGCCGTGAAATCACGAACCGGAACTTCCCGTTGGCCGAGCGTGGAATGCGATCGGTACATTCAAACTCCAGATGGATGCTCCGCCCCACCCGGGCGCGGAGGTTGTTTTCCAGCATGTGCAGATCTTCGGCCGTAAAGCGCGGCGTGGGCACGAAGCGGACGCGCAGCACGTCCAGCGATTCCTGCTCAAGCTGGCTTTCGACAATGTTGTGGACACCTTTCAATACCGGATCCAGGCGCCCGAGAAAACCGCGTTCGCGGGTATAGATGAAATCGTCTAGCCGGCCGCCGATCTCCTCAATGACTGGCATACTCCGGCCACAGGGGCAGCTTTCGGTGGAGAAGCGGGCGGTATCGCCCACACGGTATCGGATGAGCGGCATGGCGTAATTCACGAGGCCAGTCAGCACCACTTCGCCCATCTCGCCCGGCGCAGCCGGTGAGCCGTCCGGACGCAGGATTTCGGTTACGCCAGCCAGCGGATGCGCATGCATGCGGCCGGATGCGCATTCGTACCAAAAGCTCTGCATCTCCGCCTGGCCGTACTGATCGAAGACTCGCGTCGCAAAAGCTTCTTCTATGGCGCACCGCTGGTGCTCGAGCAGGGTTTCCGCGGAGGTCAGTGCGGCCTTCAACCGCGGCGCTGGGCGGCCGGACCGCCGGTAGTAATCCGCGAGCACATACATCGACGAGGGGTAGCCGGAGAGGTATGCCGGCTGGAAGCGCTCCAGAGCAGCGGCGTAGAGGGGCAAATTCCCGGGCAGCAAGTGGACGGTCGACAGTAATAGCGCGAAGTTCGCCAGGTCGCGCCGCCAGAAGATTTTCTTCGATGCGGCTTGCTCCGGAGGCACAATCATTTTGCCGGTGAACTGGCACCGCCGGTCGTTTTTGGCGACACCCGCCGTATTCCGGTACAGCTCGACGAAGGCCCACATCTTCTGCATCGCTTCGCGGCTATAGTAAACAGTGAGCGGCTTTCCCGTTGTGCCACTGGTGTGCCAAGGAATCAGCGCCCGCCGCGGAAAAGTGTCCGCGACGAAACTCTCAGGCCGCTCTCGGATCTGATCTTTAGTAGTGAAGGCCGCCGGGCCGTGTTCCCGATAATGCGGTACGTGCACGGAAGCAAATCGCCCGAGCCGGGTGATCTCTACCGCCTGCAATTGGCGCAGTTGTTCCGCGGGCAGGTACTCGTTGCATTGGAGTACTTTGAGATAACTCCGGAATACCTCGCCATACCGCCAGTAATTATACTTAGCTCCTTGAGCGGTGGCGCATGCGTGCTGCAAGGGGATAGGCAGTGCGCAATAGAGTTCGTAATGCATTTCACAGATCGTCTTTTAAATGAATATGTAGGAAATGATACAAGCTTTATCTCTGGAGATTAAAAACGCATTAGTCCACCGTAGGCGGATAGGCTGATGAGAGAATGAACTGAATGAGAAAGCGTCGGGTCAGTTCTTGACCGACATGAAGGCGGCATTTCCAGAGATGAAGGTGATGCGGTAACGTTGGTACTTATGCCATCTTGGTGGGGCGCCCAATCATGGCTGCAAGCCGGCTTTGGCGCGCTGAAAAGCGCGCCTGCAGGCACGATTGCCTGCCCCACATCGAGCCACAGATCCAAGATGGCACAGTTATTTCAGTACGAGCGGCGGTGAACCACGTTACTCGGTGGGTTCGTCCACCTTTGCAAACAGGTCGTTGAAGTCGACGCGGCCAACCAGATCGGTTTCCAACACCAAATCGGTGCAATAACGGATGCCGTCCCGGTCGGCTTCCTGCAGAGTGTGCTTATACGGATCTGCGATCCAAATGTGCGCAACGCCGAACCGCAAAAAGTCGGCCACTTTCGCCAGCACGTCCGCCGTCTCATCTTCCGGAGACCGGATCTCGACAGTCAAGTGGGGTGGGGTGGTGAGCACAGGCTCTGAATGGTAAGGCAGCGCCATCACGCAGACGTCCGGGATGCGGTACCGATTATTCGTCCCGAGCACGCGTAGGCGCTGCTCGGTGAAAACGTGGAACCCTCGCGTACGCTCGCGGGGGCCGAGTTCGAGAACCAGTAGCGCTTGCAAGCGGCTATGCTTACGTTCACCCACGTTCCGCTCCACAAGCTGTCCATCGACGTATTCCATATCCGGATGATAGATAGTCCGCAAATACTCCTCGACGGGCACACTGATTGACGTCGCCATGCACTTAAGTTTACTCCTTCCGGGTGGCCTCGATCTCGCCAGCCCAGCCGACCGGCGCCTCGAACTGTCCAGCGCTGCCGTGTGCAGCAGGCGTGTCCCCATGGAAGTGAGTGAACGAGCGCGCCTGGGCATCGCACAGGTGGCTCAGCAGCGGAATCTTGCGCCAGTCGAAGCCCATCAGGGTGGCGCAGGTGACGTCTACCATGCCAGGATCTTCACCCCATACCAGCAGCCCGCAGGGCTTGGGACGTGGCTTCAAGGGACCGCAGTCTTCACCCGCCACGATGGCATCCACCAACGTCAGAATGGTTCGGGGCCGCGACCGCAAAGAGCCGCCGACATCGTAATTGCGCGCGATATCCGCCAAGTCGTATATGGTGCGCCACAGCGTATCGTTGCCGTGCCAGCCGCCACCATGAATCAGTGGCGCTGAAGCCGCCTGCGCGCCGGCCCGCGCCAGTTTCCACATCCACAATGGCGCGCGCGTCTGCAGAAGCTGCCGCACGGGGCTGGCGGCGTGGCTGAGCCAGTTCTCGTCCGGGTATTCGTCGCCTCCGGCGCTTGGAGAGCCGGTGCGAAAATGGGGCAGAAAATCCTTCGAGCCTATGATGCCCACGAAGTTCTTGAGCGCGCCGGTCATGCCAGTCTTCATGTGCGTCTTGAGCTTGGGCACGTTTAGGATTACGTCGGCGCTCAGCACGGCATTGCTCACTGAGTAACGATGCGCGCCGTGATGATGACCGTTGGTGTTTGCCGAGCTATAGTCGGTGACGCCGAAGCGCGCATCTACGCCGAAGCACATGAGGCGGCTGCGCGGCCCCAGATTCACGAGCGAATAGCCGTTAGGATCGCCCGCGAGTGGATGGACGCTGCGGACATAACTGCTGGCATCGTCGATCTCGGCCCATTGCTGCCGCAAGTCGAGGAATGCGACCGGCGCAACCGCGTAGTCCTTCTCCAGTTCGGCGAGTCCGCTTTGGCGCCGGAAGCGAACGAAGTCGCAGCCTTGCAGGGGCGCATCCGCCACGTAGACGCACCCGTCGCCCGCGAGCGCCTGCAACGCGGCGTCGATAAGCACGCGCACGAGGGACGCATGGGTGAAGAGCACGTTACGGCCCTCGGTATCGCCGAATTCGTGCTTTACCCAATTGGGCTTGACGACTACAGTCATGCCGGGCTGGATCCACCGGCCCAGCGGATTGGCGGGGTTGAGGCCGAGAAAGCGAAACAGATCGCGCACGCTGGCCTGCACCGTGCCGTAGTCCGGCGCGGGCCAGACGACGGCGGGTGAGGTAATCGCGGTCATGACACCGAGTCCCATACCTGCCGCCATTCCCGTAATTCCTCCTCTGTAAGCGCCGCGTAACGCGACCGCAGCCATGCGGTATCGGCACGCGTCGCGACCGCCAAAATATCGCGGCAGCTCTTCAATACTTCTACCGCGCCCACCCGCAAGCGCCCGGCGCGATTCAGATAGCGCCCCGCGCAACGGCTCCACATCCAGCGCGAGCGCAGGCACTTCCGCAAATCGATGGAGCCTTGCCGGTAACCCAGCACGATCTCCGGAAGGTTGGCAAACCGGCTATCCGCGCACGCCCGAAACAGTAGATCGTGATCTTCGCAGCGGATGGCGTCGGCGCGATAGTGGTAGCGCCGGAACCAGGACGTTTTTCCCATGAATGTGGGATGAATCAGCTTGAACGAGTAAAGCGGCCAGCGGGCAATCCGGCCGTGCGCGGCGGGATCGGCGCGTTTGCCGACGGGTGCGCCCGCATTGGCAAAGAGCACGGCCCAACCGCCAGTCAGGTCCACATCCGGACGGCCTTCCAAGAAACGTAACTGCTTCTCCAGGCGTAGCGGATATGCGATGTCATCGGCGTCCATGCGCGCCACGTACTCGCCGCGGGCGCGATCGATACACTCGTTCAAGCGCGCTCCCAGTTGGAGGCGCCGCTGGTCGCCCCAAACCACGATGCGCGGATCGTTGAACGAGCGCGCCAACGCGCGGCTCGCATCCGTGGAACCGTCGTCGCAAAGCAGCAGTTCCCAATTTGGATAGGTCTGCAGCAGAATCGACCGGATGGATGCGCCGATGGTGTGCTCAGCGTTGTAAAACGGCATGGCTATGCTCACCAGCGGTGCGCTCATAATGCGGCGTAGACCTCCTGGCAGCGCTGGGCGATACGCGGCCAGTCGTAACGCGCCGCATTCTCTCTCGCGCCGGCCCCCAGCGTGCCAAGCAAATCAGGGCTGTCCAGAAGGGCTTCCAAGTGGACGGCCAAGTCCGCGGCATCTCCAGTCCGGAAACGCGTTCCGGCTGTTTCGGGAACCGTCTCCCGCAGGCCTCCGTGATCGCTGGCGACTACCGGCTTGCCGCAGGCCTGCGCCTCCACCGCCGCCATGCCGAACATTTCCAGTTCCCTGGTGGGCATGGCGAAGATGTCGGCGGCGTTGTAGATCCCCGGCATATCGGCGTCGTCGAGCGGAGGCAGATAGATGCCTCCGATTTCCTGGATTTGGGAAACCAGCGCGTTGAGTTGCGTCCTGCCGAACCGCTCGCACGGACCAGCCACCACCAGCGCGGCTGGCAGCTTCAACATGCGGTAAGCGGCGATCAGCAGATCGGTGCCCTTCTGCTCGCACAGCCGGCCCACGTACAGGATCACGGGGCGCGCATCGACGCCCAGGCGCGCGCGCCACTCCGTGCGCAGGGACGCATCGGGATGGAAGCGCGCGCAATCCACACCATTGGGGATCAGGACGAGCTTGCTGTCGGGCAAATTCCAATACGCCTGGTAGACCGCACGACAATAGTCCGATACTGGGGCGATGCGGTCGCAAGACTTCAAGCATCGCCGCCATAGGGCTTTGCTGAAGCTACGCAAATGTACAAACCGCCGCCAGGGTTCGAAATGATAATCGCAGCTCAATATGGCGGGCGCCAAGGAGGCGGTCTTCACGATCCAGGCGATCTCCGCGCGGTTGTGCACGTGAATCACGCGCGGCCTGTGGCGCCCAACATCTTGTGCGAAGCGCAGGCCAAACTCTGCGCGCGATCCGTTCAGGTAACGGATGGAGAAGCCGCGATATTCCCGCCAACCGGTTTCCGGGCCGCCCGAGTACACGACGACGCGCTCATCGCCGCGAGCCTGCGCCTCGGCCAACTCCATCATGCGCCGCTCGACGGCGCCACCGAGCCGCGCCGGTAGCGGCAGGTGGGAAGGCCCTACGTGAACGATCACTGCGGGGACCTCCAAGACACCTGTGTCACGGCTAAGGCACAAAGCCAGGGCAGGAACGCCAGAAACGTGAGTGGGAACCACGATGTGGATGCGGTAGCCAATTGATGCACGGCGCGAAACAGGCAAAGTCCGTAGCCCAGCGCTACCATAGGATGGCGGTTGCGATGGCAACGCCCATCCAGGAATGCCGCGCCGAATCCCACCAACAGGAATCCCGCCAGTACGCCGCAATAGCCGAAGTTCGCGTACAATTCACCGACCAAGGAGGCTTCCTGCGAAACCAGTCCCTGGTCGAACGCGCCATAGATCAATTCGCCCAGCTCTTCGCGCACGCCGCGGGAACGCTCGAATCCCGCGGAAACCGGAAGCACCTGCAAGGGCGCCATCAGAAATGTTTCGCCGTAGTAATAGGGCAGCGTTTCGCGATTGACAATCAGCGCCGCCGTGGTATCGAACCGGCCGACGGAGTTGTCCACCATGTCGAAAACCTTGTCGCCGTCGGCGAACGCGCGGACGTCGATGGCGCCCGCCGCCGCGTACCAGCCGACGTTCTTGGTGGCCTCCATCCAAAGCGACACAATTAGAACCAGCGGCAGGGCTAGCGCGAAGTAACGCGCCCGCAGCGTGAATATGCCCTGTACCTTGCATAGGTGAAAGACCAACAACATGGTGCCGGCCCACATCAATCGCCGGCCGCAACTCAGGTGGAGGGCCGCAATCAAGAACAGACAAGCCATGGTCAGTACGCGGGAATGGCGCCGTTTTGGCTTGGTGAGATACCAAAGCCCCACGGCGGTCGAAGGCAGCATGAATAGCAACGAGGTATACCGGCCCATGCCCTCGCGCGGGGAAAGTCCGACATGATCGAAGAAAAGCTGTTGACGGCTCTCGGCATCGAGGAGCAGCACAACGATGCTGAACACGCCCGCAGCGGTAAATAAGAAGAACGCGGCGCGCCGCAGCCGGTCGCGTTGAAAAGCGCGCCGGCGAGCCCGGAGGGCGGCGATCAATGCCGTGACGGCGGTCCGCGCAACCCGGCTGATCCGCGAGCGGGCGAAACCGGCGTGGGCTCCGCAGGCGAACGCCAAAAACGCGAGGGCGCCCACCAGGTACGTGCGCGAATAGGCTTCATCCATCGACGCCGGCAACGGTGTCTTGCTCCGCTGGAGCACCGAGAGGGCAGTTCCGTAGAGGCAATAATCGAAGATGAACCAAGCCTCCACGAGTCCGGTGAGGCTCAGCCAATAGTTCTGTTTACGCATCCCCCGGCTGTAAATGCCAAAGGAAAGCAACAGCACGGCTAAGAACAAGTAGGCATTCACTCCGGCCGGCGACCCATTGGCGAGGTGCACAGCCGCTGCAACCAGGGCCAGCGTCACGATAACAGCGGTCCTCATGTTGGTTCCAGCCCCCAACCCGCAGTCGCCAGCCCGGTGGCCAGCGCGGCTTTAATGCCCGTCTGCGCGATCAGCAGCGCCCAGGCTACGCCGATGGCGCCGTAAGCCGGCGCCAGCCATACGGCCATCGCGCCGAATAACAACGTGATCATGGCGTCGGATGCGGTACACCACTCCGGGTGTCCCGCGCCGTAAAGCAGGAATTGCACCGGATTGGCGACCAGCAGCGCGATCTGTGCGGTGGCCAGCAGTTGGAAGACGCGCACGGCGCCCGGCATGCCGGCCGGGAACAGGTGCGCGGCCAGCCGCCCTCCGAGCCAGGTTGGAGCGAGCAGTGCCGCGCCCAGTAGCACGGCCCCCGGCACGTAGCTGCGCAAATAGCTGCGGCGACGCTCGCGCGTAGTGGCAGCGACGGCCTCAGGCAAAAGCACGGTGCTGGTGGTATTGATGAGGAGCGCAAATCCGCCACTCAACGACATGCCTAAGGTGTATGTCCCGAGCGCCGAGGCTGCCGCCCAGCGCGACAGCGCAATCGCCGGAATGTAGTTGTAAAGCGAACCGATTATGGTGGACATCGTGATCCAGTTCGCAAATACGGCGATGGGTTTCCAGGCTGGCCGGACGCCGGGCTGGCGGGCCGCTGCCAGCACGGCTATGAGCAGGCTGACGTTGGCGGCGACGATCCACAGCCGGCTGAGCACGTCTCCGGCGAACAGACTGGCCACCCCCCATGACCCGCTACGGAGTACCAGCAGCACCGGCAGAATCTGCAGGATGGCGGCGGCCGCGCTCAGCCACGCCATGCGCGCGAACTGGAGCCGCGACTGCAACAACACCAAGCTAAACGAGGATACCGAGGCCACCGCTGCGCTGCCGCATGCCAAACGGAGCGCCGTAACGTACTCCGTATGGCGCAAGAGCTTGGCGCTGGCCAGCGGAGCGAGCAGGAACACGGCTGCGATGACCCCCACGGTGAGCGCCAGACGCAGCAGCAGAAAGCGCGAAACGGTATGCAGCCAATCGGGGCCGGTGGCGCCAGCGGCGAATTTTAGACACGAAATATTGATTCCCAACTCGCAAAGGTTGCCCACCACCAGGCTGCTGCTGGCGTAGATGGCGCATTCGTCAAAACGTGCGGGCGCCACCAGGTGCGACACCAGGAGCAATGCGGCGAAGCGGCTGGCCGAAAGGCCGGCCTGTCCGCCCAGGACAAGCCCTATGTTGCGGGCTGTGGCGGTGAGGCGCCGGACTGTGCTTGGATCAGCATCGCACAAGGTGTCTGCGGCGGATTGTCCCGGAGCGCTCTTATAAAGTAGTGTTGCCATTGACGGTTCAGTTTGGACCGCAAGGGAGTGGGCAGGAGCCGCAGCCCGAAGCGGTAGGCCCGGCCCAGCGTGAGCGGGCCCGCACCCATGCAGAGCGGGCCATCTACGCGATCCCAGAGTTCACACATGCGGGCCGATAGATATGGCGTTGTCCGGACGGTAGAGAAGCCGGCTTTGGACAAAGCCGCCACCCAGGCGTCCTCGGCCAGCAGATTAAGGTGCTGCAACTGTCCGGCGCGCAAACGCGCATACCAGGCGCTGCTTAGCAGCAGGTGCCGGTTCATCTCGATGAGCGGAACAGTGGCGATGAAGGCGCCGCCCGGCCGGAGGACGCGCCGGCACTCCGCCAGCACGCGGTGCAGATCCGGGATATGCTCCACGACGCAGTTGGCGAAGACTGTGGCGAAGACCCCATCTGCAAATTTGAGCCTGCGCGCATCCATGCACGAGAGACGGCCGTAGAGGCCGTTGCGTCCGGAGCACAGCTCTATTTCGCGCGGGTTGAGGTCGATGCCCCACGCGACGCGCGGCAATAACAGCGATGCAAAGCGTCCGTTACCGCAACCGATCTCCAGCACCGGCGGTGCGAAAGTGCACTGCCGCAAAGCCTTTAACTCGGCCGCCCGCCAGGCCGCCAAGGACGGGATATCGTAGATGGTTTGCGCCAAGCCCAGCAGCTCGGCGTCTGAACAACTAAGCAGCTCGCGCATCGGTCTCCAGCAGTTCTTCGTAAAGGCGCACGTGGCGGTCGATCATCTGGCGCACGCTGAATTGGGTACGGGCTTTTTGCCGCGCCGCTTCGCCGAGCCGGTGGCGGCGGTCCCGGTCGGCCAGCAACGCGCAAATGGCGCGCGCTAACGCGGCGCTGTCGCGCGGCGGGACGATTACGCCTGTGTCCTCATCCAGTTGCTCGCGGATGCCGCCTACATCGGTGGCGACCACAGCCGCTCCGCAGCACATAGCTTCGAGCACCACCGTAGACAGGCACTCACCCAAGCTGGGCGAGACGACGACGGCTGCGGTTGAATAGAGCTGGGCCAGTCCGGCGGCGGGCTTCGAGCCGGCGAACTCCAGGCTGTCGTTTACTCCCAGCCGCGCGGCTTCGGTCCGGTATTGGTCGAGCAGCGCGCCAGTCTGGTAAACGACTCGCAGTTTAACGCGCGGATACGCGGCGCGTATGGCGGGCAAGGCGTCTAACAAATAGTCCAAGCCTTTGAATTCCTGGAGCTGGCCCACGAACAGCAGGTCGTCGGTGAGCTCGGCCGGTTGGGAGACGCGGTCGAATACCGCCGTACTGATGCCGTTGGGGATGACCGCTATCCGCTCCGGCTGGAGACCCCGGCGGCGCGCGAGGAAGTCGCGTTCGGCGTTCGAGAGCGCCACCAGGGCGTCGGCCCTGCGCAGAACGAAGCCGTCCGTCAGGCGTCGCCTCCAGCCCACGGGCAGCCCGTTCATTGCAAATGGATCGTGGGTGGTCAGGACGAAAGGCGGCCGCCCTGTGGCCGCTGCCAGACGCAACGCGGCCCGGCCGAAATGATGCACATGTACGAGGTCGAAGTCTCCCGGCGGCAGGGATGCAAAGTGTCCGGAAAGCGTCACCTGCCAGCCGCGCTGATGCAGGCCTTCCGCCAGCACCGTCTCGGGCGAGATGGAGTGCCGATCCCGGTAGTCCGTCGGCTTATCGAAGATACCGCCTACGATGCAAATGCGCATAGAGGGACACGGTCGTGCCCTGCCCTTTCGTTTAGAAAAGATAAGTGGCTTTTTTGGGCGGGATTCCCAATATTTTTTGGATTATATCAGCGGGGGCGCAGCCTAATACGTATGCGCACAGATGGGCATAATACTCACTCCGGTAGCTGGATCCACGAATTCCACTCCCCTGCTCCGCACTACCCATTCGAGACCAGCTTCACGGCGCCGGCGCAAGATGGCATCGTCGGAGTAAACCCGGTAGGTGGTTCCGATAGATTCGGGCGTGTTGTACGGCGAAAGAACCTCCAGGGCTAACTTGCGAATCAGCCGTTGGGTGTTGATTTTACAGTTCTTAGGGGTCATGCGGCAGAGTTGCGACATTCCGCGCCAGCCAATCACGATGGTGCGGGCCGCGGCGGATTCCGGATGGGCCGCCTTCCAAAGGGCTTGATAGAGGACCTCCTCGCCGAGCGAATGACCGTCGTGGGTTGCGCCGCACCTGCGGATGCGAAGGCGTTGGCTGGGAACCGCAGGGATCGAAACGACCTCAGGGACCGGAGCTACGGAATGGGTAATGCCAGGAGTTGGTACGAGTGGAGGGGTCGAAACAACCTCAGGGATCAAGCGAACAAAGCCCATCTCCTTACCGTCAGGGCTTGAAATAACCCCAGGGTCTAAATCAATCTCAGGGAGCGAAGTAATTTCAGGGTTTGTTTCGACCTGAGCTGTTCGAACGGAATCTGTATTTGGAACAGGCTCAGCGATCGATAGGACATCAGGGCTTCGAGCAATATCCGGGGCTGTCTCAAGCTGAGGGTCTGAAATAACCCCAGGGTCTTTAACAAGTACGGCAGCCGAGCCTTGAAGGTGGGGAAGGGGAACCGGGCCGTTCAAAAAAGACAGATAGCCGCCCATTCCAGGCTGGCTGACGATCTCGTCCCAGCCAAGCGGCTGCATGGCGGGTCTACGCCTGGACCGTTTGGACGCTTTCGGATTCTCTTTGGCTGGTTCGCTCATCGAGCAGCTCCAATAGCTGGGTTCCCGCTATCTCATAGTCTTCCATGGCCTTACACTTAGGGTCGTAGTCCACCAAGAACTGCCGGGCGCGGCCGCACTTGGCCACCGTCACGTCGGTTCGGATGGCCGGCAGCAAGGGAATTTTGAACTTCGCCGAGAGATCCTCCAACGACTTCATCATCACCGCGGTATGTTGGAATCGCCGATCCACCATTACGGGCAGCAGGGCCACTGGCTGTACATTGACGCGGAAGAGCTCGTTCATCATGCGGGCCGTTTCCAGGCAAGCCCCGGCACCCTGCAGGCTGAGGGTGTCCATGCTGACCGGAATCAGCACGCGTTGCGCGTAGACCATAGCGCAGGTCTGCATGAGCGTGATGGACGGGGCCACGTCGATGATCACGATATCGTAGGGCTCGTCCACTTTAGAGAAGAGCAGGGAAAAGGACATCTCCCGCGCGGGCACTCCCATCAGGGACGCTTCGGCCTGAATCGTCTCGCGGCTGCTGCAAAGCACGTCGATGTTGGGAGTGGCATGCACCAGACAACTTTCGAACAAATGGTTGTAGACCACAAAATGGTGTAGGAATTTGTCGGACTTTAAGCCCAACGACATGCCCACGGATCCTTGGGGATCGGTATCGATCAGGAGCACCTTACGGCCCTGATCGGCCCACAAGCGCGCCAGAGTCGTCGCGGTGGTGGTCTTGGCCACTCCGCCTCGTTGATTGGAAATCACGAGCCTGATCACTGTTGTCTCTCCGCGATGGTTTGCCGGATACGTTCCACGTCCTGCGCGGTCCAGCGCCGGTAACGGTTCGCCTGATTCCGCTCAGGTTCCTGGATCTTCTGCGTCCGCAACCAGTTCATCAGCGTACGTTTGGTTATTCCCAAGACGTCCGCAACCTCCTGGGATTTCAGGTATGGTTCACTGCGCATCTTCATCAAATCCGTACATCTTTGATGCTATGCTGGCGCGACCATGCCTGTCAAGGCAAAAGTAGTGAAAGTAGTGAAACACCACTTTAACAACTACGGTCCCTGGTCCAGACGAACGCATGTGGCTCTGGGTCTGAATCGACTACAGGGGTTGCGATAATAACTCCAGCACCGCCGCCAGCAGTATCTCCGGCTCGAATGGCTTCTGTAATAGCGAGGTCCGTGGCGGCAATCCCTGCGCCTCGGCGACCAGACCGTCGGCGTACCCTCCCAGGTACAAAACCCGCAACTGCGGCTGCACATGTGCCAGACGCTGGGCTAGTTCCGGCTCTGGACGGCTGATCAACAGGTCTGGGGGCCCATGCGCTTCCGTTATCCGCAATGCTTCCTTGGAATGCAGAGCGGCCAGCACGCGGTAGCCGCGTTTTTTGAGCAGGTTCGCCATGACCGTACGCATTCCGTCGTTGGCTTCTACCAGCAGAATGGTAGCGTTGCCATGCAACGGATCCATCCGCGGCGGCAGGGCAGGGAAGTGTACTCCGGCCAAGGGGAAATAGATGCGAAAAGTAGCCCCCTTGTCGGGTTGGCTATAGGCCCACAGCCGGCCACCGCTCTGCCGGACAATACCGTACACTGCCGCCAAGCCCAGCCCGAGAGCTTGGCTGCTAGCCGGGCCGTTTGCCTTGGTGCTGAAGAAAGGCTCGTATAGGTGCTCCCAACTCTGGTCGTCCAAACCTGGTCCGCTATCGCTCACCGCCAGCATTCCGTACGGACCGCCGGTCGCTCCGGTGCTCCCCAGCCCGGGCTCCAGGGTCGCGGCGTGGGCGGTCTGCAGGCAGAAAGTACCGCCGCGCTCCATCGCGTCCCTCGAATTGGCGGCTAGTTTCAAAACGATCTGCCGCATTTGCACGGGGTCGGCCATCACTGGCGCCAAATCCTGGCACAGATCCGGGATAATTTCGATATCCCGGCTGAATAGCTGCCGCAACCTGGGCAGCATACTCTCCACCAGATCGTTGAGGGCGACCGGCTGGATCCGGAGAGCGATCCCTCCGCTGAAAGCCAGTAACTGCGACGCAATGGAGCCGGCCCGCTCGCTGGCCTGCTGGACCTCCGCCAATTCGTCAAGCACGGGCCGGCCTTGGCCCGCGCCAATCAACAGCAGTTCGCCCATGGTGCGTAGCGCCCGATGCGCAGTTTGGAACTCAGCGGCGGTCCGCCCGGCCAGCAAACGCAGCATCTCAAAGCGGCCAGCGAGCCGCGCCTGTTCGCGCCCGGTGGCATCCCGGACCTCCAACTGGATCACGCCGCTTGCCGCGTTGCCGCTCACTTCCAGCAGCAACCAGCGCCCGTCGCCGGCCTGCAGCGGCAACTCCACCGCCATGACCGCGCCGCCCGCGAGCAAGTGCGTGTGTATTTCAGCCCCGGCGTCCGCGTCCGCGACTAGCGGCGGTTCCCAGAAACTGCGCCCCACGATTTCGGTGCAGCCGCGCCCGGCCATCCGCAGAAATGCGGCATTGGCCTCCAAAATCCGGCCCGTGGCCGTTTCCAGGAGGAGCATGCCTGTCTGCGCATTTTCAAAGACACGCGCGTAAATATCGCCGGGCGGCATCGGCTGACTCCTATAGTGTTCCACAAACACGCCTTACACTCCGTCCTCAGAAAACCCTTAGACCCAAATACGAGAGCGGACGAATTGACTTGCAGTATTCCACCTTGAATAATTGTAATCTGATGGTTCGAAACCGACGATATATCGAAGCAGTGAGTTAGCGGCCGCGAAGTTTGCGGGCGCCCCATTTATGAGCGAAGCCTTGGAAGCAGCGCTGGAATGTTTCGCCGGGCGCCGGACGGCGCAGGGCGATCCTATGCGTCACCGCTTTGCTGTGCTGCCGTCGCGTCAGGAGCCGCGTTATCTGCTTCCCTTAGGGGATAGCCGCACCACGCTGGAAGGCTTTCAAGTTTACACGCCTTATGCGCTCGGCGCGCGCGTGCGGAAGAGCCTGCTGGCGCAGATCGTCAAGACGGGCTGGAGCGGTTGGGCTATGCACTCGCTGCACGTCGGAGAGCCGGTGGGTCTCAAAGCCCTGGTCACCAACGTTACAGGAGAGCGCAACCCGGCGTTCGCCATGTCGCTAGGCATGCCGGGCAAGTATCGTAAGCTCACCGTCCAAGTGATGCGGCCCAGTGGCGAAACTCTGGGCTATATCAAGCTGGGGTTGACCAAGCCGGCAAGCGAGCGCGTACGACACGAAGCTGCCGTGCTCGAAGACTTGGCGGAGTTGCGGCCGCAGGTGCCGCGTGTGCTCTACGCGGGCGATTGGCAAAACAGCTATATGCTTTTCCAGTCACCGCTGGAGGGCCGGCCCGGGCCGGCGGAGCTATCCGGCATGCACGTGGAGTTTCTCGAAAAGTTGGCCGCCATCCGGCGCGTGGACAAGCCCGGGCTCCAGGTAGTCGAAGAAATTGGCGCACGCTGGAATGAGGTCACCTGGCGCTGCGACTGGCGATGGAAGCAGTTGGGTACGGCGACGCTTGCCGCGGCCCGCCGCGATCTGGAAAGAGTTACGGTTCCGTGCGGCTTCTGGCATGGCGACTTTGCTCCTTGGAACACGCGCGTGCGGGATGACAGCCTCTCGGTCTTCGATTGGGAGTCCTGCGAAGACGGAGCGCCGGTGGGATGGGACACGTTCCACTTCAGCGTACAAGTGGCCAGTCTGCTGAAGAAAGGCTGGCGAACCAAGTTCGACTTGGCGGGGGTACCCGGCGCGCGCGGCTTGTTCCTGCTGTACCTGCTGGCCAGTTTGGGCACATCGCTGGACGAGCGGGCAGAGGAGAATCCAGGCCTCGAATACCGCAAACAGGCGCTAATGAGCGAGCTCACGCTGAGCTGAGCGCGGCGAACGCTAGGCTAGACACAGGCTAGACACACTTTGGTGGGGGTCGCGGTAGGGATGCCGATTGCCCGACACCCCCCGCACAGATCCGTGCGTGCGCTGCTAACGCACACGGCTCCTATCTCGGATGCTTGGCGTAAAACCGCACCAGAGGGTAAGGGTGTAGGACTT
>Ga0209274_10000583_pt1 | contig 20934 bp, 18 predicted proteins | sample HubBroMetageREF1_FD_188343 | JGI IMG/M metagenome (GOLD analysis project Ga0209274, IMG submission 188343) | Reference soil microbial communities from the Hubbard Brook experimental Forest, New Hampshire, USA - Hubbard Brook CCASE Soil... | ecosystem: Environmental > Terrestrial > Soil >...
CGATCCGCTCCTCCAACTCTCGGGCCTTCTCCTCCGCCTCGCGGACAACCTCGGGCGGCGCTCGCCCCCGGAAGCCGGGGTCGGAGAGCCGGGCTCGGGCCTTTTCGAGGAGTCCCCGGAGCTTCTCCCGCTCCTTCGTGAGGGACTCGGTCTCGACCGGGGCGGCCGGGGGACGTTCGAGGTAGCATTCTCCGAGGAGCGCCACGCGACTCCCCGCGCCCGTCGGAGGGGGCGCATCGGCGGAGAGGAACGCGAGCGGGTGGACGCGGGCCAGCCGGGCGACGGAACCGGCTTCCCGAAGGAGCACTCGGGCGACCTCAGGTCCGGACGGACGGATCCACGCCGGCGGTACCGAGGTGGCCGCGACGTGCTCCTCGGCCCGAAGGTTCCGCAGCAGACGGATCGACTCGAGGACGGACTCCATCTCGACCTCGGCGACCGGGTCCGACGGAGCCTCTCCGGCGACGGGCCACAACGCGAGGGTGAGCAGGTCCCCCTCGTGGGGGAGCGCATGCCAGAGCTCCTCCGTGACGTGAGGTACGAACGGGTGAAGGAGGCGCAGCGTACGTTCCACGACGAACAGTAGCGTCTCCCGGGCGTCGCGCAGCGCCCGGTCCCCCCTCTTGCCCGCGAGCGCCTCCTTCGCGATCTCGACGTACCGGTCGGCGAGGTCGTGCCAGACGAATCCGTGCAGCACGGTGGCGGCCCGGGTCGGGTCGAATCCGCGCAGCGCCTCGTCGACCTCTTCCGCCGCGCGACGGTACCGCGACAGGATCCACCGGTTCTCGAGCTCGCCTTCCGGCGAGAGGGACGGGGCGACCCGGACCGGCCCCGAGCCGGCCGGGACGTAGGGAAGCGTGAACCGCACGAGGTTCCAGAGCTTCGTCAGGAAGTTTCGCGCGCCCTCCAGGGCGGGGCGACCGAACGGACCGTCCTCGGACGTGGGGTTGGGGAACACGAGGCCGAACCGCATCGCGTCGGCCCCGCGCTCGGCGATGAGGTCCAACGGGTCCGGCGAGTTCCCGAGGTGCTTCGACATCCGGCGTCCGTGCTCGTCCTGGAGCATCCCGGTGAAGTAGACGTCCGAGAACGGACGGGACCCGGTGAACCGATAGCCCGACATCAACATCCGCGCGACCCAGAAGAACATGATGTCCCGGCCGGTCACGAGGAGGGAGGTCGGGTAGTACCTCGAGAGTTCCGCGGTGCGCTCCGGCCAGCCGAGCGCGACGAACGGCCAGAGCCAGGAGGTGAACCAGGTGTCGAGGACGTCCGGGTCGGGGGTCAGGTCGGCAGAGCCGCACTGCTCGCACTTCGTGGGCACCTCCACGCTCACCGTGTTCGCGCCGCACGACCGGCAGCGCTCGACCGGGATCGGGTGGCCCCAGAGCACCTGGCGGGAGATGCACCAGTCCTGGATCCCCTCCATCCAGCGGAAGAACGTCAGCGTCCAGCGCTCGGGGTGGATGCGGACCTCCCCGGCGCGCACCGCGGCGACCACCGGCTCCGCGAGGGGGGCCATCCGGACGAACCACTGGGTCGATAGTCGCGGTTCGATGACCGCGTCGGAGCGTTCCGACCGCCCCACGGAGTGACGGTACTTCTCCTGACGCGCGAGCAGCCCCTCCCGCTCGAGCTCCTCGACCGTCCGGATCCGTGCGGCCTCCCGGTCGAGGCCGTGGAAGTGACGCGGAACCCACGGGCCCGTGAGCCGCGCCGCCTCGTCGAAGATCTCGAACGGAGTCGCGAGGTCCGGATGACGACCCGCGATCTCCCGATCTACCGGGTCGTGCCGTGGGGTGATCTTGAGCGCACCGACGCCGAACGTCGGGTCGACCGACGGGTCGGCAATCACCGGAACCCGTCGGTGGCTCAGTGGGACGATGACGAAGGCGCCCAGGTGCTCCCGATAGCGTGCATCGTCGGGATGGACCGCGACCGCCACGTCCCCGAAGATCGTCTCGGGCCGGACCGTGGCGACCTCGATGCCGCCCAACGTGCCGTCCGCCCACGGGTACCGGAGATAGTAGAGCGTCGACTCCTCCTCGGCGTGGATGACCTCGAGGTCGGAGACGGCCGTTCGCAGGCGGGGGTCCCAGTTGACCATCCGTTCGCCCCGGTAGACCAGCCCGGCCCGGTAGAGGGTAACGAACGCCTCGCGGGTCGCGCGCACGCTCCCCGGGTCCATCGTGTAGCGGAAACGAGACCAATCGACCGAGAAGCCGCCCCCTTGGGTCTGTTCACGGATCCGACGCTCGTGTTCCTCCCGCCACTTCTCGACCTCTCCGATCGCCTGTTCCCGGGGAAGCTCCTCGAAGCGGACCCCCTGCTTCGCAAGGCGACGGCGGACCTCCACCTGGGTCGCGAGTCCGGCGTGGTCCAGCCCCGGGACCCAGAGGGTGTCGATCCCCTGCATCCGATGCTTCCGCACCAGAATGTCCATGACCGTGTCGCCGAGCATGTGGCCCATCGTGAGCACCCCGGTGACGTTCGGGGGAGGAAGCACGAGGGAGAACGTCGGCCCGCTCGGGCGCAGCGGCGCCCGGAACGCACGGGCCTTCTCCCAGGCGGCCCGCCACCGCGCCTCGACGTCCTTGGGCTCGAACCGGGTAGGAAGCGACGGAGTGCTCAGGCGGTTCGCCCCCTTCCGATTCCGAGGGCGAACGGGGCGCACACCGCGAGTTCGACCAGCGCCACGAGGGCGAGCGCGGAGATCCCGAGGGTCGTGCTCATGGACCGCAGGAGGGTGAACGCGACCAGGGGGAATCCCGCGACCAGAAGGCCCGGGATCGAGACCAGGATCGCGTACCACGCTCCGGCGTAGAGGTTCACGATCGGGAGGCCGCTGGCTCGCGCCCGTCGGAGGAGGATCCCGAGCTCGAGGAAACCGGCGGCGAGCACCGCGGGGAGTTCACCGAACACGAACGCAAGGAAGACGAGGGGTTGGAAGACTCTCAGTACTGTGAGGCCCGCCACGAGGCCGCCGGCGATGAGGTAGATCGCGGCGATGAGGGCGACCTTACCGAAGACGACCGAGCGTTCCGACAGCGGGAGCGTCCGACCATACGAGTACGCGATCACCTCGATGGCGAAGAATGCCGGGCCGAAGAAGGTTGCGAGCAGGGCGGCCGTTGTGACCGCGCCGAGGGCCAGGGCGAAGGCGGCGCCCGAACCCGGTCCGGTGAAGAACGTGAACAATCCGATGGCGCCCGCGTCCAATATCGGAAAGAGCACGAGAAACGCATATCCGGGCATTCGGCTCGCGATCCGAAGGTCCTTCGTGAGCACGGCCCGGGCCGGTCGCTGGGGCACGAGGTCGTATCCGTGGACCGGCGGCGCCTCTTTCGGGACGAGCGGCGGGGCGAGGCCGACGGTGCGGACCGTTCCCATCAGCCAGACCACGGCCCAGCCGGCGAGGAGCAAGTAGCCCGCGGACGCGAGCGCGAGGATCCCCACCCCGGTGGCGTCGAGACCGAAGACGCCGCCCCCTTGGGTGACGACGGACGGAAGGAGGGCGAACGTGAACGGGAACGCGGAGACCAGAAGGTCTCCCGTGAGGGACGGTCCCGCCCCGGCGGTTCGCGCAAGGAGGGCGAGGAAGCCCGGAGCGGCGATGACGAATCCGAACATCGCAAACGCCGGCAGCACCCAGAGCACGAGGTACGCCCACCGAAGGATCGCGCGCCCGCCACCGCCCCGCGAACCCTGGACGCGACGGACGAAGAATCGGCCCGTCAGCAACGCGAGGGCGAGAGCGAACGCCACCGCGGCGACGACCCCCGGGATGATCGCCAGTCCCGAAGGGGCGCCCAACACCCAGCCCACGAACAGCGGGGTGACGATCAGGACCGTCAGCGCCGGGAGGTCGAACATCCGCAGGTAGAGGATGCCGGCGACCCGGCGGAGCGTACGGTCGGAGATCGGAAGGGGTTCCAGCACCGGGAGGACGCCAGAGGCGATGAACGTCGGCAGCACCTGTAGCCCGGTCCACCAGAGGAACGCGACGTCGAGGCTGAGGAGGCCCGTCAGCACCCCGGCCTGGAACACCGCCACGGGCACCGGGACGCCGAAGAACGGCGACGAAACGATGGTGGGGGCCAGCCGGACGACGTCCACACCCCCGGCCGCGATGAGCGCGAGGACCGAGGCGATGATCACCTTGCTCTGCACGACGCGACGCTGGGCCGTTCGAACGACCTTGTCGAGCCGACCGGAGGGAGGCGGGTTCCCTAGCCGGATCGCGTAGATCGCCTGGAGCGACAGCTCCCGGAACGCGACGCTACTCAGGCGCCACGCCTCGCGCCACCCCATCCTACCTCTGTTCCAACGTTCGCACGGCCGCGGGGACGCCTTCGTCCTCGCGCGTCAGGCGAAGGAAGACCTGCTCGAGGGTCTCGTCCCCGGTCGAGGCCCGCACACGGAGGCTCGCGAGGGTGCCCTCCGCCCGGAGCACGCCCCGGTCGAGGATCCCGACCCGGTGGCAGAGTTGCTCCGCGACTTCCATCGTGTGGGTCGAGAAGAGGACCCCCCGACCGCCCGTCGCGACGTACCGGCTCAGGAGCTCCTTCATGATGCGGACGGAGCGCGGGTCGAGGGCGTTGAGGGGTTCGTCGAGCACGAGCAGGGGGGGCTGGTGCAGCAGCGCCGCGATGAGGAGGACCTTCTGACGTGTCCCGTTCGAGAGGGACGCGATCGGTTCATCGAACTCCGCCTCGAGTCGGAACGCCGTCGCATAGCTGCGGGCCCGCGCGGACGCGGCGTCGCGCTTCAGGCGCCGGACACCGGCGACGAACTCGAGGAACTCGCGGGGAGTCAGGGCCTCGTACAGGAGCGAGGTCTCGGGAACGTAGCCGACGCGCTGCTTGACCCGAAGACCGTCCGTGACCGCGTTGAGTCCGAAGACGCGGATGGTCCCCGCGGAGGGGCGGACCAGTCCCACGACCGACTTGATCGTACTCGACTTGCCCGCACCGTTCGAGCCCAGCAGACCGTAGATCTCTCCGGGCCGGACGACGAACGACAGGGCCTCCACGGCCCTTCGCTCCCCGTAGACGATCGAGAGATTCTCGACCGCGAGCGGTGTCGGGTCGGACCCCGAGCCGGCCGCCGCCATCAATGGCCTATCGGCGGGCTCGTAGTATATGCGGCTTGGGGGGGAGCACCGCTCCTACCGGGGACGGACGAGCGGGAAGAGGATGACGTCCTTGATGGAGCTCGCCCCGGTCAGCCCCATCACGATCCGGTCGACGCCGACGCCGATCCCCGTGGCCGGGGGCATCCCGTGTCGCAGGGCGCGAACGAAGTCGGCGTCGTACGCGTAGGCGTCCCCTCCCTGGGCTCCGAGCTGTTCCTGGAAGCGGCGCTCCTGCTCGTCCGGGTCGTTGAGCTCCGTATAGGCGTTGCCGAGCTCGGCCCCGTGGTAGTAGATCTCGAACCGTTCGACCCTCCCCGGCTTGCTGCGGTGGCGCTTGGCGAGCGGGGTCGTCGAGGCCGGGTGGTCGACGACGAACGTCAGCGATCGGAGGTGGGGTTCGACGTAGTGCTCGAACAGCTTCTCGAGGAACGTGCCGGCCGGGGACTGGTCGGGGACCGTCGAGCCGGCCGCCCGCGCGAGCTCCCGCAGTTCCTCTCGGCTCTTGGATAGGACGTCCGAGACTCCGCTCCGTCGCTCGAGCTCGTCGACGAAATCGACGGTGGCGAACGGTGGACGAAAGTCCCGCGCGCCCTGCTGGGCGCCGGGGGAGTCGGGGAGGAGTTCGAGCGTCCGGGCGGCCAGATGGTCGAACAACCCTTCGGTCAGCCGGCGCATGTCGTGGTAGTCGGCATACGCCCAGTAGGCTTCGAGCTCGGTGAAGTCGGGAGAATGGGTCGTGTCCATGTCCTCGTTGCGGAACGACTTGCCGAGCTCGTAGACCCGTTCGAGCCCTCCCACGAGGAGTCGTTTCAACGGGAGTTCGAGCGAGATCCGCAACTGGAGTTCGGCGTCCAGGTAGTTCGAGTGGGTGACGAACGGCGCGGCGGCCGCGCCGCTGGCGACCGGCAACAACGACGGGGTCTCGACCTCCAGGAAGTCCGCGGCGTCGAGGTACCGTCGCATCTCGCGAATCAGCATCGACCGGGCGCGAAAGAGCGCCCGAGTCTCCGGGGAGGAGAGGAGGTCCAGGTAGCGGCGACGGATCCGCTCCTCGACATCCTGCAGGCCGTGGAACTTCTCGGGCGGCGGGGCGATCGCTTTCGCGAGCAGCGCCACGGATCGAGCATGGAGGGAGGGCTCGCCCCGCTTGGTGACGGTCGGGACCCCTTCCGCGCCCACGATGTCGCCGGGGTCAAGGTTCCGGAGCCAGGAGTTGAACTCGTCCTCCCCCATCGTGTCCGCGCGGAGAAGCAATTGGAGCGAGCCGGCCCCATCCTCGAGGTCGGCGAAGGCGGTCTTTCCGTGTACCCGGATCGCCTTGAGACGGCCCGCAACGCGGACCGTATGGTCGGTGTCCTCTTCGCCGGGGCCCAACCGAGCGCACGTCGCCCGCACCCGATCGGAGGTGACACGTCCCACGAACGACCAGGGGAACGGCTCGCGCCCTTCGGAGCGGAGGCGCTCGATCTTCGCGCGGCGTTCGTGCTCGAGCGGGGTCTCGTCGTTCACGGGGATTCCGGACGAACGCTCCGGAGTGGCCGCGGAGGAAAAGCCTGTCGCGCTACGCGGTAGGGGTCTCGAGCGCGAGCCGCTCCACGCCACCCGGTCGCATCAGGGCCAGGTGCTCGGGGACGGCGGGGTCCTTCCCGGCCGGCCGCGCCGGTTCGTGCAAGAGGAGGAATGTGCCGAGGAAGAACTCGGCGGCCGCATCTCCCCCGCCGATCCCGTAACTGACGTAGTCGGAGAAGTACACGTGGATCGAGCCGGAGTGTCGGCGGCGGAGCGCCTCGAGGAATTTGGCCATCTCGCCGGGGCCCTTCCGCTCGAGTTCGTCGACGAGGTCGCGGAGCAGGGGGCGTTGGCTCAGGCCGGCGAGCCCGTCGTAGGCAAGGTAGACGGCCGGGCGCGGATCGAGTGCGACGACGTCCAGTCGGAGAACCCCTTCGACCGGCTTCGTGCGCATGGGACGCGGCCTACCGCTGTCCCGTTAAGAAGGCTTCGGCCCGGCGGTCATACCGCCGCCGGGCCGCGGAAAGAGTTCGTGCTTAGTGGTCGTGACCGCCGCCGGCCCCGCCGGGCGACGGGGACGACTTCTTCGACGCGATGACATCGTCGATCCGAAGCACCATCGAGGCCACTTCGGCCGCGGAACTGAGCGCCTGTTTCTTGACGCGCAGCGGCTCGACCACGTGGAGTTTCCACATGTCGGTCGCCTTGCCGTCCGCGAGGTTGATCCCGATGTTCTTGTTCGCGCTGGCCCCATCGTGGCCGCGTCGCAGTTCGATGAGGGCGTTGATCGAGTCGTAGCCCCCGTTCTCACTGAGGGCCCACGGGACGACCTCGAGCGCCTGGGCAAAGGCCTCCACGGCGAGCTGCTCGCGGCCACCGACGGACGGTGCCCACTTGCGCAGCTTGACCGCGAGGTCGATCTCGGTGGCTCCTCCGCCGGGGCAGACGACCCCGTCCTCGAGGACGCTCGAGACGACCTTGAGCGCGTCGTTCAGGGAGCGCTCGACCTCTTGGGTGACGTGTTCCGTGCCGCCTCGGATCAGGATCGATACCGAGCGCGGGTTGGAGCATCCCGTCACGAAGGTCATGTCGTCGTCCCCGACCTTGCGCTCGTCGACCTTGGCCGCCGAGCCCAGGTCCGCCGCGGTGAGGTCCTTGAATCCGGTGACGATCTTCGCGCCGGTCGCCCGGGCGAGCTTCTGGAGGTCCGACTCTTTGACCTGCTTGACCGCGAAGATTCCCTCCTTCGCGAGGTAGTGGAGGACCACATCGTCGATCCCCTTCTGGCAGACCACGACGTTGGCCCCGGAGGCCTTGATCGCGTCGACCATCCGACGGAACGTCTTGTCTTCCTCGTCGAGGAAGTTCTGGATCTGGCTCGGGTTCTTGATGTTGATCTTGCTTTCGATCTCGGTCTTCTTGATCTCGAGCGAAGAGTTCAGGAGCGCGATCTTGGCGGGTCCGATCTCCTTCGGCATGCGGGGGTGTCCCCGTTCCTTGTCGAGGATGATCCCGTGGATCAGCTCGGTGTCCGAGATCGTACCGCCGTGGCGCTTCTCGACCTTGATCTGGTCCACGTCGGCGACGACCTTGTCGCCCCGCTTCTCGACGATCATCTGGACCGCCTTGACAGCGATCTTTGCGAGCTCGTCCCGGGAACCGAAGACCCCCTTCGAACCCATCGCGGTGGTGGCGCAGTCGATCAAGATCGACTCGTCGTCGGTCTTGACGGTGGTCCCGATCTCGGTCTCCAGCAGGCGCTGAGCCTCCTGGACCGCGAGTTGGAAGCCGCGGACGATGACGGTGGGGTGGACGTTCTGCTCGATCAGGGACTCTGACCGCTTGAGCAGCTCCCCGGCGAGCACTACGGCGGTGGTCGTTCCGTCGCCGCACTGCTGGTCCTGGGTCTTGGCGACCTCGACAATCATCTTGGCCGCCGGATGTTCGACGTCGACTTCCTTGAGGATCGTGACGCCGTCGTTCGTGATCGTGATATCGCCCATCGAGTCGACGAGCATCTTGTCCATTCCGCGCGGTCCCAACGTGGATCGCACTGCATCGGCCACCGCTCGCGCCGCTGCGATGTTGTTCGCTGTCGCACTCTTGCCGCGCTCGCGCTCAGTTCCTTCCCTCAGGACGAGGATTGGAGTACCCTGGAGCATTCTAACTCACCATCAACAGCTAAATTGCTCTTCTATATAAATGAAACTGAGGGGCTGGCTGGGTCCCATAATTCACAGGACCTCCCGAGCGGCTCGGGCGCGGGCCAGTAGATCGACGTTCCTCGCGATCATCCGCCCTCCGGCCTCCCGTCGCTGCATCACCGCGCTGCGCGCGCGGAGGAAGGGGCCCTGGTGTCGCTTGATCGCCGAGAACGCTCCCTCCACGTTCGCTCGGAACCGATACGTCTCGTGGAAGACCTCCGGGTGGTGGCGGTAGCGCAGGATCATCCGCCGCCACACCGGATGACCCTTCGACCTCGCCGTCCACCGAAACTTCGGAGGGAAGAACGGCTCGCCCCCTCGCTCCGCGACATACGTGACGTTCCGTCGGCCCGCATACGCCGCATCACCAAGGACCGGGCCGAGGGAGCCTCCATGCGGTCGAGCAGGGTCCGGAGCATTGGGCCGTCCGCGGTGTGGGGCGCGGTCAACGCCCACGCGCGGATCAATCCCCGTCTCTCGCCTCGGCACTCGCTGACGACATGGAGCTTGCGGAACTGTCGGACCGAGAGACTCCGCCCGAAGCGGAACGACCGCCACTCCCCCCGCGCGTGCTCCCCGAGCCCCGTCGAGTCCGCCGCAACCGCTCGAACTCCTCCGCCAGTGATACGCTCTTTTTTTTGAAGGCGGCGAGCACCTTCTCGTTGAGTTCGCGCAGCCACTCTTCCGAGAACCGTCGCTCCGCCCGCCAGAGGGTCATGCGCGAGGGGGCCTCCTCCAGGCCGATCTGCCTACGGATGTCGGAGGCGACCCAGAGGTTCCCTTCGGCCTGTCGGTAGTCCCACCCCATCGCGTGCATCAGCCCGAGCGCCTTCGCCATCGGTTCCCACGGGAACCGCTCGGGTCGCCCCCGGCGGTGAGGGCCGGGCCGACCGATGTGGGGTTGGTGGCTCCATCCCCGAGGCTTGGGCATCTCGGGGAGGATCTCTTCGAGCAGTCGGGTGACGATCTCGAGCTCATGCCGACGGACCCGATCGTAGGCCCGGTACGCGGCGCGACGGTCTTCGGGCATCTCGAGGAGAGAATCCGGTCATTTAGACCCCGCCCCGCTCCAGTGGAAGAGGGTCCCCCTCCTCGATGAGCTTACCCGTTCATCGAATTATGGGACACAGCTTGAGGGGCTGGCTTTGGGAATTTAGTCGAAAATGACGGTGCGCTGTGACAAAGTCGAGGTCCCTTGATTCTATTCGAGTCTTGGTGATTCTATCCTTCGGTCAATATCTGATTCCCTACAGCACCTGATGGACCGAGGCACACGTCTCTCCGTAGGATGCGGCGCTTCCCCGCGAGGTTTTTAGGCAGCCCCTATGGGTAAGCTAACGAGAATAGACATAGTGACCTAAGCGGCTATCGCTGGGCCGATGGCGTCGGACGAGTGAACCTAGGGACGACGTAGGTCGACCAGAGACGAGGCACGGAAACCGAAAGCGCGACCACTGCACCGACTGTAATCGTGAAAATCGCTATTGCAATGCTCGGGTAGGGCGTAAAGCCTCCCCACCAGAATGCGACCGCGGCGAGAGTCGCAGCCGCGAACACCGCGCTCAGGGAGGTCAGCTTCCGCGCGAACATTGGGATCGAGATTCCCAGAGCTAACGCAATCAGAATTGCGGCTTCAGCCTCTGGAATTATCGGCGGTTGGCCAAGGGACATGCAGGCGAGTCCGACAACGGGGCAGCCAGGACCATAGACAGCGCCGGGGTACGTTCCGGGGAACCAGAATATTGCTAGAGCAGTCAGCGCGATTAGGGCGGAGGCAAACGCGAGCCTGTTGTAGGGTCGGTCTCCTGTAACTCCATGTCGCCTCAACCACGCCGAAGCTACGAACCCAGCAAGTCCGGCCGACAGGACAAATGCAGTCGCAATCGACACTGGATCGACTACACCGGGGGGGATGACCAACGCTGTGAAGATGTGATTGACCGGAAATTCGAAAGCTCCCGCGACGAGAACGGCGGAAGCGACCGACCCCGGCCAGCCGGGTCGCGGGTAGACGCTGAATGCGGCTAGTACCAGAGCGGCCGCCGTCAGCATTGCCAGAAAGCCCCACACTGGTATCGAGGACAGGGGACAACTCTCGAACGTTGGAGGAAGCGACGTCAGTCTACATTGGGCATCGGCTGCAAGCCAGTATGCGGTCACACCAGATAGGGCGAGGGCTGCAGCGCCGATGGAAAGAAAACGGGGTGTACGGTTCGGTGGTAGATCAGGAGAAGCGGCCATCTTGAGTTCGTACCTTCGTGACCGCGAGGGCCGACCCCAGGCTACCAGTATCGGGCCAAAGCGCGTTAACTCTTCTATTCGGCCGAATGCGCGAACTGTCCGTTTGGTCCTGGAAACTTTAGAGGAGAAAGACGACGTCCAGACCCAGTTACGATTCGGGAGGAGTCCGACACATAGCCGGACCCGTGTCTGTCTCTAGGGTCCAGAACCCGTAAGGAAGAGGTTAGGACCGTCGAGACAAATCCCCGCGCAGGCCCGTGAGCTACGCTAGGTCTCGCCGGCCCGCCGGCTGGGTTGCCGTTTCCTCAGTGGTCGTGGCACTTATTCTCGTTCTACTGGCGATCGGAACCGCCTCTGCGACGCCGGTCGTCGTTAAGAAGCCTCCATTCACCGGCGGAACTCTGTATAGTCACGTTCAGTTGAAGCACACTTTTGGATGCAACTCGATTGCCCACGATCCTATCCCTGGTAGCTTCAACGTCACGACTGGCGTGGCTCGGGTCTACTCAAAGGTCACTGCTCAGGTTTGTTCGAGGGCGAGCGGGGGAGCGACCTTCGTGGGGTACCTCGGGGTCACCGGGATCGATTTTCGGGTCTCGACTAGCGGCCGTTACAACGTATCGGCTTTCTGGGGCGTACTGGCCGGGGTGAACATCTCTATCTCGTACCACGGGACCAAGACATCAAGCCTGAGTGGGTACGTCCAACTCATTCCCACGCTGTGTATCCTTGACATGACGGCTGGGAACGGTTCCTGTAAGTCTGCTCACCCGTTCGGTACTGTGAGCTCCACCACGAGCATGTCGACAAACATTTCCTCATCTTTCGCGGAAATTCTGCCCGGATGGTATCTTGCCAGCGGGGACGCGTACGAGTTCAAGACCTACGTGGGATATTCTCTCATTGCAGACGCGGCTACGCCAGCGGGAGTCGGGAGCAGCGTTTCCGTCACGCTAGATATGCACTCTCGCGGCTACGGCGCCTCTCTGGAGTCGGTAACCGTAGTCCGTTAGGTCCTGAATCCAAATCGGGCGCGTTGAAACGATGTGTCCTTTGGAGTCGCCCTTGCGTCCCAAAGGCGGAAGGGCTGGCTTTGGCATTTCGATAAAGGGTGGAACCAGAATTCGGAGAATTGCACCCCAAACCCTCGATGGAATCACCGGGGCTAGCTCTTGTTGACGACCTCAATATCATGGCCGTCAGGATCAAGGACCCAGGTCGCATAGTAGCCAGGATAGTATTCGAGCCGGGCTCTGGGCGATTCCTTGCTCTTTCCTCCGGCTGCCAAGGCGGCCTTGTAGAACGCATCAACTTCGGAATGGTCTTTCGCCACAAAGCCCACGTGAACCGCTTGGGGATCGGGCTTCCCCTCCTTGAGCCAGAAAAAAAATCGCTTGCCATCGCCGAAACCCCTCAGATCCGGGTGTCCGCATTTTCCTTCGTACGTCGTAAAGTCGGTGATTCCAAGTGGTTTCAGAGCCTTGGTATAGAAGGTCACCGAACGCCGGAAGTCACTAACGGTGAGAATGACGTGGTCTATCATGTTCTTCCTTCCGGACGACCACGCCGACTCATAACGAGCGCGTGTCTCCGAGCTCCTGATCGGCGGATTCCTCACGGAGTCGGTTCGCCCGTGCAGCGGGAGAATCTACTCCACAGGCGCGGTGCTCGATTCCGGCCTTCGAGTCACCGTCGACCAACTCGGTCCTCCGGATGCGGAGCGGTGGCGACTGACCAACGTTGCCCGGCTCGCGACCCACGACACCGATGAAATCGAGGTCAACGGGATGGACGCGACCGTGACCGAGTAGGTCTCCGGCCTTCCGCACCGGTTCGAGGGCTAACGGGATGATTTCCCACCAATATTGTTCAAGAACCGGGGGCAGGTCCGCGACCCTGATGGGTGGTGCGAAGAGTCCGACCACGACTCCCCGCCGGCGGCCGACGGTGGCACCCAGCAGCCAGGCGGGGAACCTCGCCCTCCTCGTTTCCGTAGTCCTCTAGTCACGCGCGCTGTGGACCTCGCGTGAGCAAGGTAGTTAGTCAACATCTCTCCCAAGGTCGCCGTGGAGCGCGACCTCAAGCTCTTGTCGGTCGGGATCGGGATTCGGTCCTTCGGAGCCGCGCTGTACAATCCGTTCCTGGCGCTCTTCTTGTATGCGGTCCTGCACGTCGGCTACCTGGAGATCGGCGTCATCTTCGTCGGGGTCGGCGCCATCCAACTTCCCTTCGGTCTTGCCGGGGGCCTGTGGACCGACCGTGTCGGACGGCGGAAACTGATCATTCTCGGGCTGGCGACCGAGGCCGTGCTGACCGCCAGTCTCGCCTATGCGTTCGAGATCCGGTCGTTGGCACTGGCCATCACGGTCGCATCGATCGGCGGCGCGCTGCTCTCGGCTACGGCCGCGGCGTTCTCGGCCTATATCGCCGATTGGACCTCGGGTTCGGCCCGGACGCTTTCATTCACGTGGTACCGGATCGCGTACAACGCAGGCTTCTCGGCGGGGGTGGCGATCGGTGGGACTCTGGTCGCGATAGTCGGGTTCAGTGACGCGGTGGCGTCGGCTTCGGTCATCATCGCGGGAGCCACCGTCTTCGTGTTGGTGCTCCTTCGACCTTCGCCGTTCGACCTTGCCCTTCGCGACCGCACCTCGCGACCGGTGACCGTCGAACGGCCCCCCGTAGAGGCCCGGAGTTTGGGCAAGAGCCTCTCGGTACTCGCCCGGGACCGGGTCGCCCTCCTCGTCGCGAGCGCCTTAGCGCTCGCTTGGGTCACGGCCGGGCAGTGGAACGTGACGTTCGCGCTCTTCGCGCACAACAAGCTCGGAATATCCTACTCGCTCCTGGGCATCGGCCTCGCGTTGAACGGGCTGGTCGTGGTCCTGGGACAGTCGGCCACCACCCACGGCCTTCTCGGACGTCGGCATACCTCGATCGCCATCCTGGGTGCGCTCCTGTATGCAGGGGCGTTCCTGCTCCTCGGTGTCTCCGCGCTTTGGCTGCTGTTCCCCACTGGGATCTTCTTTGTCGCGGTCCTGATCCTGAGCATCGGCGAGAACGTCCAGACGATCCCCACCTCGACGCTGCCCTCCAACCTGGCGCCTCCCGGCGAAGTCGGCGCATACAATGGCGCGTTCAACACCTTCCTGACCGCGGCAGGGCTCGCGGCGATATTTTTCGGAGGCGCGGTCCTGTCGGCGGTCCCCAACCCGTTGTGGGAGTGGCTGCTCCTGATCCTGCCGACCATCCCCGCGGTCCTGCTCCTGCGGGTCGCGGGACGGCGTATCCCGATCACGATGGACCGTGCGTGACCCCTTCGGGGCCCCCTCGGGACCGGTGGCCCGGTGCGGATTATTCCCGCCCCGGGGGCCCTCGCGTCGAGACAGTAACACACTGCGCCGATTCTTGGACCGTCGAGCGCCGTGGAGCCTGGAGTGGGCCGGCTGAAATATGCCGTGAGGTTCGCCGCGGCCGGGTCACCCCATGAAGGTTCAGTTCAGTGGATCGGTAGACGCCGACGAGGCTGCCGACGAGTTCATTCTCGCATTCCTCGCCCGGCACAAAGGAAGCTCCGTGACCGCGGATCAGATCTGGAAGAGCCTGCGTTCCCGCGGTCTCGTTCCCTCGGACGGACGTGCGACCGCCTCGAACGACCCGGACGACGGAGTTGCTACCGCGGAGATTGGACGTCGCCTGCAGAAGTGGTTGGAGGAAGGGCTCGTCGGAGGAGAGAAGGAGCCCGAGTCGCTCACGGGCGTGCGACACTTTTGGGTTATCGGAAATCCGCCCGTCAAGGGATAGCCCACGCTCCCCGTCGCTTTTCGGCCCGTCGGAGGTTCGTTGCGCAGCTCGGCCCTTACCGCGTAGCATTCTTCGCCCCCCCGGGCAGGTGGACGGAGGGATCTGTGGTGCGTACGCCCCGCAGTGTGGACGTGGAGTTCGTTCGTCAAATCGAGTCCACGTACGGCCCATATACCTCGACCGAGAGTAGCTGATGTGCGGAGCATCGCCGCGAGGAACCGGACCGAGCTCTCGAGGGACTCTCCTCGAGCATGGACCGAAGGACTCGCACGTGCGTTGTCCGCAGAGGGAACGAACGATGCCGCCCGTCGAATGCGCACTCGGGGCGCACCTGTGCGCTCGGTCGTAGGTCGCGGGTAGCCAGGAGGTAGCGGGAATGTATTGTCAGAAGTGCGGTCAGGAACTCCCGGAAGGAAAGTTCACCTGTTCGACCTGTGGTGCCCGGACGGTCCCTTCGGGGCGTCTCGCCCAGACGGGTGCCTCGTTCGACCAGGCCGTCGCCGACGCAAAGTCGGCGGCCCAAGCCCTTGCATCCACGACCGCGCAACTTTCTCAACGCCTCGCGGCCAAAGCGGAACGGGCGGCCAAGGATCCCGCCGGTTCGGCGGCCCGCGGCGCACGCCGCCTATCCGACGAACTCGAGAAGGCGCGGAAAGAGATCGAGAGGATCCTCGAAGAGCTCTAGCCGTCCCGCCGGATCACACCGGTGCTCCGCTGTCTCCGGAGCGATCGAAGTCAGCGCCCTACGGGTCCGAGGTCACGAAAGCGAGCGCGAACCCGTCGTACCCCTTGCTTCCGACGGTCTGGATTGCGGTGGCGCTCACGCGCGTCTCCATCGCGAGAAGTTCGTGGAATCGACGGACTCCCTGGACGTTCGGGTCCGTGCTCGAGGGGTCAGCGACCGCGCCCCCGCGCACCACATTGTCCGCGAGGATGACGCTTCCGCGGCGGGAGAGCCGGAGCGCCCAGGTCAGGTATTCGGGGTAGCTCGGCTTGTCCGCATCGATGAAAATGAAATCGAACGGCTCACGTCCCTCCGCGGCGAGCTTCGGCAACGAGTCGAGGGCCTGACCCTCACGAACTTCCGCCACCCCTTCGAGCCCGGCGTGGGCAAGGTTCGCTCGGGCGACGGCGGCGTGCCGAGGATTCGCCTCGAGTGTGACGAGATGGCCGCCCGGAGGGAGCGAGCGGGCCAGCCAGATGGTACTGTATCCGCCCAGGGTCCCGATCTCCAAGATGTTTCGCGTGCCCCCGATGCGGGCGATCAACTGCAGCAGCTTTCCCTGAGGAGGCGAAACCTGGATGGGCGGGAGTCCGGCCGCCGCGCTGGCCGTCTCGACTTCGCCGAGCGTCGATTCGGGGCGGACGAGCAACTCGTTCAGGTACCGATCGACCGCCGTCCACTGTTCCTGCGTCATCCTGTTTCGCGTTGCCGGGGGAGTCCCGAGGGGCCGTAAGTAGTTGCCACCCGGCGAGCGGGACACGCGATGCGGGGCTAGAATGCGTTCCGGAGCGTTCTTCGCCGTCTCGCGATACGACCCAAGGCCGCCGAGGACGGTCGCGGTTGAATGTCGCCGGGTTCTAGGGTCATCTCCTCCCCGAAGCGGGCCCCGCAAGTACGGGACGTCGAGCCAGGCGGTTTCGGAGGGTCTCCAGGACCGCGGCTCGCTCGGTCCCCTCGAGCTCAAGTCGCGGGGGGCGCACGCGTGGGGTTCCCCATCCCAGGTCGGACTGGATGAGCTTGACCTGCTGGACGAACTTCGGACCCGTATCCAATCGGAGGAGGGGGAGGAACCACCGGAACAGCTCGGAGGCATGGGCCGAGTCCCCACGACGACCGGCCTCGAACAGGGCCACGGACTCGTCCGGCAGCCCGTTCGCCAATCCCGCCACCCACCCGACAGCGCCGGCGCCCAGGCCCTCGAGGATCGCTTCATCCAGTCCCACCGAGACCTCGATCCGGGTCCCGAGGAGCGTACGGAGGGCGGCGATCCGACGGACGTCGCCGCTCGACTCCTTCACTCCGGTCAGGTTGGGGTGTGCCTCCGACAGCTCGAGCAGCTGCTCCGGCAACACGTCGGTGACGTAGGCGGGCGGGTTGTTGTAGAGCATGCACGGGAGTTCCGTGGCGCGGAAGATCGCACCAAAGTGGGCGTTCGTTTCGCGTCGGTCGCCGTGGTACACATACGGGGGGAGCACGAGGAGACCCCGTGCGCCCGCCCGCGCGGCCTCCTTCGCCTGGCGCGCGGCCTCCGCGGTCGTCGCCGCGGCCACCGCGGCGACCACCGGCACTCGGGGAGGAAGGACCGGAACGAGGTCGGACACGAGCGAAGAACGCTCTTCGGCGGTGAGCGAAGCTCCCTCCCCCAGGGAGCCCGCGACGATGATCCCGTCAACGCCCCGGTGGGCCAGCCAACGTGCGTGGCGAACGAACGACGCGTGATCGACCGATCCGTCGGGCAAGAAGGGGGTGGTGATCGCGACGAGCAGCCCCCTCCAGATCGAAACGCGGGTTGACTCGGCCATCCGTCTACCCGACCTCGCGCGGAACCGTCGCTCCGGAGCGGGCGGCAGATCGCTTCACGGGGGGACTCCGTAACAGAACGGATCGGCCTCGTCCAGCAGGAGGTCCGCCTCCGCCGTGACGTGCGCGGAGCCGGTGATCTGCGGGATGATCCCGTTCGCAGCGACTTCGGCCCTTCCCTCGAACACGCTGCCGAGGATCCCTTCCTGCCGCCACGGTTCGCCCGGTTGGAGCACCCCGTCGGCGACCAAGCAGGCCATCTTCGCACTCGTGCCGGTACCGCAGGGCGACCGGTCGTACGCGGTCCCCGGACAGAGGACGAAGTTCCTTCCATGGTTCTCGGCACGCTCGGGCGGCCCGCACAGTTCGATGTGGGCGATCGCCGTCCCGTCGCCCCCTACGATCCCCTCCTTCGAGAGCGCCGCTCTCACGGCGAGGCAGTACTCCGTGAGACGCCGCCCCTGGTTCACCCGGAGTTCCACCGGCGAGCCTTCCACGACGAAGAACCAGTTTCCTCCCCATGCCACGTCCCCGACCACGGGCCCGTAGCCCGGCACATCGAGCGACACCTGGGTCCGGGACCGGTAGCTCAGGACGTTCTGCACGGTCACTCTTCCCCCGGGCCGGAGCTCGGTGCGCACGGGGCCGACCGGGGTCTCGATCGTGTGGGGTCCGAGCGAGATCTGGCCGAGGTGCTGCAGCGTGACGACCAATCCGATCGTACCGTGGCCGCACATCCCCAAATAGCCCGCGTTATCGAAGAAGATCACCCCGGCAGCGCTCGCCGGGTCGTGCGGAGCGCAAAGGAGGGCGCCGACCATCGGCTCCGAGCCCCGGGGCTCGCTGACTACCGCGCGTCGGAACGGGTCGTGATCCTCTCGGAACCGATCCCGTAGGTCGGCCATCGACCCGTCTCCGAGAGAGGGGCCCCCCCGCACGACGACGCGGGTGGGCTCTCCCTCCGTGTGAGAATCGATAGCGTGCACGCGACGGAGCGACTCGAGGCCCGGAGCCGCCGTCATGGCTCCCCCGCGTCGGCCCCGGACGATGCGAGGGCGGTGGACTGAGTCGGCGTCCGTCCGGTCATCGGTTGATTAAGCTCCACCCAGCGCGGTCGAAAGCGCCGTTCCGTTCGGCGTCCCGAGTCCGGTGCAAGGGTTCCACCCGGGACCCGCGTTGTAGCCCCCGTTCCCACCCGAGACAACCTCGTGAAAGGATGCGCCGGCTCCGACCGCGTAGAGCTGCGGGTTCACGAACCCGACGGGCTTTCCCAACAGTTGATTGATGCGGGCGATCAGCGCCGCCCAGAGGGGAGCCACCGCACTCGTACCGCCGATCACGCTCGACGATCCGTCGACGAGGACCTGGTACCCCGTGGTGGGGTCGGCGTCGCCGGCGACGTCCGGAACGCCTCGTCCGACAAACCCGTTCGGGGCGTTGGGAACCTTCTCCCCCGCCTGGAACGTGGGCAAAGCGAACTCTTCGCTCACGCCTCCTCCCGTCGCTCCCTCCCCGCTCGCCAGCTCGTTCCAGACCGTTTCCTGGGAGATCGCGCCTCCCGAGAGCAGTAGCCGGGTGCCCCCGCAGGCGATCACCGCGGGGCTTGATGCCGGGAAGTCTACGCTCAGCCCAGCGGCAGGACCCCCGTCATCGGCGCCGTTGTCACCCGCCGCGGCGAGCACCGTAACCCCGAGAGCCGCAGCATCGACGAACACGGACTCGAACGCCGCCCGGGCCTGCGCGGTCCAGGTCCCCTCCGGGCCTCCCCAACTGACCGAGACGACGGTCGGCCGGTTGGTCGCGTCATGGACGGCTGTGGAGACCGCGTCGAGGAATCCCTGGTCGGTGTTCGGAGCGAAGTAGACCACCACTCGGGCACCCGGAGCCAATGAGCCGGCCACCTCAATGTCCAGCTCGACCTCGGCGTCCGGTCCGTCCGGGCTCCCGGTGGGGGAGTTGCCCGCCCCGTCGACCGATACGGCCGTGACGGTCGGCGCAGGAATTCCGAGCTCCTGGAAGTACTGAGAGAGGTCGGTCGGTTGGAAGCCACCCCCCAGCTCGACGAGTCCGATACACTGGCCCGTCCCGTCGGCCCCCGAGGGGTACTCGTAGGCGTTCGCCACCTGAAGTGGGGTATAGGAGGGGTCGGAAGTCGAGCGCGCCTTCGCTCGACGAAAATGGGTCTTTGCCTGCGGTCGATCGTCGAGCCCGAAGACTCCGACGACACGGCCGCTCAGTGCGACGGGGACCCGTACCGCCCCGGTTCGTCCCCGATAGCCCCCACCGGGGAATTCGTACCGATGGAGCTCCACACCGAACGCTGCCGCGAGGTCCCCGATCGTTCCGGCGAGTCGCACCCGTCGCCCGGCAGGGTTCTCTTCCACGACGCGAAGGCCGTGCGTGGTCGCAAATGACCGAACGGCGATGAAGTCCTCCTCACGAGCGCCGTACTCGGCCACGAACTCTTGTCGGGTGAGGTACGTTCTCGAACGAAGGGGCCGATGCCCCCAGTCCTCGAGTGAGGGGGGTGCTCCGTGACGTGCCCCCCGACGAAGAAGGAGCGTCACCTCGCTCGATGCTCCCGGATTCGTCGGGCCGGTCTGACGTGCCCCGCGAAGGATCTGTCGTTGACTCCCCGGAACCTCCACCCACGCCTCTTCGCCCCGCATGGTCTCTCCGCTCCCGCCGTGCGCACGCCTCGGGCAGGAATACGGTCATCGGGCCGGAGGATCGCCGACGGGGCGGCTGCGCTCTATGTCTTCTCGTGCAGGAGCCACCGACTCATTAATTTGGGATACACTAATAATTAGTGTGTACCTTATAATGTGTTCGCGACTCAGTGGGCCGTGGAGCCGCTCCAACGCCTTACCCGCCGACAGGTCGATGCCCTTCAAGCGGTCGCACGTGCCGAGTCCGTCGATCGCGGAGCCTCGCTGAAGTCGGTGGCCCGGTCGCTCGGGATCCGGCCGCCGACCGCTCTCCCCCACGTCGCCGCTCTCGAAACCATGGGGCTGCTGGTACGCCGTTCAGGAAAGTCGCGGCTGACGACGACCGGGCGGCGCTGTCTTGTCGAGTACCAGCGCCACCACCGCGTGGCGGAGACCCTCTTCTCGGAAGCGGGGTTCTCCCCGGAAGCATCCTGCCAGGCGGCCCGGGAGGTCGATCTGGCGCTCTCCCACCGGACGGTGGAGTCCGTGTGTCAAGTCGAGAGCCATCCGAGGGTGTGCCCCCACGGCGCACCGATTCCCCCCTGTCACTCCTCCAAGGACGCTGATCGAGTCGGCCCCACCGACTCCAAGATGACGCGGTGACAACCTATGCAGAAAACGACGAAGGTCATCATCGCGGTAGTGGTCGTGGTTGCGCTCCTCGGTGCCGGTGTCTACGAAGCGTACGTCCTGAGCGCTCCCCCGGCTCCGTGTGCCTCCGTGTCCACCCCCACCGGTCCGAGCGGAATGACCCCCGAACCTCCTCCGGCGATCGGATCCAACTCGATGGCGACGGCGAGCTCACCGGCGGTT
>Ga0209274_10000586_pt1 | contig 20904 bp, 15 predicted proteins | sample HubBroMetageREF1_FD_188343 | JGI IMG/M metagenome (GOLD analysis project Ga0209274, IMG submission 188343) | Reference soil microbial communities from the Hubbard Brook experimental Forest, New Hampshire, USA - Hubbard Brook CCASE Soil... | ecosystem: Environmental > Terrestrial > Soil >...
AAAACAAATCTTGGGCGGAAGCGTCCTGAGTGGCGAGGAAGTAATCGTAGACGCCCCAGGCGGCCCAGATGAATCCATTCAGAATGTGGGTGGGGGGCGAGACGATGTATTCCTCGAACCAGAGGTCGCCGGATTCGTCGGTGAAGGCGACGCCGCCGTCTTTCACGGGAACTCGGAAGCAGGCGAGGGCTCGCTGCGCCGCGTGTAGATAGGGCGTGGCGTCTGAATCGCTGCGCGATTCTTTTTGCAATTCTTTGTAAGCGCGAACCAGGACGGAAATTCCCTGGCCCTGCGCGAGGGCTGAGTACCAGGGGGCGCGGAGGGTGTCGCGGTATTCCCAATTGAAGTGGTGGTTCCAGACGGAGAGCCCTTGCGGGTTCTGCTCGAGGTGGGAGCAGAGCCAGTCGGCGGCGAGGAAGAATTTTCGGCGGCGCTCGGGGTCGGAGTTGCGACGGTAGAGATTGTAGTTGCCTAGGCCGTATTGCGCGATGGCGATGGGGTTGTAGTGCAGGCCGATTTGGCCGTGATAGTCGAGTTGCGGGACGCCGGAGGAATCGTAGTGGCCAGGATAGTTTGCTTTCTCGGCGAACAGCATGTAGTACTCGCCTAATTCTTTGACGGTCGCATGAGGGTTCTCCGCGGGAGATTCGTGCCAGAAGGTGAGGTGACTTTTGCCTCCGAGAAGGTAGGCTCTGAAAATGCGGCGGTAATAGCTGAGAGAGGGCAAGAAAGTTCCGGTTTGATTCAAATTCATATTACTTCACGCTTGAGGGACAGGAGATACAAGGGTAGAATTGCCGCTCTTGAAGTCAGCAAAAGTCGGACACGATGCAATCACTTTAGAAAAAAGAGGAGAAGTCTATGACGCCCAGGAAAACCCAGCACTCGCATTTTGCGCTGCAGCTCGCTGCTGCAGCCCTTATCAGCACCTGCTGCCTTCAGCCCGTTTCCGCCGGACAAACCGCAGACGCAGCGGCGCGCGACAATTGGCGCTCGGTTATGGCGCAAAATTCCCAAGGGGAGGGATGCTTTCGGGCATCGTATCCCAACACCGTCTGGGAGCAGGTAGAGTGCAAAGAGTTGCATCCCCGTGTCCATCCGGCTTTCCATAAGCCGGGCGAGGGCCAGGTGACGGGCAACGGTAACGACTATGTCGCTGAAGCGCCGGGGCTGATCAGCGCGGCACTTGGAACGTTCTCAAAGGTCACGGGCGTGAAATCCGAGAAAAGTGTCGGAGTGCCCTTGTTCGGAGACGGAGGCATCCTTGGGCCGAATGAATATTCCCTTCAGCTCAATACCGACTTCCAGGGCACCACAGCGGCGTGTGACGGTCATTCCGGCTGTGTTGTCTGGCAACAATTCATTTACGCGACGGATTACGAAAAGGAGGGGGAAGCGGCGGTTTTCATGCAGTATTGGCTGATCGGCTGGGGCAACTCAGCTTGTCCGAAGGGCTTCGCCAGTGCCGGCGGAGGCGATTGCTACGGCAATAGCAATTCCGTAACGGCACCCGATGTGAAGCCTACTTCGCTTGGCAGCCTGTCGATCTCGGCCTCCGCAGTTTCGGGTGGCAACGACACGGTGGTATTCACCGACGGAACCACTGCCTACTCCGTGAGCGGCGCCGACACCGTGCTTGATATTTCGGAGGTTTGGCACCAGTCCGAATTCAACGTTATCGGCGACGCCGGCGGCTCACGAGCGGATTTCAATAAGCCAGTCTCGATCACCGTGAAAGTAGCGCTGACCGATGGCACCACCTCGGCCCCAACTTGTGTTGCGGATGCGGGCTCAACTGGTGAGAGCAATAACTTGAATCTGGGCAAGTGCACCACCGCGAGTGGCTCGTCACCCTATATTCAATTCACCGAATCGAACTGAAGATTCACTTTCCGGTCTTAACTGGCCGGCATGTCTCACGAAAGTCACTGGTGTTAACAAGGCGCAGATCATCGATCTCGATGATCTGCGTTTAATTTTTTGGAGCGCCACACTGACCGAGCGCTGATCAAGGGACAGTGTAGAGTGAGGTAACAAAATCGTCCGATTCGACGGCGACGGTCGTCAAGGCCAGGAATGGCGTGGTGTTGCTGCCGTCAGGCATGATTGCATTGCCGTACTGGAACAGGCCCATGGGCCAGAGGTCTTTTTGCCAGTGCAGTAAAGCGCTCCATGCTTGTGCTTCGCCAGAGGTGCGGCTGCTGTTGCTTCCATAGACGCGGACGTGGCGGTCGCGGTTGAGCTTGCTGGGTTCCACCATGGTGGAAAAGAACATGCGGCTTTCCACGCGGCAACCATAGATCGATGAACTGCTGAGTGGAGCAAGTTGCAGCAAGGAGTTCTGACGGTCGAGGCGGTAGATGTAATTGGCTTCGAGCGGAGTGTCGGAGGAAAAATAGAGGCCGTCTTCGGTGGGAATCGCGGCGACGGCGCGGGCCTGCTGCTGGCCTTGCAACACGACCTCGACCCGGCTGAAATCGCAGGCGGCGCGCAGGATGCGGCATTCGTCGCCGTAATCGCCGGTGAGCACCCAGAGGCAGTCTCCCCAGGAATCGTGAACGATGTTGTGAACGTGACGGATGGCTCCCTTCGGGAAAGTATACGCAACGCTCCACGTCGCGCCGGCGTCGGTGGAGGCGTAGATGTGGACTGCATCGCGAGCGGGGTTGTCGAAGTACTCTCCCCAGTAGATTGCGCGGCATATTGCGCCGTCAGGAACGGCGGTGATGTGCAGGGGGCGAGTTCCGCGGAGGATCGAATGAGTGCGGCGGAATTCGGTTGCGCCGGTGGATTCGCCCGGAAGCAGCGTGACGATCGCGCCCGGAACGGCGCCGACAAGTCCGCCCGATGGCAGGACTGCGAGCGCGTGGAAGCCGTCGCGGAATAAGCGAGTCGTGAGGCGGGTCGTGACCGAAAGGCGGCGAAGCACGCCAGGGCGGAATGTGGCTACGGGCTGCCAGGGCATCTGGTTCGAAGGATCGTGAATTCTAGCGACCAGCAGCTCGTAGCCCCGCGAGGCATAGAGATTTTCGCCCGACCAGGCCAGCGCCCGCAGCCGCGGGAAACGTGCGACGCGAACTAGAGGATCAGTTAGATCTGAGGTTTTTTCCGTCATTCACTTCAGGCGCATTTATATCAGGCCATTTATATCTCCTATAGCCCCGGAGCTGCGCGCTTTCATTCGGTCCACCGCGGATTCTCTGGCCGTGTACGAATTTTTCGGATCGCTTTTCGGATCGTTTTTCCGATCGACGACATCCAAATAATTCAGCGGATAGAGAAAGGCCCTAGGCATAAGATTGATGGTAGATAGCGTAACAGAGCGTGGGCAATGAAACCGTCGACGATGTGTCGGCATTGAGTGCCGATTAGTCGGCAAAACTTGAGACTTGCGGCGAAGAAAGCGATGACGGGAGACAGTCTCGGATCGCGGAACCCTACAACACGCCGGGGAAAGCCTGCGGCACCCAAAGTGCTCATGGAGACAGCTCATTAAGGCGTGTCTGTTAATCGAAATCCAGCCGCTCGCCAAGTATTTTTTGGCTGGGCAGGAAGCAGTGATCATATGCTCAGTCGATGCGCTAATTCAGAATGTGGCAAACCTTTCCTCAAACTCAGAGAGGGCAGGTTGTTTCTGGTTGAGACCGATCGGGTGACCAAGCCGGGAGAGTCTGTTGCGCCGCCCTTTGTTCGCGCCCGGCAACAGCAACGGTCTGTCGAGCATTACTGGCTGTGTAATGACTGCGCCTCGATGTGGACTTTGGTCTATGACCGGGAGCGGGGAGTTGTGTTAACTCCACTGCGACGCTCGGCAGCGAGTGCGGCTGCGGGTGGCGCGCAGCGGGGAGCGGCGTAGACTCACTTGGACGCGCTCGCCGGATTTAAATCTAGATTGGTGTAGCCCAATTTGTTTTAGCCCGGAATCCTTTCAGTCCAGATTCTTCTTGCACAGGTATCGGAAGTTCCCACTTCTCGCGAAAAACGCGAGAAATGGGGCACCCGGCTTAGAAATGGGACTTGGCATCCCGGATGACCTCTCAGGCGTAGCCGTCTTTTCCCCACGTCCTCCAGTCCTCGCGGACTGCCTTCAGCATTTCTGATGTGGCTTGGTGCAGCCACTTCCCTTTCTGCTTTTGCATGTGTTTGAGGATGGGCTTGCGGGCAGTTCGGGTTCCGAGATGGATGTTGGCGGTTTCCCATCCCATGGCGCGAAGCAGGCGCAATTCCTGGCCCGGGGCGCGAAGCGTGGCCAGTTCGATCCGCGAGCAGTGCGGGCTGAGGCGGCGCACGATCCAGCGCCCGCGTAACTGAACGAATGGGTCGAGACAGCGCACTGCCCGGCTAATGATGGTCTGGTAGAGAATCTCAGAGGGGCCACTGTTGTCTTTCGCCCAGTAGCAGGCAGAGGAAACCAGGGCTTTCGCCTCGCGGGCAATTCTGCCGCCGTTCCATTCCGCGATAGCAACGTAGCGGGCGTGCCCCAGGCTTCCCAGTCCGGCCACGCGACAAGCCAGGCGGTAGGACAGCTGGCTCGCGGGCATGAGGTGATCGAGGGCGTCGATCGCGCTGATCGGAACTTCGCGCCTCACGGTGGGCAGGGCATCCATTTTCGCCCAGAAGTGGACCGGGTCGCGCAGTTCACTCTCGGCAATCTGCCGCAGCCACTCGTTGTTCTCGCCCAGGACGAAGGGCAATCCGCCCCTCTGCAATGCTTCGCGATAGCCTTCGAGAATGGCATCGCAAATGTCTTTCTCCTTGAGCGCGAGATGGCCGGCTTCGGAAGCCAAATGGGCGCTCACGGCCAGGCGCACCAGATCATTGACGTAAGACATGGGATGAGCTTCGTCGAAGTCGTTGACGCCCCAGATCAGGCGGCCTTCAACATCCCGCCAGGTGCCGAAATTCTCTACATGCAGGTCGCCCACCGCGAGCACATGCGGCGCTTTGGCCAGGTCGGGACAGACCTTCGGCCAAATTTGCGCCCAGCGGTAGTAGGTGGCGCGCAGAAAGGGGAAGACCGCTGCCTTCATGTTGACGTGCTTGAGGCGGAGATCTTTCTTGACCAGATCGGTGCGATGGCCCAGCCACTCTTCAAACTGGCGGGTCGCCTTAACAATGTTCATACTTTATCAACCATTGCGCCCGCAACGATAAGCGAGCCGGGGGATCAAGTCAACGCCACGAAGAGGCTTCGCTCGGCGCCGTCTCCGCCGAAAACCGGAGGAACGGGGGACGCGCTTGCGCGCTCACCGCGGTCGCGGAAATACCTGGGGAATTGGAGTTAAATAGGCACAATTGAAGAAGTCGATCGCCTTCCTGCTCTTTACCGACTATCGCAACTGCCCCTGGCGAGCTCAATCCTTTCGGGCAAACGTGTATATCGATGGACACACCGTGGCCATCGGAACACGCACTTGCACCGTTATTTGCAGCATAACAAGCGTGTTTTCAATTAGATACGGTATGGACCCCATCTTGCGTCTTGAAAGACCAGGCAGCCAACGAGGACCGGATATCAAACACCGGGCCAGAAATTGAGTCTCAGGAGGTCATTATGCAAATGGCAATTACGTTCATGGCGGTGGTGGGTGGAATGATTTTTTCGCTGGCGGCCGCACTGTTGGCGGAAGAGCTGATCTTCGGGCAAGTGTTCCGTCTGTTCTTTGCTTTGGATAAGGTGGCTGGGCCGGCGGTCGCGGCAAAATCGGACGGACGCGGTGAGTTACACGGCACTCGCGAAGGATGACGAACGTGTTGTCGCCGTGCGGGCTGCGGTGTCCAAACAGTACAGAGCCACATAGAGGGCTAGAGGCGCGGAGCGGTTTATAATTTGGCCATCCCAAACGCCATTCCGAATTCAGCGAGTCGCGCCTTACTGCCCGTCCCCGGGTTCCGCATGGCCGCGCGACTCTGGTGTGTGATTCTTGGACTGGCGATGGCTGCTTACGGCGTTGACTGGAGCGTAGCCGAACAGCAACTGGCGCACAAAATTGTTGCCGTCACGGGAACAGGAACGGTCGCGCTCACGGTTGAAAACCGCTCGTCTCTAGGCAAGCGCGACAGCGAGGTGATCCAGAACGGTATGCGGAGCGCGCTCGAAGGAGTGGGCATTCGATTCGCTTTACCGGATCGGGCAACGTCCGAGCCGGCGAGTTCTGAGGGCACTGCCGTAAATATCTGGCTGTCGGAGGATGCCACGTCTTACGTTTGGGTGGCGGAGATTCGGCAGCACGCCGACGAGCCGGTAGTGGTGATGGTGTCTGCGCCGCGTTCCGAGGGGGCGATGCCATCGCGTGAGTCGGTGCCACTCAGCCTGCGCAAGATTTCGATGTGGGCCCAGGAGGAAGCGATCCTCGACCTTGCCGTTCTCGAGGAAAACGCGACACCCACGCGGATCGCTGTGCTGGAGGCAGAGAGAGTTAGGCTTTACCGGTTGCAGGCGGGAAAGTGGCAGCAAGAGCAGGCGCTGGGGATCGTCCACGCGCGGCCTTGGCCGCGGGATCTGCGGGGGAGGCTGATCCCGGCTAAAGATCATTTGCTGGATGCATATCTTCCCGGAGTGATCTGCCGCAGTTCTGCTGGCTTGCCCCTGACGCTGAGTTGCCGCGAGGCCGACGATCCTTGGCCGTTGGGGCCGTTGGGGCCGTTGGTGCCGGCAGCACTGAGCGGCGGAAATTCCCCGCAGTTTCCAAATACTGGATCGACTTCAGCAGGCATTACACCGGTGGAAGCTTTCTATGCCTCCTCGCGCAACTTTTTCACTGGAGCTCTAACTCCGGGCGTGGGCAAGATCACGAATGTGCCGAAGTTTTATTCGGCTGCAGTGTTACCGCGAGATAGATCCACGCTGTGGCTCTTCGCCGCGACGGATGGCCGAGTGCACATGGTGGACGGAGTGAGCGATCAGGCCACCAGATTCGATTGGGGCAGCGATCTTGCGAGTGTGAAGACGGCATGCGGCGCGGGCTGGCAGGTGCTGGCCACAAGCTCCGATACAACGTCAGGGGATGCGGTGCGGGCGTATGAGTTTCCGGATCGCGATCCTCTGGCAGTCAGCGCGGCGATCGATTTTGCCGGCGGCACGATTACCGCCTTGTGGACGGCGGCGCAGGCCGACACAGCAATCGCAGTTGTGAGAAATCGAGAGACAGGGAGCTATGAGGCTTTTCGGCTGGCGGTCACTTGCAGTCAGTAGCATGATGGTGGGGTCGCTGGCGGCACAGGCCGAGACGCGTCCGCAGTACGGAGGCGCGCTGCACGTTGCAATGCGCGCCGCGCCCGAGTCGCTGGATCCGGCAGGGTTCGACCTGGTGGAGCTCGATCTGACAAGACTCGGTGCGGCGAGGAATGCGCAGGCTGATTCGTTTGCGCGGCGCAGTCTCACCTCGCTGATGTTCGACACGCTTGTGACCACGAACGACATCGGCCGGGTTCAGCCTGCGCTGGCCACATCATGGCAGGCAAAGCCGCGGCTGGCCTTATCAGCAAACCAGCTGGGTAATCAGCTGGGAAATGAGCGGTGGCAGTTTCGAATCCGGGGTGGGGTGAAGTTTCACGACGGAACGGCGCTCAACGCTGAGAGTGCGGCCGCATCGTTGCGGGCGGCGAATCCGTCGTGGAATGTGAGCGCGGACGGCGATTCGGTGGTGATTGAGCGTGGCTCCGATGCGGACCTCCTCGCGGAACTGGCGTTGCCGCGGAATGCGATCGCTAAGAGGAATCCTGGCAATGCTCCGAGCGGCACGGGGCCGTTTCACATTGTCGACTGGCAGCCGGGAAAGAAACTGGCTCTGGCGGCTGAGGAGGATTGCTGGCGCGGGCGGCCGTTCCTCGACACGATCGAGATCGAGATGGGGAAAAGTTTTCGCGATCAGATGACCGCTCTCCAACTGCGCAAGGCGGATCTGGTGGAAGTGGCGCCGGAGCAGGCACGCCAGTTCTCGCCGAGCCAGAGGTTCCAGAACCAGACGTTGCAGAAACAGGTTTCGCAGAATCAGGTCTCTCAATACCAGGTTTCGCATGACGGACGGCGCCTGGCGAGTTCGGCTCCCGTCGAACTGCTGGCTCTGGTTTTCGCTCGTGACGCGGCGTCCCCGGAAGAGAAACTTCTGCGCCAGGCATTGGCTTGGAGTGTGGAGCGCGGGTCGATCAAGAGTGTGCTGCTGCAGGGCGCGGGACAACCGGCGGCGAGCATTCTTCCAAACTGGATGAGTGGATACGGGTTTGTGTTTCCCACCGACGCGGACTTGCCGCGTGCGCGTCAGGCGCGCGAACAAGCGCACACGACTGCAACTTGGACACTCGGATACGACGGCACTGATCCGCTGGACCGGCTGCTAGCCGAGCGCATCGCATTGAACGCGAGAGATGCCGGGTTATCGGTGCAACCTACGCCATCGTCGTTGTCGGTTGCTGCCGCGGATTTGCGGCTGGTGCGAATTCCGCTGGCATCGCAGGACCCATGGATCGCGCTGGCCAGTGTGGCTATGCTGGCCGGAGCGCCCTCAGGAAAAGGTAACGGTTCGGTGGAAGATCTTTATGCGGCGGAGCTGGCGCTGTTGGCGACCCAACGGTTGATTCCTCTATTCCATCTGCCGGTGTCATACGCCGCGGCAGCGAGTTTGAATGATTGGGTGCTGCGTCCGGACGGAAGTTGGGCTCTTGATGACGCGTGGCTGGGGACGGGCCGACCATGACAGGCAGAGCATCACGGGCAGACCTTGACGGGCAGAGCATGATGAAGGGCACCGCATGATTTTCCGGCGCAAGCTTCTGGGCGTCTTCGCGCTGACGGTTTTCGTGTCGGTGGCGGCGGTTGCCGTTCTGGTGCTGGAGGTTACGCGCCGTGCCTTCGAGAAGACCGAGGAACAGCGCACGGCGGCGCTGGTCAATCAGTTTCACAGCGAGTTCAGCCGTCGGGGTGAAGATGTGGCGCGGCGGGTGGAAGCGATCGCGGGGTCCGATGCGGTCAGCCGGATGGCGACCGCGCTGAATGGCGCATCACTGAATGGAACATCTAATGGAACCTCAGGCGGGACTTCAAATAACTCGGATTCCGCCGAATATTTCGAACTGGCACGGCAGATGGCGGAGAGTCATCAGCTCGACTTCCTGGAATTTCTCGACGCGCACGGAACCATTATTTCTTCGGCGCAGTGGCCGGCGAAGTTCGGCTATCCCGACACCGGGTTTGAGAGTCTGTCTGCTTCGAGCGAGCAGAGCGCGTTTCTGAAACGCGAGGAGTTGCAGGACTCGACTGCTTTGGGACTCTTCGCCGTGCGGGCGACTGGAGTGAGCGAACATCCCGTCTACGTGGTGGGGGGGAAGCGGCTGGACCGGAATTTTCTTTCGGGGCTGGACTTGCCGGCGGACATGCGCGTGTTGCTCTATCAGAATCGGGGCGATCATCTTTCGGGCGATCACTCTTCGGGCGATCATTCCTCGGGCGATCGTTCCTCGGGCGATCGGTTTTCGCCAGACTCGCTACTGGAGCCTTCGAACCCAGGGAACGGCGCCGAGACGGCACGGCCGGCCGAGAAGTTTGCGCCCATCATCGACGCGGTGCGGCAATACAACCAGGAGATGACGGCGATTGTTTCCTGGTCGTCCGATCCGGCGGATGACGAAGTGTTTCACGCATTTCCGCTGGCGGGCGCGGGGAAGGATCGTCCGTTGCTGGGAATTTTGTTGGTCGGAAATTCGCGGCGGGCCTACGTCGAACTGAAACGGCGCATCCGCGCGTCGGCGCTGCTGGTTGGGGGAGGAGGAATCATTCTGGCAATCCTTCTGAGCAGTTGGGCGGCAGCACGGGTGACGCGTCCGGTGGAACAATTGGCGCGGGCGGCGCAGGACGTTGCAGCGGGCAAATGGGATACGCAGGTGGAAATTCGCGGCAGCGATGAACTCGCGCAACTGGCCGAGTCATTCAACCGCATGACGGCGGAATTAATCGCGCAAAAAGAACGGTTGGTACAGACCGAGCGAGTCGCGGCCTGGCGTGAACTGGCGCGGCGTCTGGCGCATGAGTTGAAGAATCCGCTGTTCCCTCTGCAACTCACGGTCGAGAATCTGATGCGCGCGCGGACGCAGAGTCCCGATCAGTTCGATGAAGTGTTTCGCGAGAGTTCCAGCACGTTGCTGGCCGAGATTTCGAACCTCAAGGCGATTATTGGGCGATTCAGCGAGTTTTCTAAAATGCCGCAGCCGCAGTTACAAGCGGTGAAGGTGAATGAAATTCTGCGGAGCGTGGTGAAGTTGTACCAGGCGCAACTGCAGGCGCCGGGGCGCGCGGCGATCGCATGCAAGCTGGAGTTGGGCGAGAGTCTAGGATCGATCGCTGCGGATGGAGAGCTGTTGCATCGCGCGCTGTCGAACCTGGTGCTCAATGCGATGGATGCGATGCCGAACGGTGGGACGCTCACGATCCGAACCCGGCGGGACGATGGAAAGGTGATAATCGAAATAACCGACACTGGGTCTGGGCTCACGCGCGAGGAGTGCGAGCGCATTTTTACTCCTTATTACACCAGCAAGCAGCATGGAACAGGGCTGGGACTGGCGATTGTGCAGTCGGTGGTGAGCGATCACGGCGGAAGAATCAGCGTGCAGAGCGAACCGGGACAAGGGACAACATTCGTGATCGAGCTACCGGAGAATCTTGGGGCGCTGGAACGGGTCACTGGCGCGCAGAACGCAAGCGAGACCGCGGGACAGCTTCGCGGCTGAAAGTAGCGAGGAGGACGGTTGCCACTCAAAGCCCATCTCTTGATCGTCGACGATGAAGCTAACACGCTGGCCTCGCTGTCGCGCGCCTTCCGGCTGGCGGGGCACGAGGCGACCGTGTGCGATAACGCCGCTAAGGCTTTGGAACTGGCAAAGGCGCAGAATTTTGATCTGATTCTTTCTGACGTGGTGATGCCGGGTAAAGATGGCCTGACGCTACTGGAAGAATTGAAGCGGCAGGGAGTGACGGCTCCGGTGGTCATGATGTCGGGGCAGGCGCATATCGAAATGGCGGTGCGGGCGACGCGGCTGGGCGCGCTCGATTTTCTGGAGAAGCCGATCTCCAGCGACAAACTGATGCTCACGGTGGACAATGCGCTCAAGTTGCAGCGATTGGAGAGCGAGAACCGGCAACTGCGCCAACGGCTCGGCAAGCATGAAATCGTCTGGAGCGGCGACGCGATGAGGCGGGTGATGGCGCAGCTGGAACGCGTGGCCGCGAGCGAATCGCGGGTGTGCATTTTCGGCGAGACCGGCACGGGTAAAGAGTTGGTGGCGCGAACCATTCACGACAAAAGCTCGAGGTCGGCTGGACCTTTTGTGACTTTGAATTGCGCGGCCGTGCCGGCAGAGTTGATCGAATCGGAACTCTTCGGACATGAGAAGGGCTCGTTCACCGGGGCGTCGGGACGGCACATCGGCAAGTTTGAGCAAGCCGACCAGGGAACGATATTTCTAGATGAGATCGGCGACATGCCTCTGAACATGCAGGCCAAGCTGCTGCGCGTGCTGGAAGAGGGAGAAGTGGAGCGGATCGGGGGGGACAAACCGGTTGCGGTCAATGTTCGTGTGCTGGTCGCGACGCATCGCGACCTGGAAGCGCGGGTGCGCGAAGAGAAATTTCGGCAGGATCTGTTTCACCGCATCCACGTTTTTCCGCTGGTGCTGCCTCCGTTGCGCGAACGGCGTGACGATATTCCTGCACTGGTGGAGCATTTTGCCGCGCAAGTGTGCGCTCAGAATGGCTGGAAGCCGATCCCGTTCGCGGCGGACGCGATTGAGGCGTTGCAATCTCACGCGTGGCCGGGAAACGTTCGCGAATTGCGCAACATGGTCGAGCGGCTTATGTTACTTGCGAGCGACGGTCATGTGGACCTGGCAACGGTGCAACTGGCCTTGCCGACGACTTCAGCCGGAGCTGGCGCTACGCAGATGACTATTGGTTCGGGCGCGCTTGCGGACCGGGTGCAGTCGTTCGAACGCGAGGTGATTCTTGCTGAACTGAAACGCAGCCATCAGAACATGAGTCTGGCCGCGAAAACGCTTGGCCTGGAGCGCAGCCACCTGTATAAGAAAGCGGAACAACTGGGGATCGATCTGCGCGCCATGCGACGGGAACAAGGGCCGCAGGATTGACCTTGGGTCAGACTGACGTAACTTCCCCACTTCTCGCAAGGGGCGCGAGAAATGGGGCACGCAAATAACGGCGCTGCAAACCGGGAGACGCTTTGGCAAGAACAGCCTGGACCTTCTTCATCCTCACTCTACTTTTCGTTTTTGCTTTTCCCGCGCAAGTTCTTGCCATCGAACTGCCATCGCCTGCTGTCTATGGAGTGCACTTGGAGCGGGCGTGGATTCCGATGAGTGACGGGGTTCGGCTGGCTGCGACTCTCTACATGCCGGATAGCGCGAAGGCGGGAGAGAAGTTCCCCGCTCTGCTGGAATATCTGCCTTATCGAAAAGACGATGGCACGGCCGCGGGAGATTATCCCAAGCATGCTTATTTCGCGCGCCGCGGGTATGTGGGAGTCAGGGTGGACATTCGCGGGTTTGGTGCGAGCGAGGGCGTTCCGCCGGAGCGCGAATATTCCGAGCAGGAGCAGGAAGATGGGGAGCAGATTATTGCATGGCTGGCGCGGCAGCCGTGGTCGAACGGCAATGTCGGGATGTTCGGCATCTCGTGGGGAGGATTCACGGCGCTGCAGATGGCGATGCGGCACCCGCCGGCCTTGAGGGCGATTGTCGCCATACACGCTACGGCGGAACTTTTTCACGATGACGTTCACTACGTCGACGGGATGGCGCATATTGACGAATTTGAATTGAACATGGACATGGCAGAAGGTTGGGTAGGCGCGCCAGATTATTCGCTTGATGAAAAAGTTCTGGGGCCGCGTTTCGATTCTCCACCGTGGTCGCTGCTCTATTTGAAGCATCAGCATGACGGACCATTCTGGCGTGACCGGGTGCGGCCTTTGAGTGAGATCACCATACCGAGTTTCCTAATTGGCGGCTTGCAGGACGGTTATCGCGACAACGTTACGGACATGCTGATGAAGTCGAAGGCACCGATCAAGGCGATTGTTGGGCCGTGGAACCATTCGTTCCCCAATGACGCGGACTTTGGACCGCGGATCGAGTGGCGCGATCAGGCGGTGCGCTGGTTCGATTATTGGCTCAAGGGGCGCGACACTGGAGTCAAGGACGATCCGCGGCTTGTCATCTACATGCAGCGCTGGCATGCGCCGGATCCGAGTCTGCAGGAAGTGCCGGGAGAGTGGAGGCGGGAAGATGTGTGGCCCCCGAAGGATGGGACTGATGTGACTTTTTTTCTCCAGGGAAATCACACGCTGGACGCCACTTCCGCTGCTCGCACCGTACATCAGCTGAAATATATTCCCACGGTCGGCGTAGAGGCTGGGTTTTGGTGGGGAGAGTTGTTGAGTGATCCGCGGCCGGTGGATGCGTTCAGCCTGGTATATGATTCCGCAACGCTGGAGCATGAGGTCGCGATTCTCGGTCGCCCGCGTGCTTTGCTGCAAGCTTCCGCGACGGCACCGTTGGCGGATTGGTTCGCGCGGCTTTCCGATGTCGCACCTGACGGCACGGTCACACAGATCACGGGCGCGGGCTTGAACGGGGCGCAACGAAATTCGATGAGCGAACCGCGGGATTTGGAGCCGGGCAAAGTTTATCCGTTGGACATTGAGATGCACCTGACTTCATGGGTGTTTCCGAAGGGCCATCGCATTCGAATCGCGATTTCGAATTCGTTGTGGCCGATGGTGCTTCCGACGCCGTATGCAATGACGACCTCGCTCGAACTGGGAGGCGCCGCAGGATCGCGGATTATTCTTCCGGTTGTGCCGGTGCACGGAGCGGCTGCGCCGGAATTTTCAGCGCCTCAGCCGTCTGAGGAGCGACGTGACATTAAGAACGAAGGATTTCCCTGGCCGGGCGAGTGGACGGTGGAACGCGATGAGGCCCACCAGAAAACGACTGTGCATTGGAAAGGTAAGGACAGGTATAAGTATCCGTGGGGCACCGAAAATGATTTCGAGAATCTGACTTATGACGGCGATGATGCTCATCCGGACACTTGCTCAGTGCGCGGGGAAGCGGAGAGCGTTTTTGCCTTGAAGGGCCGCACGCTCGTGTGGCGCGGACATTTGTTGGTGACCACTGACCAGAAAAACTTCTATTACAAGTACACACGGGAGTTACTGAAAGACAAGCATATGATCAAGTCGAAGACGTGGGAGGAGACGATTCCGCGCGATCATCAATAGCAAGAAGTTTGCTTGTGGGGAAGACTCTCGCCTCGGGAGGGAAGACGTAGCGAGCTACGTCTCTACGAGGGGAGTGCGCCTAATCGGCCGCAGCGATGGACGGAGCAGAATGGCGTTTCAGGTCGGCGGCGAGCAACTGGTGGAATAACTGCTCTCCGGCCTCGCGGCGCACGGAGAGCCGGCCGGCGCCGTAGGCTCGCGACTTCAGGCCGCGCTGCACGTCTTCGCAGATGCCGAGGTCTTCGTCCTGTACGCGGTTGCCGACGTTTACAGATTCGGTGTTGTAGGCACGTTCCGACTCGCTCACATCGCTGAAATAGAAATCGAAAATCACGGTGCAGTGATCTGCGTCGACGGGGATTACATAGTTGGTGTCCATGTATCCCTCATAGCAATTGATCATCAGGTTGGGATACTGCCAGAAATATCTCGCGCGGTCGCCTTTGCGCGTGGCTCCGGTGGCGGCATCTTCGTCGGAGGCAACCATGGGGCTGGACTGCAGGCAATAACGGTCTTCGTTTTCGATGGTGTACTGCTTGTAGTCGAGCACGGAACTTAACCCCTTATGGAGGTGAGGTACGTGGTATCCGCCGTCGAGAAAGTTATCGACGTAGACCTTCCAGTTGCAATTGATGTCGTAGGTTCGACGGTCGAAGTAGTGCAGCTTGCTGATGTTGAGGGGCGCTACGCGCTGCGCTAGCCGACCAAGGAACGCCAGCAAGGGCGCGGCCTGCGGGTCGAGGTTTACGAACACGAAGCACTCCCAGGTTTCCACGCGGATGGGAATGAGACCGTTCTCGGCGCGGTCAAAGTTCTGCACACCCTCAAATTCCGGCATGCCTTTGAGGGCCCCGTCCAGACCGTATTTCCAGCCGTGATAGGGGCATTGCAGAATCTCCGCGTGACCGCAGGGCTGGGTTACAACGGCGGCGGCATGATGCCGGCATACGTTGTAGAAAGCGCGCAGCGTGCCGTCGCTTCCGCGCACTACAACGATGGGCTCTCCGGCGAGGCGAGTGGCGACAAAATCTCCCGGCTTCTGCACCTGATCGGTACGAGCAACGAGCTGCCACGTTTTGCTGAAGACGTTGAGCCGTTCCAGTTCGGCGATGCGGGGATCAACATACCAAGGCGCCGGAATAGTCAAGGCCTCCGATAGCAGGGCGCGATCGTTGTAGCTCGAAAGAATTTGTTCGATGGAAGATTGCATATTTACGCTCTCGATTGAATGGGCCGAATTCCGAATGTTGGATTCCGAAGTCCATGCTAACGCAATGCGGCTGTCTATTTTACTTTTCGCCGGGGTTGATTGCCGCGCAGGTGCCGTCGCTCGCTGGGTGCAGGATCGGCGGCCACAACGCCTATTGCCCTCTGCAGCACATCCAGAAACTGCTGGATTCTGGCTTCCTTCTTCTCGGCCAGCTCGCCCTGGCGGCGAAATAACCCCGGGTCAAGCTCGGCAGTGAGCAGCGCATCCTGGAAGCGCTCCATCATCCAGTCGAGAATGGAAACGATCATCTCAATGTCGAGATCCTTGCGCAGTTCGCTGCGTTCCAGGCCGAAGCGCACAAAGCTGACTGTGCCGTAGGGGTCTTCGCTCATGAGGAAGCGGTTGATCTCGCGCTTCAAGACGAAGTCGGTGCCGTAATTTCCCAGCAGCGAAATGCGATAAGGAATCCAATCTTCGTGCACCAGGTGCTCTGTGCGCACCAACCAGTAGCGCAGTACCTCGAAAAAACCCACCTGACGGATATCCGGGGGCGCGTCCAGGTATTTGGCGAAGGAGCGGACGGAGCGCTTGTAGACTTCGAAAAACAGTCCGTCCTTGCTGCCGAAGTGCTGGAAGATGGAACCTTTGGCAATTCCAAGGGTGACGGCGATGTCGCCGACGCGGGCCGCGTGATAGCCGTGCTCGGCAAAATGCTGCGTGGCGGCTTCGATGATGCGGCTGCGCTTTGCCTCCGAGCGAGGGCGCGGCGGGATCTGACGCTGGTAGAGCGGCGGAGTGGCGCGATTGCTGGCGATTCCGGGCATAAATATATAGTGACTGTAAGTCACGATAGCATACAGGAGCCTTCATTCGATTTCAACTTCATTTCTACTGCCATTTACGTTAGTGTTGATGGACTCAATTTGTGGTTTCTGACTTCAAGTCAATCGGACAGCGCAGCGTGAGACCCATTTATGACGCGATCGTGATCGGGGCCGGTCATAACGGACTTACGGCCGCGGCCTATTTGGCGCGAGCGGGGCTTTCGACGCTGGTGCTGGAGCGCCGGGAAATTGTTGGCGGATGTTGCGTGACCGAGGAAATATCGCCGGGCTGCCGCGTATCGACAACCTCTTATATTGCCAGCATGCTGCGTCCGGAAGTCATTTCTGAATTGCGGCTGGCGAGTCATGGTTTGCGAATGATTCCCTGCGATCCGGCGATCCAGGTTCCCTTCCCCGATGGACATGTGGTGCCGTGGTGGGTAGACCGCGAGCGAGCGCGACAAGAATTTTCAAAGATTTCCGCAAAAGATGCAGCGCGATTTGTGCAAGTCGACGATCAATTGAAAAAGCTGGCACGTTACTTGCAACCGTTTTTCATGGAGCCGCCGCCAGAAATCGATACAAGTTCGATGAAGGGATGGGCTGATTTGTTCCGTGTGGGCAAGCGGTTTCGCGGGATTTCCAGCGCGGAGATTTCGCAACTTGTGTCGTTCCTGACTGGAAGCCTGGGCGAGTTTCTCGATAACAACTACGAGTCCGAAAAAATGAAGACCATGTTTCTGGCGAATAATGTTTACGGCAAGCATGGCGGGCCGTATCAGCCGGGGACGGCGATCGGCCTGCTGTTTCACCTGCTCAGCGGCGGAGAGCACGAGCTACAGGGTTTTTACGGGCACGTAATGGGCGGCATGGGATCGATCACGCAGGCGCTGGCGGCGGCGGGGAAAAAACTCGGAGTCGAGATTCGCACCTCGGCGCCCGTGGCGCGTATCGAGGTGCGCAATGGCCGGGCGCGCAGCGTCGTGCTCGAAGATGGCACGGAACTTCGCGGCCGGATGATACTTTCCAATGCCGATCCGAAGAGAACATTCTTGGGGATGGTGGACGCGAAAGATCTTCCTGAAGATTTTCTGTTTGCCGTGCGCGGCATCAAGATGCAGGGGCCGTGCGCCAAGGTGAACCTTGTGCTGAGCGAAGAACCGCGGTTCACCGGAACTTCGCCGCAGGCCACGGCGCTGGAGCGCACGTTCTACACTTTGGTGCCGTCGCTTGCATTTGCCGAGCGCTGCTATGACATCGCCAAGTTCAGGGAGATTCCGGAGGAATTGTGGGTCGACTGCGTGGTGTCGTCGAACGCGGACGATTCTCTGGCGCCGCCGGGCAAACACATTCTCACTTGCTTTGTGCAGTATGTGCCTTACCACCTGCGGGAAGGCAACTGGGATGAGAAGCGTGAGCTGCTGGGCGATCGCGTCGTGAAGAAGATTGCCGAATATGCGCCGAATGTTCCGGGCGCGATTGTGGCGCGGCAAGTGCTCACGCCGCTCGACCTCGAGCGCACTTACGGTTTGACCGAAGGCAACATTTTTCACGGCGATTTACGGTTGGAGCAACTCTTCTTTATGCGGCCGGTGCCGGGTTGGTCGCAGTATCGGACTCCCGTGAACGGGTTTTATTTGTGCGGAGCGGGCGCGCATCCCGGGGGCGGCGTGACGGGAGCGCCCGGCCGCAACTGCGCGCATCAAGCGCTGCGCGACTGGAAGAAGGGGCGATTGCAAGACGCGGCGGCGTGAGTGCGAGAACCGGGCGATCAAGACGGAATAGATAACTTATAAGTCTCAGGAGCCAGCATGAAAGCAAGCACAAAGAAGAAAGGCATTCTCGAACGTTTGAAGGACGGACCCGTGCTCGGCGACGGAGGGTACTTACTGGAACTTGAGAAACGCGGGTGGGTGCGCGCAGGTCCGTTCACGCCTGAAGTGGCGCTGACGTATCCGGACGCGCTGCGCGAATTGCACATCGAATTTCGCGAAGCCGGCTCTGAGGTACTGCAGGCGCTCACTTTCTATGCCAGTCGCGACAAGCTGGCCACGGTTGGACTGGAAAACCGGCTGGAGGAACTGAACCGCTCGGCGGTGCGCGTGGCTCGCGAGGTTGCGGGCGATGAATGCCTGGTCGCAGGCAACATTAGCCTGACCTGGATGTATGAGCCTGGCAGTCCTGCCGCCGCCGACAGCGTGCGCAAGACTTTCGACGAACAACTTGCCGTGCAGGTGGACGAAGGCGTTGACTTCATTATTGGGGAAACTTTTTCCTGGCTAGGTGAAGCGCTGATTGCAGTTGAGCGCGCCAAGCAAACCGGTTTGCCGGCGATGGTCACTATTTGTTTTGAGAATAAAGACGAGACCGCCGAAGGCACGAACGCGGCGGATGCGGCGAAAACGCTGTTTGATGCTGGCGCTGACATTGTCGGGATGAATTGTCTGCGGCCTCCGCAGCATATTCTGGGACCGATGGAGCAGATGCGCAAGGCGGTTTCAGGCTATCTGGCGTGCCAGCCGGTTGCCTATCGCACGCCGAAGGACAAGCCTGACTTCACCAGCCTGCCCGAATTTCCCTACGCGCTGGATCCTTTGCAACTCACGCGTAAGGACATGGCGGACTACGCGGTGCAGGCTCGTGATGTGGGAATCAACTACATTGGCGCCTGCTGCGGAACGGTCGCCATGCACATTCGCGAAATGGCGCGCGTGCTCAACAAGCTGCCGGAGGATTCTCGCATCTGGAAAAAAGGCGGCGAGAAACCGATGTCAGGGTACGAATATTACGACCATGACAATATGAAGGCATAGCGCTGCTTCGGGCTGTCAGGGCGCGGGCAATCGAAATCAGTGCGGGCCCTTCCTTGAAAGGGCCCGCTTTTCTCACTTCGTTTTCCGCTTATTTGTTCATCCAGCGAACTGCAGTTATCCGACTTTTCGCGCGCCCGGTTCTTGCGCCCGCACCAGGGGAACCTCGACCAGATGCTCGGCGAGGAACCATGCCTGAAGCTCGTTCGCTCGCAATACATCGCTGACGACCAGGTCGTTGGTACCGGCGTCTCCCAGCTTGGTGGAACGTTCCGCAAGTTCCCGGCAGTGACCGATGATGATCTGATGCGCGTCGAGAAGGCGTGAAATCTGGACGGGCACTTCTTCCCGGCCGCGCGGCGGACGCTCGATGCGTGTGGTCTCGGCGACGTCTGCCGCCATGGCCAGCGAAATTCCTCCGAGCAACTGAATACGCTCGGCAATCTCGTCGACAATCTCGACCTGCTCCTCGAAATGCTTGTCGAACAAAAGATGAAGCTGGTAGAAGGTTGGGCCTGCGACCTGCCAGTGCGACTTCTTGTAGAGATCGCGAAGCGTCATGGTATCGGCCAGCAACAGATTCAGTTGCTCGGTCATTTCCAGCCGAACCGGCTCTTCCAACTCAAGCGGCAACCCGTGTGAGACTGTGCCGTAGGCTTGAATCTCACCGGCACGCTGGTGAAGTCGGGGTTGGGCATTGATTGGGGTTTGACGGGCGGCGGGAACTTCTTTCTTCGCCATAGAAAGCCTCCTGATTTCGTATTGAAACTTAGCGAGACGTGAAGCGCTCAGAGAGTGGATTAGCGCAATCCGAGCCATACGATAGCCCTTTGATGCCGAGGTCCGCAATTAAGATGCGATGATTAAGTGGTGAGGGTTGCGGCTGGACACCGCGAGCCGCCACCGACGGTTCGAGAGAAAGTGGTAGGTCCGGAAGAAGATCCAGTGCCCACGACCCACTACGCCGCAAATTCGCGAATCCATGCCGGAGATGTTTTCGAGTCGCAACCGAATAGGCATAGGTGATGAAGGGGCATAAGCAAGGTTTGACGGCACTTCGCGCGGTTGCTATGATCGAAGTGCGGGGTGGAGCAGTCTGGTAGCTCGTTGGGCTCATAACCCAAAGGTCGGTGGTTCAAATCCACCCCCCGCAACCATTTACGGATTTGAGGGACTACCGGCGTAGTCCCCAATTCCAAAATCACTGGATCGTGGCTGTTTCGGGCCTCAAATTCTTCAGGGAAACTTCCTTCGCCCTATCCTTCAGTTGCTTTTTAATCGCGGGTGGCAAGACAAGATCTGCTACCCGGCTGTTGGCTCGGCGCTTGGTCTTCTCAAATGCCGAGCCGTAGGTATTCATGGTCGTCTTGATGTCTGCGTGCCGCATGAGGCGCTGCTGCACCCCGAGCGGCGTGCCGATATCATCAATCAGCGTTCGGTAGGTGTGACGGAAGCTGTGCCAGCCCACTCCTTGCAACCCGATCTTTTCACCCGCTGGTCGCAAGTAGTCTTTCTGAATGGCATCACCGTGGACTGGACGTTTCGTATCCGCATTAGCGAATAGCCAAGCCTCCGGCGTTTCGACACATTGCTTTCGCCAATCCTCCAGAACGCACACGAGCTTGGAATCCAGAAACACTTCGTCCTCTGAAGCTCCGGTTTTTCCGCCGTTCCAGACGTAGCGGCCCACAATGGATCGGGTCAACGTCAGTATCCGCCCCTTCAAATCAAAGTCCGGCCACTGCAATGCCCTGATCTCACTGATGCGC
>Ga0209274_10000587_pt1 | contig 20877 bp, 15 predicted proteins | sample HubBroMetageREF1_FD_188343 | JGI IMG/M metagenome (GOLD analysis project Ga0209274, IMG submission 188343) | Reference soil microbial communities from the Hubbard Brook experimental Forest, New Hampshire, USA - Hubbard Brook CCASE Soil... | ecosystem: Environmental > Terrestrial > Soil >...
CAAGCCCAACTCGTTGTTGATGCGCCTCTCTTTCCACCACCAATCATCAACCCTGAAAGCAGTCGATGCAATCCTTGATACCCTGCCCGGCGTGTGTGCTGTCCGGATATTCAACGATTCATCTGTTCAATGCCGAGGGCGAGCCTTCAAAAGGAAGTAACAAAGGGCAATGGAAGGAACGATGGAATGTCAAACAGACTTGAAAGGAAAATAGCTTTGATTACAGCGGCTGGGCAGGGAATAGGCCGCGCGACGGCAATTCGATTTGAGTCTGAAGGAGCAACCGTATGGGCAACGGACATCAATGCCGAGGCACTAAATTCTTTGCGATCCGAGCATCCTGGGATTCGTACCTGCATTCTCGATGTTACCGATCCAGTGGCAATAGAAGTAGTTGCCAAAGAAATCGGCAGCATTGAAGTTCTGTTCAATTGTGCGGGCTTTGTGCACCAGGGGTCGATCTTCGAATGCACACAGAAGGACTGGAACTTCTCATTCAATTTGAATGTTACTTCGATGTTCCATGCCTGTCAGGCATTCTTACCGGGCATGCTGGCTCGCCGAAAAGGAAGCATTATCAATATGTCTTCCATCGTTTCGAGCCTTAAGGGCGCTCCAAATCGATTCGCTTACGGCGTAACAAAAGCGGCGGTCATAGGTTTGACCAAGGCGATCGCTGCTGATTTTGTTACCAACGGGATTCGCTGCAATGCTCTTTGTCCCGGAACTATCGAAACTCCTTCGCTTAATGAAAGGATCGCGAGTTTAGGAGATGCGGAAAAAGTACGTCCAGCCTTCGTGGCGCGCCAGCCAATGGGGAGATTAGGAAGCCCCGAAGAAATTGCGGCGGCGGCCTTATTTCTGGCGTCGGACGAATCCGAATTCATGACTGGTCAAACATTAATTATGGATGGCGGGTGGAGTATCTGAGCGAAGATCTTATCGGCGCGGAATTGCTGGGCATCGCTTTGATGCGGTTGAAATAGGAGGAAAGACAAGTGTCGCAGTCGTTTTGGGTTGGTATAGCTCTGATTCTCGTAGCTGGCTTGATGGCAGGCGACTGCATGCTTCCGCTCAAGTTTAGTCGAAGGTGGCGGTGGGAGAATACCTGGCTCGTTTTTAGTGTGGTTTCTCTGGTCCTCCTTCCGTGGATCCTTGCGCTGGGCTTGGTGCATCATCTGTTTCAGACCTACAATTCGCTGACTCCCACTCAGTTTGTCATTCCCATCTTGTTCGGAGTTGGTTGGGGAATTGCGCAAGTGCTCTTCGGAATTTCGATTCAGCGTCTGGGCCTCGCCCTTGCATACGCCATTGTGGTTGGATTGGGAACCCTGTTGGGGACGCTGGTTCCGCTCTTTGTGCAACATCGAGCGCAGGTCGGAAGGTCGCTCTTGATCCCGATCTTGGCCGGGTTTGTCATCATGTTGCTTGGAATCGCATTTTCCGGATGGGCCGGCCAGATTCGAGAACAACGTCAGGAGCCAGGTGGTGGAACTTCCTCTTTGGGCCGCTATAAGAAAGCCGTATTCGTGGCAGTGCTGTGCGGTCTCTTGGCCCCGATGCTTAATTACTCATTTGCTTTCGGGCAGGACATTGCCGTTGCCGCAATCCGTCTCGGCAATTCAGAGGTTCGTGCTGCTTACGCAGTTTGGCCTATCGGGCTGGCGGGTGGCTTTGTGCCAAATATCGGTTACAGCATCTACCTTCTGCGCAGGAACCGGACCGCCAAGCTCTTTCAGTTCAAGAGCCAGGATATGTTCTGGGCAATTCTTATGGCGGTCCTCTGGATGGGAGCCTTTGCGCTGTACGGAATGAGCGCAACCTATCTGGGCCGTTTCGGAACATCAATTGGATGGGGGCTGTTCCAGATCTTCATGATCATGGCCGCGACCCTATCCGGCGTATTTACTGGTGAATGGAAGTCTGCGTCGCGCTTCGCCAAAGTGCTCCTGGCCTCGAGCATCATCTGTCTTGGCAGCGCAACGGCCCTCTTAGCATATGCGAATCGCTGATGTATTGGCCCGGCAACCCTTTCAGGTTGGTGAACGTATCACCGGAACGAACTGAAACCGCATTGAAAAGTGGCGTTCCGCTCGAACTGAGAATTGATGGGCTGGGCGACGTAAACGAATGCGCCGTTCCGCCGAAGGAGGCACAATGAAACGTATCATTATTGTCGCTCTAGTGTGCTTCGCTACGATTTGCTCAGAAGCGCAGGAGAAAACGCTGGAGATATACTTCATCGATGTGGAGGGCGGGCAGGCGACACTCTTCGTCACGCCGGAGCATCAGTCGTTGCTGATTGACACCGGCTGGCCGGATCAAGACGGCCGCGACGCAAAGCGGATTGTAGCGGCAGCCGACCTCGCGGGTCTGAAGAAGATCGATTATGTTCTCATCACGCATTACCACGATGACCACGTCGGTGGCGTGCCTGGGCTGGTTGAGCGAATACCGGTCGGCACTTTCATCGACCACGGCCCATTGTATGAGCACTGTCCGACCTGCTTGACTGGGTTCGACGCGTATATGAAGGTCATCCAGTCGGGAGAGGCAAAGCGCAGGAGCGTCACTGCTGGCCAAGTGCTCCCGCTGCGCGAAATTGAGGCGCGCATTGTTAGTTCAAACGGGGAGGTGCTTTCTGCGCCCTTGCCTGGCGCTGGAGCGGCTAATCCATTTTGCGCTAAATCCGAGATACGCCCTGCCGATACCACCGAGAACAGCCACTCCTTGGGCCTGCTGCTTTCTTTCGGTCGCTTCCGTGTGACGGACCTCGGAGATCTCACCTGGGACAAGGAGCGCGCGTTGATGTGCCCGGTGAACCGAATCGGCGCGGTGACACTGCTCATCGTCTCGCACCATGGCTGGTACCAGAGTTCGAGCCCAGCCTACGTCGATGCGATACATCCCGAGGTCGCCATCATGGACAACGGTGCGACGAAAGGCGGTTCGCTTCCCACGGTTACCACCCTGAACAAGATCCCGGGATTGAGCGCGATGTGGCAAATACACCGCTCGCAGGAGGCAGGGGACCAGAATGTCCCGGACGAGCGCATCGCCAATCTGTCCGGCGATTCTGCCAGCGACCGCGGCTACTACCTCAAGGTGAGTGCCAGTCGCGATGGCTCCTTCACGGTCTTCAATCCGCGCACAGGAGAAAGTATTGCCTATCCCGCACGATGAGCGGGCTGAATAATGGCGGCGGATCGATTTGCTATGGCGCACGGGCTCGTCAAAGATTGAGTCCCGGAATTGCTGACCAGATTACCGATCTATTGGGATCCCGCTCTTACGAGAGTGAAGTGGGCTGCCTGAAAATCGCCGCGCAGGTAGATGCTAACTCCGTGATGCATCCAGTAGTCGCCACTGGCTGTCCCTACCGCGCCCTCAGCAAGTTTGCCTTCCTGCATGTGAAGGCTGTACAGGGCATCAGGATCCAGTCCGCGTAAATAGAGTTGCGGATAAGGCTGCCCTTGCTGACTTGAATGCAAGAATGCAAAGACTGCCGCCTCGTGCTTATCTCGCGCCACCGATTCGGTCGCCGAGTACTCGCTGCCTCCTAAGGGCGAGATCAACCGGTAGAGAGCGCCATCCTGAACAGTCGCACGAATTTCTTTGTATTCGGCAATGAGTCTCTTTGCCGCTGCAAAATCTTCTGGTGTCCACTTGTTCAGGTTTGAACCGATGCCAAGGCTTCCCTGCATGGATGAAAGGAAGCGATACTCAAGTGAAGTAGACCGATTGTTCATCCAGCTTGGAGAATCGGTCACCCAAGCCATCATCAGCCCGGGAGCATAAGCGTAAGTGAAACCGCTTTGGATGCTGAGGCGATCGAAGGGATCCGTGTTGTCAGACGGCCAGACCTCATCAGTCAAACGCATGATTCCGAGATCTACGCGCGCTCCTCCACCGGAGCATGACTCGATTTCTACCTGCGGATGTTTTTCGCGCAGCTCAGTAAGGATGCTGTAGAGGTTCTGAACATACTTCACGTAGACCTCCTTCTGCTCCCCGACCGGCGCAGCTGGCCATCCAGGCTCGGACCAGTTGCGGTTGTAGTCCCACTTCAGGAACGCGATGTCGTTCTCACTGAGCAGTTTGTCGAGGAAGCCATACACATAAGTTCTGACATCGTCGCGCGCGAGATTGAGGACAAGCTGATTGCGCCCCTCGGTCCGAGGTCGACCGGCAAAATTCAGCACCCAATCGGGATGCTTGCGATACAGGTTGCTGTCCGGATTCACCATTTCCGGCTCGACCCACAATCCAAAATCCATGCCCAACGCATGCACCCTGTCGATTAATGGTTTCAAACCGTGTGGGAACTTGTCCGGATTCACATACCAGTCGCCGAGTCCTGCATGATCGTTCTTCCGCTCGCCAAACCAGCCGTCGTCCATCACGAAGCGCTCGACACCGATACTTGCAGCCTTTTCCGCCAAGGCCTCCTGTCCGGCTTCGCTGACATCGAATTCTGTTGCCTCCCAGGAGTTATAGAGAATAGGCCGCAGATGACGATGGGGAGCCTCGGGGGCAACGGAATCAAGTTCGAATCGATGTAAGAGCCGCGAAGCTCCGCCGATCCCCGCATCCGAATACCCGCCATAGAAAACGGGCGTCTCCAGAGAGTCACCAGGAGCGAGGACATATGAAAAATCAAAGGGAGTATATCCACCCGTGATGCGTACCCGGTTTTGCCAATCCGTTTCTATGTTGATCTGCCATGAGCCGCTCCAGGCGAGCGCACCAAACCATACATTTCCAACGTCCTGATCGGGCTGGCTGGAGCGTTCGATGGCGAACCACGGGTTTACCTCGTCGCCGGTCGAGCCGCGACGGCTCTCTAGGACTATCTTCCCGGGATGCAGCGTTGTCTGCTGCAGATTCCATTCTCCGGCCCAGCGTCCAGTGAGGTAGCGCAACTGGTAGTCGCTGCCTGCCTGTAGATTCCACGTTCCTGCAAAGACCTGCTCAACGGTAAAGGGCTGGTTGGTTCGATTCTCAATACGAGCCGAGCGGCCAAGAATGCCCGTTTGCCTATCCATCTGGTAGATCAGGTCAACCATTACATCGCGGCTTATATCTCTAAGCGTGACAGTCAGAGTATTTCCCTGAATTGTGTGCGATACATAGTGCAGCACCAGGTCGCGATTGCCATCCGGAAACGAGACCTTGAGATCCGGCACGACGACCAGCCCACCTCCCCAGCCGGTGAACTCTTGCGGAGTGGCGTTCACAGACAGATCAAAAGCTGAAGTGCCGCGTTCGGCTCTTGCCGATGAAATGGGGTCGTCGATCCCCAAGCGCTTTCCCCAATAGATGGTCTGTAACTCACCGTTCTGATTTACGCCGAACAAGTATGAAACTCCTCCGCCGTCCATGCGGAACGTGTGCGCTGTATCATCGTAGCGAATCTGTTGTGCTATTCCTTTGGTGGCCTGGCCTTTCACCTGGATTACCGTGCCGTGTAAGAATGCACAGCAGGCAAGCGCTACGAACATACGGCCAACCTGACGGGGTGATCTCTCAATTACATTTCTCTCGCTCATCAAAGTTCTTTCGCACAAGTCATTTTCGTAGAGTTGCCGTTCTTGATTCCGGTGCACGTGTACGTTCACGTACGAACCAAATTACACGCCCTATACTACGGATGTCAAAAGCCCACTTCTTTCCGCGGTTTGGTGATATGGTATGCGAAACTGAAGACAACACTCGACATGAAGTCACAACAAAAAGTCGACAAAACGGCCGGCATTCGTGATATCGCAAATGCCCTGGGCACATCGATCGGCACGGTGGATCGGGCTCTGCATGGACGCAGCGGCGTGAGTGCCCGCACCAAGGCGAGGGTGCTGCGCATGGCCGAACAACTCGGATACAAACCCAACATCGCCGCCCGGTCGCTTAAGCTCAACCGCAAAATTCGAGTGGCGGCAGTGTTTCCTCGCGAGATAGCAGCGTTCTTCGACCCTCTGCGTGCAGGTATTCAGTCCGCCGCGGACGAAGCTATCGGAATGCACCTAACACTCGATTTCATCGATTATCCGCGTCTTGGTTCGGGAGAAGTCGCGGCCCTCGAGAGCATTGCATCGAAGAAGTACGATGGGATTCTCTTCACGCCCGGTCGTCCTCGAGAATTGGCCGGAGTGATTCGACGGATCGTCGGACAGGGCACGCCGATGCTTTGCGTGGCCAGCGATGCACCTGATAGCGGCCGCGTTGCTTCGGTGATGGTGGATGCATACGTCAGTGGTGCACTGGCAGCGGAGCTTCTTTCGCACAAACTCCCAGCTCCGTCCCGAGTCGCGACCATCACCGGCGATTTGGCAACCTTCGACCATGCAGAGAAGCTTCGCGGATTTGCAGCAACTCTCGCAATGCTTGCTCCCCATCTTACCCTTCTGCCTGTTGTTGAGTCCCACGAGAGTGCGGACGCTGCCTATTGCCAGTCGATCGCACTTCTGAAGACCAAAGGGCGTCCCGAAGCGATTTATATCAGCACGGCGAATAGCCTTCCGGTATTACGCGCCCTTGAAGAGTTGAAACTTCTTGGCCGTGTGCAAGTGATCGCGACAGATCTCTTTCCGGAACTGGCAGCGCTCATCGAATCCGGAAGAGTTCTGGCCACGCTATATCAGCGTCCGGAATCTCAGGGGAGGACCGCCTTTGAGACTCTCATTGCGCTACTTTCAGATAATAAGGAGAAACCTGTCATAACCCACCGTTTTGCACCACATATCATTCTACGCAGCAATCTGTCACTCTTCCTCAATAGGCTCACGAACCCAGCAGGAAATTCAGCAGACTAGCTGCCTTTCACACGGCCGGCACAAATCGGATCGCGCAACCGCCGCCGGTTGCCAGTTGAAATGAGGGTATTGATGCTTCAGAATCTCTTGAGGCGCATGGCCATAAGTGCGGCCACGGCGGCCATCCAATTCGCGGGAGAAGACGTTGCAGGCAATTGCGAATAGTGCACGTCGCACAATCGCAAACTTGATTGGCAGACTAGCTTGGACGAGACAATGCGCATGGCCGATAAAAGAATCTGTTCGCTGAAGAGCGCAGAGCTATCTGTTGAAGTTTTGCCAGCCGAAGGTGGTCGCATCTCCTCTCTCAAGAGCATGGAATCAGGCGTGGAGTTTTTGACGCAATCGCATCGAATTGGAACTTATCCCAAGGCCAGACTCGACGCCCGCTTTCAAGATGGGGCGTGCGCCGGAATTGAGGAGTGTTTGCCGACCGTTGGTCCGGCCGGTCCTGATACAGAAGGGGGCCCGGCACCGGACCACGGAGATTTTTGGCAGTTGCCATGGAAAGTTCTCAGCGCATCCGATAAGCATGCCAGTCTGGCTGCAGTCGGATTTAGTCGGCCACTTCGCTTTAGTAAAAAACTCACTCTCGATAGCAACGTGCTCCGAGTCGCGTACACGGTAGTCAACTCAGGTTCCACCGCGCAATCCTTTCTATATGCCTGTCATCCCCTCTTTGCTGTTGCTGCTGGTGACCGAGTCCTCTTGCCGGCTGAGGTTCGAAAACTGAGGCTCGACTATTCCAAAGCAGAGCGCCTTGGGAAGTCCGGATCTGTTCTCTCTTGGCCGATCACGGAGTTGGCAATTCGTTTAGATGTTGTTCAAGGGCCGGAGGCTGGCACAGCGGAGATGTTTTACACTTCCCGGCTTGATGAAGGTATTTGCGGGATCTTTCGAGAAAGTTCAAACCAATTGTTGGAAGTCTCATTTGATACCAGGCAGCTTCCTTATTTAGGCCTTTGGCTTTGCTACGGCGGCTGGCCGAACGAGGGCGATCAGCCTCTCCAATATGCGGTAGCGCTTGAACCGACTACTTCGCCTTGCAATACCCTTGGCGATGCACAACGAACGCGCACATCTATTTCTCTCAATGCCGGCGAAACGTATTGTTGGGAGATCGTTTTTCGAGCAAGTGAGAGGCGCGCTCGGTGACCAGACGAGGCAGAGGAGCACATCGAGATGTCCAATTTCGGCGCCTTAGCAATTCATGCCTCGTGAAATCAAATCCTTACTTGACAATTGGAGAGCGCAACTCCTAGAGTTAGGTGTGCGGTAACGTACACGATAATCGAATGCGGCCACTTTTGTCTCCCCGGTCGCGCTCTATTGGCCGTGAGAGGAAACTCATGTGGCAGGAAGTAATTGACACAGCAGACTCGCGTAGTCAGCGGGCGGCAGGCTTACCCAGACTCGAATTACCGCCTCCTCCCGCCGAGGAACAGGGGCCAGTCAAGGCCTGGTATGCCCCGGTTCTTTTGCTCACCTACGCACCGTCTTCCCCCGATCCCAATCCACTGTTCCTTGAGAAACGCGTCTATCAGGGCAGCAGCGGCCGAGTCTATCCCCTGCCCGTGATAGACAAAGTTGAACGAACTCCCCATATCCACACCTGGGATGCCATTCACATCGAGAATGAATTTCTGCGTCTCATGATCTTGCCTGCGATTGGCGGCCGTATTCATGTCGGAGTAGACAAGCGCAACGGCTATGACTTTTTCTATCGGCAGAATGTCATCAAACCGGCCCTGGTGGGCCTCGCTGGACCATGGATCTCCGGAGGTGTCGAATTTAACTGGCCTCAGCATCATCGTCCCGCAACATTTATGCCTGTTGAGACTACCATCGAGCGTAATCCCGACGGATCGGTGACGGTATGGTGTAGCGACCACGATCCAATGGCCCGTATGAAGGGCATGCACGGTGTCTGCCTGTATCCAGACAGGGCCTATGTCGAACTCAGAGTCCGGCTATATAACCGCACTCTTCAGCCCCAGACTTTTCTCTGGTGGGCGAACGTAGCCACGCACGTCCATGAGCGATATCAGTCGTTTTTCCCCAAAGACGTGCGCTACGCTGCGGACCACGCCAAGCGCGCCATTACCGAATTTCCCCTCAGCCAGGGTCTCTACTACGGCATCGACTATGGTGAACGCGCTCGTAAGGGAATCCCTTCCGAGGAAACGCCCAGCAAGTTCGTCCCCGACGGCTCGTACCCTCCGAACGATCTCAGCCGGTATGCCAATATCCCTGTACCCACCAGCTATATGATCTCTGGAACCCGAGGGGACTTTTTCGGCGGCTACGACCATCGTAAGAGTGCCGGAACCGTGGCCTACGCAAACCACCACATTGCTCCTGGGAAGAAACAATGGACCTGGGGTAACCACGACTTTGGCTATGCCTGGGATAGGAGCCTCACCGACAGCGATGGTCCCTACATAGAGCTCATGTCCGGCGTCTACACTGACAATCAACCGGACTTCTCCTTCCTCGCTCCCGGCGAAACGAAGGCTTTCTGCCAATATTGGTACCCCATCGGCGACATCGGCGTCCCAGACCTCGCCAATTTGAAGGCTGCCCTCCGGGTCGAGAATTCCGAGGGATCCGTTACACTCCATCTTCAGGTCACCGACAACATCCCTCATGCGCGTCTTACCATCCGTATCGGAAATTCCGAAATTGCGAATTGGACCGGTAGCTTGAACCCCATCGATCAATTGCATTTGCAGTTTCCGAACAGCGGTTGCACCGGTCCTCTCGAGGTCACGCTCACAGATGGCGATCGATGCGTCCTCCGCTATGCGCCGGACGAAATTGTTCCCGTCCAATCTCCGGCCGCTGCCATCGAACCGCCTTTGCCCGAAGAAGTGGCCAACAACGACGAGCTCTTTCTGATAGGCCTCCATCTTGACCAGTATCGCCATCCGACGCGCGCGCCGGAGATGTATTGGCGCGAGGCAATCAAACGTGATCCCGGTGACTGTCGCTGCAATCTAGCCCTGGGTCGGTGGTACCTGAACCGCGGTGAGTTTGTTCATGCCGAAGAATTTATTCGCGCCTCGATTGTTCGCCTCACCATGCGCAATCCCAATCCACTTGACGGCGAGCCGCACTACACCCTCGGTCTGGCGTTCTCCTATCTGCAGCGTCCGAATGAAGCCTACGACGCTTTCTATAAGAGCACGTGGAATGCAGCCTGGCGTGCTCCGGCATACCATCGTCTCGCGGAAATCGACTGCAATCGCGGCGACTGGACAACCGCGCTCGATCATCTCGACAGATCGCTCCGCGCGGATACCGAAAATCTCAACGCCCGCAATCTCCGCACTCTGGTGCTGCGACGTCTCGGACGCACAGACGAAGCTGAAGCCCTCCTCGAGGCGACCCGCGCCCTCGATCCACTTGACATCTTCAGCCGATGGCTGGCCGTGGATATGGCTCCTGAGGACGGTCAACTTCGACTCGACCTCGCCTTCGAACTCGTGCGCGCGGGCTTTCACGATGAAGCGCTGTCGATGCTCACGGCCTCAGAACTTAGTAATATTCCAGGCGTCGAGCCGATACTGCTCTATCTTCAGGCGGACATCCTCGATCATCTTGGTCGCCTTACCGAAGGCGCAGCTGTACGTAAACTTGCTCGCCGCGCTGATCCCGCTTATGTCTTCCCCAGCCGGCTGGAAGAGCTGGTTCTCCTAACCAAGGCGGTCCAGGCTGATCCAGGCGATCCGCATGCACCTTATTATCTAGGCAACTTGCTATATGACCGGCGTCGCTACTCCGAGGCCATCATGTTGTGGGAGCAGGCGGCCGCGCTTGATCCTACTTTCCCTACGGCCTGGCGAAATCTCGGCATTGGTTACTTCAATGCCCTCCATGACTCCACTCTTGCCATTCGAGCATTCAATAAAGCTCGCGCCGCTGCGCCCTGCGATGCCCGAATCCTGTACGAGTATGACCAGCTCTTAAAGCGAACCGGCCATGCTCTCGCCGATAGACTGGCCGGTCTCGAAGCCAATGCAGAACTTGTTCAGAAGCGCGACGATCTCTCCGTCGAACTCGCTTCACTTTACAACAACCTTGATCAGCCCCAGGAGGCTCTCGGCCTGCTCCTCAGGCGCGAATTCCAGCCGTGGGAAGGCGGCGAGGGCCTAGTACTCTCGCAATATGTTCGCGCCAACGTTCTGCTTGCCCATCGTTCTCTGCAATGTGGCGAGCATGCGCACGCCATTGCAAGTCTGGTTGCCGCTTCCCGTCCACCCGAGAGTCTGAGTGAAGCCAAACACCTGCTGATGAACCTTAGCATGATTGACTACTGGCTTGGCGTGGCGAATCAAGATGCCGGCAATCGCTGCGAAGCCGAACGTCACTGGACCCTTGCCGCCCGCCAGAAGGGCGACTTTCAGCAGATGGAAACAAGAGCCATTTCCGAAAACTCGTACTGGAGCGCCAGCGCGTTGCGTCGCCTTAACCGCGAACAGGAGGCAATACACGCGTTCCGGGCGATACTCGACTATTCAGCACTACTCAAACGTCAGACGCCCAAGATCGACTACTTCGCTACTTCGCTTCCCGCCATGCTCCTCTTCGAAGAAGACCTTACTCGACGCCAGTCGGTTACTGCTCTATTTCTCGAAGCGCAAGCGCGGCTCGGGCTGGGCCAAGAGGCCGAGGGGCTTCGACTGCTTGAAGAGGTTCTGTTAATGGACAACTCCCATTCAGGCGCCATCGATCTGCTCCGTTTCAATAAGAGGTAGCGATGCACAGTCCCGTACTCCCCATCGCTTCTCATCCCTCCTCGGGTAAACCGCGGCGCAGCGTCTATGTCTGGGGTATCGCTATCGTCGCTGCCTTGGGCGGTCTCTTGTTCGGCTATGACTGGGTGGTTATCGGCGGCGCGCGGCAATTCTACGAAGTCTATTTTCACCTCACCTCTCCTGCCGTCGTCGGTTGGGCCAACAGTTGCGCACTCGTCGGGTGCCTGTTCGGCTCACTCGCTGCGGGGACGTTCGCCGATCGTTATGGCCGTCGCCGAATTCTTCTCTCAGCCGCTGTACTCTTCGCCATCTCCTCGGTGCTCACCGGTTGGGCCTGGTCCTTCACTGACTTCATTTTCTGGCGCGTCTTCGGCGGCGTGGCCATCGGCCTCAGCTCCAATGTCTCGCCCCTTTACATCGCCGAGATCAGCCCCGCGGCCCAACGCGGACGCCTCGTAAGCCTGAACCAGTTTGCGATCGTCGTCGGCATCCTGGTCGCTCAGATCGTCAACTGGCGCATCGCCCGTCCCGTGCCCGCTGGTATGCCGACCGAGTTGATGTTTCTGACCTGGAACGTACGGTATGGATGGAGGTGGATGTTCACCGCTGTAACGGCACCCGCTCTTGTTTTCACCTTCGCCTCTATCTTCATCCCGGAAAGCCCACGCTGGCTCACCAGCATTGGTCGCGCCAGGGAAGCGCGGGCAATCCTCGAACGCATCGGGGGCCCAGAGTACGCCAGCGCCGAAATCGACAGCATCGAATCCGCACTCGGCGCCGACTCAACCGTGACCCAATCATCCTGGCGGGAGCTTTTCTTCCCGAGATTTCGCAAAATCCTTCTTGTAGGCATTGCGCTTGCTGCGCTGCAGCAATGGACTGGCATTAATATCCTTTTCAACTACGCCGCCGAAGTCTATCGCAGCGCCGGCTACGGAGCCAACGAAATATTCCTCAACATTGTCATCACGGGCGCTATAAATCTTGCCTTCACCATCCTCGCCATGGCCCTGGTTGACCGCATTGGCCGCCGCCTTTTGATGCTTTGCGGATGTGTTGGTATTGGTGTTTCGCACCTGCTCTGCGCTTGGGCCTACCTCGCACAGTGGCAGGGCAAAGTCGTCCTTATCCTCACTCTGAGCGCAATCGCTTGTTATGCCCTAACCATTGCACCTGTCACATGGGTTCTAATCGCTGAAATATTCCCCCGCCGCATTCGTTCCAAAGGCGTCTCCACTGCCGTGAGCGCCCTGTGGATCGCCTCTTTCCTTCTCACTTATACTTTTCCCTTTCTCATTCGGCTTGAGGGCGCAGCTGGCGTCTTCATCAACTACGGCATCATCTGCATTTTTGGCTTCGTATTCGTCGCTTTCTCTGTTTCTGAGACAAAGGGGCGCACACTCGAGCAAATCGATGCTGGTCTGACGTAGTTCTGACGCCGATTCGTTCATGCTCGGGTGCGACATTACGGTCGTAGAGAGCCATTCACGTTATCGTTCACTAGATCACAGGTTTCCAGCAAGGCAATGCGGAATGCGAATCGCCGTTCTCACCTATCGTTCTCGTAGACGATCACAATATTCTAGAGATCAGGATATCCCAAGGGATTTGCGCCAAAGGAATTTCCGATTCTACTGGGACTGAGTACGAATGGTTGTACTAGAGAGGGGTTGTTATTATGACCTGTCTTTCAAACAAGTCGGCGTTGGTCACTGGGGCTTCGCGCGGCATAGGCCGAGCCTCTGCTCGAGCTCTCGCAGAGGCAGGGGCTTATGTGATTGTTCACTTCGGCCGCTCCGCTGCAGAAGCCGAAGCCCTTGTTGCCGAAATACGCGCAGCGGGTGGCCGGGCCGATTGCGCAGGTTCTGATCTGGCGTTGCCCGAAGGTGCCGCCTCGCTTGCATTTAAGGTGCGTAAGCTTGTGGGCAAGCGCCTGGATATCTTTGTTTCTAATGCTGGGATATCGAAAGCCGCGACTACTGCGGAACATGGCATCTCGGATTTTGATGCACTGTTCGCCACCAATGTCCGGAGCCCCTTCTTTCTCGTCAAGGAATTGCTACCGCTTTTCAGTGACGGGTCGGCCATTATTCTCGTTTCGTCGCTCGCTGCTCGAGCAGTCCCCGGTGATCTCGGACAACCTGGGACACCGTCAGTTCCGGCTTATGCCGCCACCAAGGGAGCGTTGGATACGCTTGTGAAACACTGGGCAGCGGCGTTTGGATCCAAGGGCATTCGGGTAAATGGTGTCTCCCCCGGGGTCATTGACACCGACGCCTCCAACTTCACAAAGACGGATGCAGGTCGTAAAGCTACGCTTTCGATGCAAGCTCTCAAACGTATCGGTCAGCCAGAGGACATCGCGGATGCGATTGTCTTTTTAGCCTCAGACAGCGCACGTTGGATCACCGGTGCAATTATCCCGGTAGATGGCGGATCGAAGCTCTGAGTAGCGCTCCCCTTTGAAGCGTTCTGCCTGACTCGCTGGGGGTAGTGGATACGGTCCATTTTCGGATTCGATCGGCGAAATCTGCGTCGATCAGAATCATCGGCGTGGAGCAGCCGAAGTGCATGATTTGTCCGAGAAAGCAATGATCTATCCGCTCACTAGTACTTGTCGCGCCTTCGCGTAGATCGCGGTTTGCTCCATGAATAACTCACGCGCTCGGCTACACATGATGAAGCCCATGAAGTGATGGGCCGAGATCTCGACTTCTAGATCTGCGCTAATCGAACGTGTGAAGTGGGAATGGAGCACGCAACGCGAGCGCCATATGAATCCTTCGTGTATGCACTCGAGAAGCTTACGCGTGCCTGACCAGTGCGTTTGCTGTAATCAGTCGAATGAACGGCACATTTATAGCTTTTCGGCAAACGGTAAGAAATTGGGCTTGCAATTAGTACGGGGGAAGCGGTCGGGAGTGGCTGACTCTACCTAGAGCAATATGTAGTGTTTTTGCGCTCTCCTGATTGCTAACATCACACTGTTCCGGGGCCACGCTTCGATCTGAAACCGGTCGATTCTCTGATATCCAGCTACAGGGAGTTCCAATATGCCATATCGCAGCATCAATCCAGCTACCGGAGAAGTGCTCAAAACCTTTAGAGAACATACGGATGAAGATATGTTGGCGGCGCTTGATGCTGGCGTGAGAGCATTCCGCTCTTGGTCCGCAACGCCCATCGCCGAGCGCTCGACCGTGATGCACAATGCTGCCAAACTCTTGCTGGAGAGGAAAGAAGCGCTTGCCCGGCTTGCGACACTCGAAATGGGCAAACTCATCGGGGAGAGTCGAGGAGAAGTGGATCTTAGCGCGGCGATTCTGGAGTACTTTGCAAAGAATGCCGAAGGCTTCCTCGTTCCGAAACCGCTTCATTCCGAGAGAGGCGATGCCCATTTGGAACTCTCCCCCATTGGAGTACTCCTCAGCATTCAACCGTGGAACTATCCCTACTATCAGCTGGCTCGGTTTGTCGGGCCGCACCTTATGTCCGGAAATGTCGTGCTCCTTAAGCACGCGCCAGGGGTGCCACAGTGTGCAATCGCTTTCGAGCAAGTTCTTCAGGATGCTGGCTTCCCGGAGAGCGTCTACACAAACCTCTTCCTGACCAATGACCAGGCGGGATTGCTGATCGATGACCCGCGCGTCAAGGGTGTCGCCCTCACTGGCTCCGAGCGAGCAGGCGAAGCGATCGCTTCTCGTGCCGGAAAGAATCTTAAGAAATCGACAATGGAACTGGGGGGGAGCGACGCATTTATTGTCTTGGACGATGCAGACCTCGACCATACTGTCGCAATGGCGATGTTAGGTCGATTTGGAAACAACGGACAGACCTGCATCGGAGCAAAGAGATTTATCGTTGTCGAACCGATGCTGAACGATTTTCTTAGCCGCTTCATCGAAGCGGCCAAGGCGCTGAAACTCGGAGACCCGTTTGACGAGTCCGTAACTCTGGGACCTTTATCGTCGGACACCGCTCTCCAACTCATCCTTCGCCAGATTGACGAGGCGACAAGTCACGGCGCGCAGGTTTTGTTGGGAGGTCGTCGCTTCGGCACGGCGGGGGCCTTTCTTGAACCAACCATCTTGATCAACGTGAAGCCGGACAACCCAGCCTACAGACAGGAATTTTTTGGACCAGTGGCCTTGATCTTTCCGTCAAAAGATGAAGAGGAAGCCATCGCGATCGCGAATGATTCGGCGTTTGGTCTCGGCGGTTCTGTATATTCCAAAAATGTTGAGAGGGCTAAACGCGTCGCGACCCGAATCGAGACTGGAATGGTGTTCATTAACTATCCCGACGTCAGTTGGCCGGACCTGCCATTCGGAGGAATCAAACGCTCTGGTTATGGCAAGGAATTGTCGAACCTCGGTCTCGAAGAATTTGTTAATAAGAAGCTGATCCTCGTTCCAAAGTTAGCAGTCGGTTCCTAAGCAAACACTACGAGGTGAGGTTGCTTTTCGATTTGAAAGGGCTGAGGGTTGGAAATGAAGACAAAACCTCCTCTTGTCGTGATCGTTGGCGGCGGCTTTGGCGGCCTTGCGGCTGCAAGGGGATTGAGGCGATCTCCTGTCAACGTACTCGTCATTGATCGCTCGAATCATCACGTCTTTCAGCCTCTCCTGTATCAGGTCGCAACTTCGGTTCTGGCTCCGGGGCAAATTGCGTCGCCTATCCGCGGTCTCCTCGCCGAACAGGCGAATACGTCCGTGATTCTGGGCGACGTAACCGGCGTCGATGCTGCTGCAAGACAAGTTATCGTCGATGCTGGCGACAAGGTTGGCTTAAGAATCAGCTACGATTTCCTGATCCTTGCAACCGGAGCAACCCACAGCTATTTCGGCCACGACGAATTCGCGGCCTTTGCTCCTGGTCTGAAGAGCCTCTCAGACGCTGAAGCCTTGAGGAACCACATATTGGAAGCCTTTGAGAAGGCTGAGACCGAAGAGAATTTAGACCGACAGCAGGCATTGATGACCTTTGTGCTGGTGGGAGCGGGGCCTACCGGTGTCGAGATGGCAAGTGCTATTGCTATCTTGGTGCGGACTACGCTCCGAAGAGATTTCCGGCGGATCGATCCTACGTCCGCACGTATTGTTCTTGCTGATATGGGAGCCCGCCCCCTTAGCACGTTTTCGGAGAAGCTCTCCGAAGCCGCGAGACAACGATTGATGTCCCTTGGCATCGACGTTCGGCTTGGGAAAGCCGTTGAAACGATCGATGAAGAAGGCGTCGTCATAGGAGAGGAGAAGATCCTGGCAGGAACAGTTGTTTGGACTGCCGGCGTTGCACCTTCTCCCGCCGGGAAGTGGCTAAGAGCCGCGGTAGATCGGGCAGGACGGGTGAAGATTCAACCCAATCTCACGGTTCCCGAGCATCCGGAAATCTTCGTGATCGGAGACACGGCCTCCCTCGATCAGGATGGACGGCCGTTACCCGGTGTTGCACAGGTTGCTATGCAGCAAGGAACGTACGCGGCGAAATCCATTTCCCGGAACGTGGTAGGAGACTCTCCGTTGCCGCCGTTTCGCTATTTTGACAAAGGCAACCTCGCGGTCGTCGGCAAGAACTTCGCAGTGCTACAGAGCGCCGGAGTGCAACTGAGCGGCTTTTTGGCATGGCTCGTTTGGGGGCTCATACATATTCAGTTTCTGGCTGAGAGCAGCTTGCGCTTCAGTGTTTTCCTTCAGTGGGTCTGGACCTATGTGAGCGGCAAGCGCGGCGAACGCCTGATCATCCGGCGGAGAACCAGCGACTGATGGGACCGCTCCGTTGAATAGACTGGCTGAACAAGCCGACGACTCGTCAGACTCCGCATGGTCAAAACGGCTGCAGGCATTAAGAATATGATTGAGCCGCATACCCACATGAGTGCGCCAGCAGCAATCTGGTCAGTCAACGGATTGATCCCGAATGGCCTTTCCACAAACGCGTAGCTCGGATAAAGCAGACGGCCGGAGAAACATAAGAGAGCAGAGACTGCTGTGTTCACCAAGTCTGCCGTCAGGAGATAGGGAATCAGTATCCAAGTCTCGAATCGTCGGCGCGAAGGCCACGGAAGTGCGATTGGCCACCAGAATAGAATGCTCGTTAGAAAGAAACACAGATGCTCAACGTTGTGCCAACCTTCAGAAGATAGTGCGAATTCGTATGCCCTGGGGATATGCCAGCACACGTAGGCAAGGTTCATCGACAACCAGGCAACGCCCAGCCCATCAAGCCGATGCCGCAATTTGCGCAGCGCGGATGAGCGAAACATGGGCCCTCCGATCTTTCGAATGATCCAGCCTGGCATGCCGCGAAGAATCGGTACAATCGGGCTTCCCATGACAATCAGCGGCGGTGCAACTGACATCAGCACGAAGTGTTGAGCCATGTGCATGAAGAGGAGTGTTTCACTGAAGGTATCGAGCGGTGATGCGATAGCGACGAACAGACTGGTCATTCCTGAAAGAAACGCGATCAGCCGCCAAGTCGGTAACGTCTTTGGTCTGGTACGACGTAATGCTCCCCATCCACGCACATAAGTGATGCTGACTAGCACGAGAATGCCCGTCATCCCCCATGGAATGTCCCAATCGGTAACCAGGCTCAGAATTGGCGTCTCCAAACAGGCTCCCCTTACGAATGCGGATGGGGCTCAACGACAGCTGCCGTGTTACGAGATGCGTCTGTAGCCGGCGGCTCATTCACTGGATGTAAAGTTTCAAGAAAGCTAACGAGAGCAGTAACTTCTGAGGGGGAGAGGTTCTTGCCGTATGCGGGCATGTTTCCGCCTCCCTGCAGGACCTGGCGAATCAGTTGGTCTTCCGTCATTCGCGATGCGACGAGGTCAAGTGCTGGCCCGCGCTGGCCTCCCGCCCCTGCAATTGAATGGCAGTTGCGGCACTGTTTGGACTGAAAGATGATCGCGCCCTGCCGTTGCAATGGACTTGCGGGATGCGTGTAACGGGTCGGAATCGGCGGACCGCCGCTCCAAGCGTTCATCTTCGGGCTCCAAGGCGTAAATGTGCCGAGATGGGTCAACACGCCCCACGTCACTGCGATCGAAGTCAGCATCAAGATAGCCACCGGACGGCGATGCCAGCTTTTTTCTCCTTCTCCTGCGTAAAACGGAAGCCCCACGAGCCCCGCGATTCCCAGCACCGGTGCGATTAATAAGAACGGGGTTTCGAGGCTCGGCGGAAGATAGGAGAGTACCGCATAGAGCCAAAGGAAAAAGAAGTCGGGTTTCGGAGCAGTCTGAATGATGGTGGGATCTGGCTGGCCTCCTGGTCCATATGGTCCGAAAACTGACGCACAAACCGCGACGGCAGCTATGATGGCAGCGGAAAAGAAGGCATCTTTCCACACGGCGCCCGGCACAAACGGTCTTCCATCAGCTTTAGTAAGGGTGTGATATTCGTCCAAATAGGTCGAGCGGCGAACAACGCGCCCAGGCATTGGCCACTCGTTGATTCCAAGTTTGAGGACCATCCAGACATGAAGGCAAGCGAATGCCAACAGCATTCCCGGAATGACAAACACGTGGAATGCAAAGAAACGGGATAAGGTCGCGCCGGCAATAATGGGGCCGCCGAGCATCATATGCACTGCCCAGTTTCCAATGAATGGCACTCGACTGGCGATCGAAGCCCCAATACCTAATCCCCAGTATGCGTCCTGATCGAAGCGAAGCACCTGCCCGGTAAACGCCATTCCCAACGTCATCAGCAAGAGAAAGACGCCCAGAACCCAAGTGAGTTCGCGCGGATACTTGTACGCACCGAAGAGAAACACCTGTGCCATGTGGATCAATACGACCGCAACCATGAAATTCGAGCCCCATCCATGCATCGCGCGGAGGAACCAGCCCAGTGTCAGTTGATGATCTAATGTATTGAGACTGCTCCATGCGTGACCTGCAGATGGCACGTAAACAAGCGCTAAGAGTACCCCGGTGGCAATCTGCAGCATCAACAAGACGAACGCAGCGCTGCCGAATACATACCACCAGCTGGCCGTCTTGTTTGGCACCGGGTGCAGCGCCATCTCCTTGATTGGCTCGCCAAGTTGCAACCGACTGTCGGTCCACTTGTAAACCCGATTCAACCAGTGCATGGGGATCCTCCACCGGGGGTTTGAATCTGAACAAGCCTTGCGGTATTGGCCAGAGTTGGCATCTGCCCCGCGTTGATCTGAAGATTGCCCGCCACGATCTTCGTGTCGTAGGTAAACAGTCCACGTTCTGGAGGACCAGATGCTCGGCTTCCATCGGCATAATAGGCGCCACCGTGGCAAGGGCACATGAACAGTTGCGATTGCGGAAACCAGCGAACCGGGCAACCAAGGTGGGCGCAGTTCACCGCAAACACTTGAAACTCACTTGCCGCGATCCTCCGCACCCAGCAAGCGACGCGATCCGTCTCCCCGTCCCAAGCCCTGCCAACAGGATTCTGAAACTTCGCAAGACGCGTCTCGCCGACTGGAAATGAGTCGATTGCTCCGAGCGAGACCCATGATTTATACGCGTCGTCGGGTTTCGCGGGAGAGAGGAGATATCTGATCACAGGCACAGCAACTGCTGCGCCGACGACAGCGTTGAAACATACACCGATTCCGAGCAACAACCAGCGTCGCGATACTGCTAACGCGTCCGCTGACGCCGCCTCGCGATTGTTCTGTTCTGCCAGCACCTGCTTTTCAGACATAATTACCTCTTCACACCTTCTGCCGGATAAGGCTGCCCGGGTGTTTCGCTTCTCAAGGAATGCAGGTACGCAACAATGTCACTGACATTCTGGTCTGTCACGGGCCGTCCAGGCCTGACTCCCTTCCAATCTGGATGACCAAGATCTGGCCGTCCGGCGATCACAACGGTTCGGAGGCTTTGGTCGCTCACGAGTGCAAGGTAGCTGGCATCCGTAATCTTTTGGTTCCCCTGCTGATGACACGAAACGCAAATCACACGGAAGAGAGCTTCGCCGCGGTTCACGTCCCCCTCGGTCATGGCGAGGTACGAAGGCAAACCTGCTACGGCCTGCTTCTTAGGTACCCAGCGCGCGCGAACTCCGGAGACAAGGGCGTTGATTTGTGGCTCGGTCAGCAGGCCGCCCGCTGATTCGCCAAAGGCCGGCATTTGGGTTCCCGGCATGCCGAACGTTATCCAGCGCTCAAGGGACGCATCATCAATCAATAGTTGATACGTGGGATTCGAAAGGTCGAAGGCCGGTCCCCCCGACCCGTTTTCGCCGTGACATGCGGAGCAATTCTGACTGTAAAGCCTGTCAAAGGCAATCACCTCGTCAGGCCTCATGAGTTCATTCCGT
>Ga0209274_10000588_pt1 | contig 20801 bp, 18 predicted proteins | sample HubBroMetageREF1_FD_188343 | JGI IMG/M metagenome (GOLD analysis project Ga0209274, IMG submission 188343) | Reference soil microbial communities from the Hubbard Brook experimental Forest, New Hampshire, USA - Hubbard Brook CCASE Soil... | ecosystem: Environmental > Terrestrial > Soil >...
TGAGCAGCGTCGGCGGATAATAGAACCCGCGCGCTGGCAAAGTGACTTGCGGCTGCCAGCAGGTTGCGCCGTCGGCTACGCCTTGATCGACCAGCTTGCGAATGCGGTCGAGCTGCACGCGCGCCACGATCGCTCCGATGTCAATCGCTTTGTCGAGCGGCGCACCGACGCGCAGCGTGCTCATGCGATCCTGAATCTTGGCGATCAGAACTTCGGCGATACTTTCCTGCATCAGCAGGCGCGAGCCCGCGCAACAAACCTGCCCCTGATTGAACCAGATTCCATCGACCAGGCCTTCGACTGTGCTGTCGAGATCGGCGTCTTCGAAGACTATAAAAGGAGATTTTCCGCCGAGTTCAAGCGAAAGGCGTTTGTGGCTGGTGGCGGTGGCCGCGCGAATCGCGCGTCCGACTTCGGTCGATCCGGTAAACGCGATCTTGTCGACATCCGGGTGCTTGACCAGCGCCTCGCCGGTTGAGCCGTCTCCGGTGACGATGTTGACCACGCCGGCGGGCAAGCCAGCTTCCTGGCAGATTCCGGCGAAGGCGAGCGCGGTCAGCGGCGTGAATTCAGCCGGCTTTAGAACGACGGTGTTTCCTGTCGCCAGAGCTGGCGCGATCTTCCACGCCAGCATCAGCAGCGGGAAATTCCAGGGGATGATCTGGCCGACTACTCCGCAGGGGACGTATTCGGGGAACTCCTGCTCGAGAAGTTGCGCCCAACCCGCGTGGTAATAGAAATGTCGCGCGACCAGCGGAATGTCAATGTCGCGGCTCTCGCGGATAGGCTTGCCGTTGTCCATCGTTTCGAGAACCGCGAGCAGCCGCGAATGCTTCTGCACCAGCCGCGCGATGGCATACAAATATCGTGCGCGGGCATGTGGAGTGAGCGCCCGCCATCCCGAAGACGCGGTCCGCGCGGCCTTGACTGCGGCGTCGATGTCCGCCGCCGAGCCTTGCGCGACGGACGCGAGCTTTTCGCCGTTCGAAGGGTCGACGGTATCGAAATACTCTCCCGCCTTGGGTGCCTGCCATTCGCCGCCGATGAAATGCTGGAAGCGGTAGGCATGGCGCTCCAGCCATGCCAGCGCTTCTTTGGAATCTTCTGGAGCGGGGCCGTATTCCATGGTGGCGAATTTTTCAGCTATGCTCATTGGCGGCTCGATGCTTTCTTATTCAATTGTCGTCCTGAACGAAGCGAAAGATCTGTTTCTTTGGCAATGCATGACACCTTCCTTCGCGATTTTGCGCCTTCACCTTAGGTGCTGTAGCTGTAGCCAAGCCCCGCTCAGATCGCCCCGTTCGTTTTCAGTATGCCAAGTAATCCTTCGAACGACTGCGCCTGCCCAATAGCTTTTTTAAGTTCAGCTGCGTCCGTGAATTGAGTCAAAATGTCGTCATCAGCGTCGATCGCAGCCACGAGCGCGACTCGCGTCGCCTGCAATGGAGCCTCAGTGATTGCCCGGACTTCTATACGGCCTGGAACCCTCGCATTAGAAAACGCCGCGAGCATCTTAGTAACGATATTGGGGTGGTTTAGTGGCGTGAAGCTATCAATCTGCCATGCACGGTCTCGGGAGTCGTACAACACCACGTGTCGTTTGCCGTATTTCCTGAGCGCGGTGTGAGTCATCGTAGAAAGTTCCTCTTTGCTTTCGATTTGGTCCACCCAACCGTCATCGGCCACAACCAAGGCCGGGAACGTAACCGCATCGAGGTCCATGCCAAATCTCCTTGCGGAGGGGGCATAACTGAAACACCCACGCGCATTTGAGTTTCTACCACTCTGATTGAAACTGTGTGGCTCTCCTGAGGAGCGAATTGACAGCAGGTCCTTCGCTTCGCTCAGGATGACAAATCATGAAACTCGTCTAGAAACTTGTTTCGAATCGTATTGTCTGTCTGACCCTACGCCAGCGGATGCCTGTACTCCGCCGAATATCGCCCGGTGGCTTGATGCTCCAGTTGGCGCTCGATGTCACCCAGTAGGCTGCTGGCTCCGAGGCGGAACATCTCCTTCCGCAGCCACGACTCGCCCAGTTCCTCTTTGATCATTGCCAGCCAGTCGATCGACTGTTTCGCAGTGCGGATGCCGCCCGCCGGCTTGAAGCCCACCGCCATTCCGGTTTGCTGCGCGTATTCGCGGATGGCGCGCGTCATCACCAGGCCGACTGACAATGTCGCGTTCGTCGGCTCTTTACCCGTCGAAGTCTTGATGAAATCCGCGCCCGCCATCATGGCCACTACGCTTGCTCGCGCCACGTTGCGCAGGGTCAGCAAGTCTCCGGTGCCAAGGATCACCTTCATGTGCCTGGATCCGCAGGCTTGCTTGAACGCCGCCACTTCGTCGTAGAGCGCCTGCCAGCGTCCGCCGAAAACGTGCGCGCGGGTGATGACGACGTCGATCTCATGCGCGCCCGCCTCCACCGATCGGCGAATCTCATTAACCCGCTCTGCCAGCGGCGATAAACCGGCAGGGAAGCCGGTGGACACGGCAGCAACATGCACTCCGCTGCCTTCGAGCGCGCGCAGTGCCGTTTCTACGAACGTGTGGTAGATGCAGATGGCGGCGACTTTGATTTGCAACTGCTCGATGCCGAGCTTTTTTTCCAATTCCGGCTGGATGGGATGCCGTCCCTTGGCGCACAAGCGACGGACGCGCTCGTCGGTGTCATCGCCGGAAAGAGTCGTCAGATCCATGCAGGTGATCGCCCGCAGAAGCCACGCCGCCTGCCACTCTTTTTTCACGGTTCGGCGCGCGACTTGCGATTGAGCGCGGCGCTCGACTGCGCTCGTATTGACGCGCACTTCGCGCACCCAGTCGAGGTTGAGAGGAATACCGGTATTCGCCAGCAGAGGCCGCCCGGAGAGATTGGCAATCGCGCCGTCCTGCGACGCATGGCCTAAGACGCTCCGAAACTCGTTGTGCTCGACCGGCATAAAATACTCTATCCGAAACAGCCTGTGCAGACTGTCCTTTGCGGTTCGATTGTACGGCAGATGCTGCGAAAGATGAATTCCGAGTTTCATCTTCATCTTGACACTGGGGCTCTCGACGGCTACGCTACGGCGCGATTCTTTAGATGATTCCTGCAAGCTGGGAGAAGCGATGTTCACACCCCACAGTCTGGGTATTGCACTTTGCATGATGATCACGAGCGCCATCTGCTGGGGCTCCTGGGCCAATACTTATAAGGGCGTCAAGAATTATCGCTTCGAGTTGTTTTACTGGGACTATGCGGTCGGCATTTTTCTGATCTCGCTGATCCTCGCGCTTACGATGGGAAGCACGGGCAATGACGCTTCGAGTTTTCTGAACAATGTGCGCTCGGCTGACACCAACAACATCGTCTCCACCATGATCGGAGGAGCGATCTTTAACCTGGCGAACCTGTTGCTGGTGGCGGCGATTGATATGGCTGGGCTCGCCATCGCATTTCCGGTTGCCATCGGAATCGCGCTCGTCGTCGGCGTGATTTCCAGCTACGCGCTCCAGCCCAGGGGAAATGCCGCGCTCCTCGCCGCGGGCGTGGTTTGCGCGCTCATCGCTGTTGTGCTGGATGGAAAAGCGTATGGCCGCCTGGCGCTTGCCGGACGCTCGGTTTCGAAAAAAAGTATTGTCGTCTGCGTCGTGTCTGGCGTTCTGATGGGACTCTGGGCTCCCTTCGTGGCGCATGCGATGACCACCGGCAATACGCTCGGTCCTTACAGCATCGCCGTCTTCCTCACGCTGGGCGCGCTGCTCTCGTGCCTGATCTGGAACACTTATTTCATGAAGCACCCGCTGGTCGGTGAGCCGGTCAAATTCAGCGGTTTCTTCAGCGCGCCACTCTCCGGCCACGCTCTCGGATTGCTTGGCGGATTCATCTGGGGCATCGGCATGGTTTTCAATCTGGTCGCCGCCAGCTTTACAGGAGTTGCCATCTCGTATGCCATCGGGCAATCCGCGCCCATGGTCGCCGCGCTCTGGGGCGTTCTGGTCTGGAAGGAATTTGATGGCGCGCCCGGCAAAGCCAAGATGTACCTGGGGCTGATGTTTGTCTTCTACTGCGTGGGGATTTTGCTGGTGGCCAGGGCCAACGGCTAAAACAAACTCCGCTGTAGAGACGGGGATTGCTCCGTCTCGCTCGCAGCGTGGGAGACGCGGCAAGCCGCGTGGCTACGAGGGAGCCTGCTAAGGCCCCCCGTCCATGTCAATGAACGCAATCGCTGTTTATCAACACGACGAGCCCAACTGCCGTTAACTCTCTGCAACGTACTCGACCGCGCCCGTATCCCCGTCAAGGATCTCGTCGTATGGGAACCAGTAGATTTCCTCGTTCCCGTCATCGTCAATGTAGGCATAACCGATGTACACGGTGCCCATGTCTTCCATCTGGGCTAATACGAGGGAGGCGTACACGAGATGTCCACGCACGGCCTGTGCCATTTTTTTGTGCGTCTTGTACTTCTTGACGGAGATGTCTCCCTTGGTGGTGTGCTTGACGTGCACGGCAGCGATCTTTCCGTTTTTCACTTCCACCGAGGTGGTGTATTTACCTTTGTGGTCGATGTCATGGTGGCCGTCGTGTTTGAGGTTGTCGCCGAGCAGGGCCTTCCCGTCATGATGGTTATGATGCTTCGCGCTGGGGGATGCAACCGCGTCCCCGCCAAGAACGAACAGCCCAACAATGACAACCATAGCTGTGAAAAAACTCTGTATACGATTCATGGTCACGGTTAATCTCCAGTTTTTGCCAGAATTTCCACTTTCAACTTCCAGGTCTCTGGAAAAGGTAGGGCAATGCTCGAACTGGCAGCCGTGGTTTGACTGTTCAAAAGTGCTCACTTTCGCAAATACAGTATGGGTAACAGTTGCAAAGATGGGAAAATTCCTTGCTCGTGGCTTACTGTTTAGCGATAGTTGCCGGAAACAGCTTCGATGAGCTTAGAACGGGTTGACCTGGGGGAAATGAATCTTCAGCTTAAAGCAGATGTAGAGAATCAGGATCGCGCCCAGGGTGGAAAAAATGAGGCCAGCAGGATGGTAGCGTTCGTTGGTCGGGCGTGAAAACATGTGGCTAACCCCGCCGCCGATGATCGATCCGATGACGCCGAGCACGGTTGTCCAGAACATCGTCATATGGACGTGCATCACCGATTTCGCAATAACCCCAGAGATGAGGCCGATCAGGATATACCAGATTAAGTGAAACATACTTTACCTCCAGCGTTTGTCTTCAGAACGTCGCGTTGGCCCTCTTCGTGTGAGCTCGCCGCGTGCAGCGGAGGATCGAGGTGCAGTGTTTTCTGGGTCAGAACGCGGTTCATTTCGCTCGCCAGTTCCGTCAACTTCGCAGGATCTTGTTCGCCAAGGCACCGGGCCGCCAATTCTTTCCACTGCTCAAACTGTTTCGACATATGGTCCTGATTTCTCTGTGAATAGACAGACTAGGCCCGGAGCTCAGCATCCGTCTGCTCAATATTGACCACATTGACGGGTGGCGGGGCAACTGGAAGGCCGTTGTTGAAAACAGCGATTATACGCATTGAGAATTGGGCGCCCACAGCGGACGGCGGGTTGTAAGATTCTCTTTAAAGAATTCTCCCTTGGATACGGACTCATGAATCGCAGGCTTGCGGCGATCGTTGTCACACTGTGTGTACTCACTGAGTCACTCGCCGCGCAACCGCATCCCGTATCCATAGCTCCGGCTTCGAAAGTGGAGCAGCCCACGCCCGCACTCACTCCTCAAAAGGCTAACTTCGTTGACATCGCGGAACGCGCTGGGCTGACCGCCAAAACCGAAGACGGAGGTGACAAGACCAAGCGCTACATCATCGAAACCACCGGCAGCGGGGCCGCTTTTTTTGATTTCGACAATGACGGCTGGCCCGATATCTTCATGGCAAACGGTCACGTCTATCCCGAACTAGACAGCAAAGGTCTCGGCCTCGGCTTCGGCTTCAACAGTACATTCCGCGAACGTAAACTCCTTTACTGGAATGAGCACGACGGCCGGTTTCGCGATATCTCGCTCGATGCCGGGCCGGGCATTACTACTCCGTTCAACGGCCACGGTGTAGCCGCCACTGATTTCGACAACGACGGAGCCGTCGAGATTCTTGTGAACAACAGTCATGATCGTCCCAGCTTGTTGAAAAATCTCGGCGAACGCGGCAACTGGATTCTATTGAAATTGGAAGGGACGAAGTCCAATCGCGACGCCATCGGCGCGAGGGTCACAGTCCGCGCGGGCGATCACCAGCAGACGCAGGAGGTTCGTAGCGGCGGCGGATACATCTCGCAAAGCGACTTCCGACTGCATTTTGGGTTGGGCAAAGCCACCAGGGCCGACGCCGTCGAGATTCGCTGGCCAAGCGGTCTGGCGCAGCGCTTCGAAAATGTTGGTGGCAACCAGGTCGTAAGAATCCGCGAAGGCATAGGCATTATGAAAAACTGAATCCGCCGCAGCCTCGCCGCCGGACATTGACATTCACGACGGCGACATTAACGACGGCGTCACAAAAGTCTTGACTTCTCTTTTCTAATCTATTTATATGGCGCATTCGATAAAAAAGGGAGACACTCCACGTTTCAGCTGGGGAGGAGTAGACCCCAAATCGCCATTCTTAGAATGAAATTGGAATGAAAAAGAGTGGAACGACAAGGTGAGAACTCAATGTTGAAAAGCAAAGCGCTGCTGGTAGCGGTTCTGTGTTCCGTGTTTTGCCTCTGTCCACTTCTGTACGGCCAGGCGAATGGCAGTTTCTCCGGAACCGTAGCCGACAAAACCGGGTCAGTGATCACCAACGCGACGGTGAAGATCACTTCGCAGGGAACCGGTCTTACTCGCGAAGCGAAGACCGACGACTCCGGGCACTACCTCGTGCCACTGCTGCCGGTAGCGTTTTACACCATCCGAGTGGAGGCTCAGGGTTTTCAGACCACCGAGCGGAAAGACGTTCGTTTGCAAGTCGACGAACAGCACGAAATAGATTTCACACTCAACCCGGCATCCGTCTCATCCACGGTTGAAGTCAGCGCCACTGAAGTGGCGGTAGAGACAACGAATCCAACCCTTGGCCAGGTGATCACCGCTGAGCAGGTCGCGGACCTCCCGCTTAACGGCCGTAATTTCGTTCAGCTTGCGACCCTCACTCCTGGCACAACTTCATCCACCAACCCGAGCAGCTTCTTCACCAGCGCCGCCAGCAGCGAAGCCGCCACGCGAGGCTCGTTTTCGTTATCGGTTGGAGGATCGCGCGAACAGAGCACCGACTGGCTGCTCGATGGCAACGACAACAACCAGCTCGACGAAGGTGGCATTGGAATTTTCTCTTCCATCGACGACATCCAGGAATTTAAGGTGCTGACTTACAACTACTCCGCGGAGTATGGAGAGCGCGCCGGGCCCACCGTCTTAGTTACGACTAAATCGGGCTCGAACCAGTTTCACGGCTCCGCGTTCGAGTTCTTCCGCAATACCGATCTCGACGCGCAGACTCCTTTCGTTGACACGGCCACGAAATTCAATCTCAACCAGTTTGGCGGTTCGCTAGGCGGTCCCATCCAGAAGGACAAAACGTTTTTCTTTGCCGACTATCAGGCAAAAATGCAACGCAAGGGCGTCCCTTACACAGGTTTTGTTCCGACCACCGCCATGGTGACGGCCGATCAAAACGGCAATTACAACGAGAGCACGAATCCCTTTGGCACGCAGCTCATCAACCCCTACACCCCTAAGATTTTTGCTAATGGTATTCTCAACCCGGTTCCCTTCCAGTGCGTCACCGCGACCGGCCTTCCGGAGGCCCCGGCCGCCAACGGAAGCCAAACACCAGGACCAGGTACCCAGCCCTGCGACATCATTCCGGGAAGCCTGGTCAACCCGATCGGGGTCGAGGTGGGTCAGCTTTATCCGGCGCCCAACGTTTCAGGTAATCCCAGCTTTAACTATGCCAATCAACCTGTGCGCAAGCTCAACGAGGGAACAGGGGACATCCGGGTCGATCACAATTTTTCCAGTAAAGACTCCGCGTTTGCACGCTTCAGCTACGATCAGGCGACCAACTTCGTGCCCGGAGGTTCGCCGACCTGGTCCGAAGCCAACGCCTTTGGCAGCAACCAGGAGATTGACAACCACGGGCGCAACGTGGCGCTGTCTGAAACGCATGTTTTCTCTGCTCGCACCATCAACCAGTTCAACGCTGGGTTCAACCGGATTTTCAACCATATCCTCTCCTTTGGCGAGTTTGGCGTCCCGCCCTGTGAGGCGGCCCGCCTGCCTGTCCCGATTCTCGGTGCTGATCTAGGGAGCGCGTGCGATAGTTTGACGGGCTATCCAGCCAGTCTGAACCAGGCAACCAACGACTGCATCAGTTGCGGCCTTACTTCGTTCCAGATGAGCAGCTATTTTTCGATCGGCGATCGCGGATACTCGCCTTATCAGGGCGGGACGAACGTTTACTCGGTGGGCGACACCGTCGACCTGATTCGCGGCAAACACGATATCCGGGTAGGCGCCGTATATCGCGCCGAGGAGATGAATATAAGAAACAACGCATTTCAGGATGGGTATATCGTAAACTTTGGCACGCAGAGCGGCGACAACATCGGCGATCTGCTTTTGGGCAGCATGGGGGTTTTTGCGGCCCACGATCAAACCTTCCTGGGCGGGACGGTCGGCCGCCGCTTCAAACTGGTTCGCCCCTTTGTCCAGGATGATTGGCGCGTGACCAGTAATCTGACGGTGAACCTGGGCTTAGCTTGGGCTCTGGTGACGCCCGAGACCGAAGTCAGAAATCGTCAGGCGGAGTTCAACATTCAAAACCTCAAGTGGTACGTTCCAGCGGGCAGCCCCACTTTGGCCGGCTGCACCAGTTGCATCGCCACCGACGGGCGCGTGGGCATCCAACTTGATAAGACTGCGTTCGAACCACGCATCGGACTGGCGTGGAAGCCGTTCGGAGGCGATCTGACCGTGGTTCGCGCCGGATACGCCATCTACCATGATTCCTCCTGGGACCAGGGCGGACAAGGGCTGTGGCAGAACCCTCCATACTTTGCGGAAGTCGATCCCTTCCCACTGGGTGTCTGCACTCCCTTCGGCACCCCCGGCTGCGGCCTCTCGAATGGCTTCCTTCTTCCACCCGGCACGCCTTCTACCACCACTGTCGACGGCGGTCTTGGCGCTGTCTACAGCTCGCCTGTGAACCCGACCGCTTACACCGGATCCATTCAGGCCATGAACCTCAATTTCAAACAGGGTGCGGTCCAACAGTTCAACCTCAACGTTGAGCGTCAGATTCCCGGCAACGTCGTGCTGACGATGGGCTACGCCGGGAGCCGCAGCCATCACATTCTCGTCAGCCAGTTGAATGAAAACCTCGCGTCGCCCAGCGCGTGTGGCGTCATTCCCAACTACACGCTGGGTTGCGGCTTTCCGTCGTACCCTTACGCGGCAGCCTTCGAGAATGTATACACCAACAACAGCATGGGTGCCGCCCAATACGACTCACTGCAGGTGAAGGCGGAGACTAAGAGCGCACGGCATGGACTATACGCTCTGGTTGGATATACTTGGTCCCGCAATTTCGACTCCGGTTTGACCGACGGCTTGGGCACCAACCCGGGCGCACTCTATTACCCGCTGCCCGGAACCAAGAGACTGGATTGGGGTTTGTCGCAATTAAATCTTAACGACAGCTTCACCGCCAGCGTCCTCTACGATCTGCCATTTGGCAAGGGCAAATACTTCGGAGGCGGCTGGAGCGGTCCGGTTGACGCAATTCTGGGACATTGGCAGGCGGATCTGATCGAAAGGGCAACCTCAGGATTCCCACTCTTCGTGGTCGATAGCAGCGATTCGTCGGGCGTATTCTTCGACTACAACGGGCTTACCGTTCAGCGTCCCAACGAGGTGGGTAACCCGGAACAGGCTGGTCCGGTTGCGGCGAATCCCGGTTGCATTGCCCCATCGCGGATACACACACTTTCAAATTGGTTCAATCAGTGCGCGTTCATGACTGCGCCGACTGCAGTAGTGAACGCCGGCACGCCCCAAGCTTTCACCGTTGGTGAAATCGGCAGCGCCCCACGCGCACCGGTCTACGGCCCTCGCTTTGTGAACACAGATTTCTCGTTGATCAAAGATCTTCCGTTGTCCTTCCGCGAGGGAATGGGTCTGCAATTTCGGGCCGAGTTCTTCAATCTTTTCAACCACCCGCAATACTTCATGACCGGTATCAGTGACACTGGAGAGCAGGATATAGGTACGCCGTCTACTTTCGGGGTTATCAACAACACCGTGAACAACCCGCGCCTGGTGCAGTTCGCCCTCAAGCTCAAGTTTTAGGGGACGCGCTGGGCATTCATCTTTGCAGATTGAGCGGGGCAGACTGAGCAGAGCGTTCAGTCTGCCCTTAGCTTTTCTCACACGCTGACTGCTTCAATTCTGTGGTGGAGAAACAGAATTTTGGTCTCGCAGCAAAATCACAAATTCCTGAATGTGGCGCCGCTCGTGTTCGGTATCTTCTTTTGTTTTCTTGGCGAATCGCTCGTGAAGTTGAAGTTGTTCTTGAGCTTTCACTTTGTCGCCGATGTGCCGGTACGCCTGCGCCAGTCGATAGTGCGATTCGGCGAGCGTCTCGTCGCTTTGCGGATAAGTGAGTTGCGGATTAGCGCGTTGCGGATCAACTTCCTCGGGAGTAGTTTCGATCGCCTTTTGATACGCCGCAATTGCCCGCGCAAAATCCGAGCTCTGCGAATAGAGAATGCCCAGTTGCAGATACGCGATTCCGAGCTTCGGATCGAGATGCGCTGCCTTTAGCAGCAGTGACTCCACGCGGGCTGAACGCTCGGCGTCATTATCCGCCGCATACGCTGATTGCTTTGACAGACTGACAGCGTAATAGTAGTTCGCCAGCGCATTATCCGGTTGCAACTGCTCGAATCGCGCCAGTCTCTCGACCGACTGTTGTGAGGGATTGGTCTCCGCGCTTTGCATTTTTCCTAGAAATAAGTATGGAGTCGGATTGCCGGGGTCGAGATCGGACGCGTTCGCGAGAGACTGCGAGGCTTGATCGTAGGCGCCCCGAGCGTACTCGGCTACGCCGAGCGCCACCAGCATCCGCACGGACTTTGGAAACAGGCGATTGCCTTTTGTGAATACCTCGGTCGCGGGTTCGAGCGCGCGATGGGTCAAGAGCTCGGTTCCCCAATCGAACAGATACAGTTCGCTGGGGTCAATCTCCGCCGCGCGCTGGTACTCGCGAGCCGACTCGAGTGGATTGCCCAGCTTCTCCTCGATGTCGGCCAGCCGGTGATGAAGCGCTGGGTCTTTGGGATTGCGTGCCACCGCCTCGCGCAGAGAACTCTCGGTTGCAGCCGTGAGCGGCTCCGGCGTGCTCGATTCTTTGTCGTTACTTAAGGCAACGGTTGCCTTGGCAAGGGCTTCGGTGGTTCGCAGCACGGTATCGGAACCGTGTCCACCCGAATTCGAGGCTTGGGTTACGCCTGCCACGGTGAATTGCGGTTCGTCAAAAAACTCGGGCGCTTGTGCGCTGGGATTTGCGGGCGCGGGTGTTCCTGAAGAAGCGTTTTGCGGATTGGGCAAAGCGAGAACGAGATCAATCTTCCGCATTTCTTTCCGCGCGAGGGGCACGCGATCGACGCTGGCCTTGCCATATCCACTCTTTTCCGCGCGCAGCGTGTAAGCGCCCGCTGGGAGCGACGCAAAGCGATACGCGCCGTCGGAATCCGTATGCGTGGCCTCGGCCGGTACGGCGGGTGTCTGCGCTTCGGTCGCAAGTTGCAAGGAGACGGCGGCATTCGCCACCGGCTGGCCGCTGGAATCGCGCACATATCCCTTCAAAATGGCGCCGCCGGCCGTATCTTGCGAGTGTGCGCGAACCGGAGCGAGAGCCATGATCACGGTAAGAACGCTAACGACGATATGGATTCGAGGGGAGGATTTCGTGGTCACGTGGGTCTGCGCTCGTTGTTCGTTGTTCGTTGATCGTTGATCGTTACTCGTTGCGTCATTCTATGCGCGCTCAACCTCATCTGCAATTCATGCATTCCAACAAGAAGTGGCAGAGACTCGTGAATAGGCTTTACAATGGCACGCTTTCCAAAATTCCGAGGTACGCGAATGAAGCGGGACCAATTTCGGACCGTTATCGCGGTGGCAACGGTAATCTTAATGACATGTCTTGCGTCCCAAGGCTCGGATTTGGCTACGGGCAAGCGCAAGGTCATTATCGATCAGGACGCGGCCGGCCCCGCCGGAAGCGATCAACAAGCGATCATGCTGCTCATCCAGTCTCCGCAGACGGAGGTCTTGGGCATCACCGTGGTGACGGGCGATGCCTGGCTCACCGAAGAAGTCGCGCACACCCTGCGCATGCTCGAGCTGATCGGACGAACCGACATTCCTGTTGTTCCCGGAGCCGAATATCCGCTGGTAAGAGCGAAAGAGGAGACGGAGCAGTGGGAGCAACGCTACGGCTCGGTGGTGTGGCTGGGAGCGTGGACTCCGAAGTATTATCACCCGCCGCGCGAACTGGGTGAGATGCCGGAAGGGAAGCCCACCACCAAGCCGGCCGACGAAGACGCTGCCCACTTTCTGGTGCGTATGGTGCATAAGTATCCGCACGAAGTCACGATCTACGAAGGCGGACCGATGACGAACCTGGCGCTGGCGACTTCTCTCGATCCGGAATTCCCGAGTCTGGCCAAAGAGTTGGTGTTCATGGGGGCCAGTCTGAATCCGCGGACCGACGATCCCGAGTTCGCCAACATGCCCCGCCACGAATTCAACTTGTGGTTCGATCCGGAAGCGGCGCGCATTGTGCTGCGGGCGCCTTGGAAAAAGATTATCTGCACGACGGTTGATATTTCGGTAAAGACTCGAATGACCAATGATTTGATCGACAAAGTCAAAGCCGGCAGCTCTCCGGCGGCGCAATACGTTGGCAAGTATGAGCGGCTGCGCGGTACCTATAACTATCTGTGGGATGAACTGGCGGCGGCGGCGTGGCTCGAACCGTCGCTGATAACGAAGAAAGATAATCGCTACATGGATGTGGATCTGGATCGCGGCGCAGGCTATGGAGACACCTTAACCTGGTTCGATCAGGACAAGCCGAAGCGCGATGTGCGGTTGGTGGAAGTGCAGCTCGACTTGGATACGGATCGGTTCTACAAGATGTTTGTGGAGCTGCTGACCGCACCGACACCTGGGGCGCACAAGTCATCGACACCGTAGAGGCGCCGAACCGCACTCGGCTTGGATGGGGGGGCGCCCGTCCCCGCACGTTGAGCTACGACGGTTTCTTCTTGGCTCTCTTCTTGCCTGTTTCTGGTTTTCGTTCGGCGTCTTCGTTCCAGAAGCGATGCCCGGTGCGATGGATGAAAACATCTTCCAGCGTCGGCTTACTCACGCTTAACGATTGAATCTCTCCGGGGAAGGCTTCGACTACGTCGGGGACGAAGCGATGTCCGTTTTCAATTTCGATGCGGACCTGGTTATCCATGACGGTGGCATCGACTTGAAACTTGTTGCGAATGCGGTCGGCTAAGGATTGCGGGTCGCGCGCTTCGAGCAGAATTACGTCGCCTCCGATCTCGCGGGTTAGGGCTTCGGGCGTGCCCAGCGCCACTAAATTTCCTTCATTCAAAATGGCGAGGCGGTCGCAGCGTTCGGCTTCTTCCATCAGGTGCGTGGTGACGATTATGGAGACGCGTTCCTGATCGCGGAGAATCTGGAGGTACTGCCAAAGATCGTGACGGGCTCCGGGATCGAGGCCGGTGGTGGGCTCGTCTAGAAGCAGAACCTCGGGATGATGAAGCAGGCCTTTGGCGAGTTCGATGCGGCGCTGCATGCCTCCGGAGAAAGTTTCCACGCGATCGTTGCAGCGGTCGAGCAATCCGACGCGGGTCAGGATCTCGATGATTCGCTTCTTGAGCTCGGGGCCGCGCAGGCCGTAGAGGTGTCCCTGATGCCAGAGGTTTTCGTAGGCGGTGAGCTTAAGGTCGACGCTTTGCGCCTGGAAGACGACTCCGATGTGGCGGCGCAGGGCTCCGGACTGGCGGACGGCGTCAAAGCCGGCGATCATGGCGCTGCCGGAAGTCGGAACCATGAGCGTGGAAAGAATGCGGAATAGCGTTGTCTTGCCGCTGCCATTCGGGCCGAGCAGTCCAAAGAGTTCGGCGGGATGAACTTCGAAGGAGACGCCGTTGAGCGCGGTGCGGTCCTGATAGCGATGGACGAGATCGCGAATGGCAATGATGGCGATGGACTGGCCTGCTGGCTGGATGGGGGGAACAAGGTCTATGGCGGCTGAGGTCGGAATCACAAGGTATTCTACGCCGGGAACGGGGGGATTATCATCCGATGATTATCATCCGATGACCCGATCGCTATGCGGCGACTGCGCTTCCGCCGGGGACGCGCTCTTCGAAAGCTACCGGAACATGGCGCCAGACCTGGATGGCTAGAACGACCGTTGTCGCGAGTAGCAGCGCTCCGACGGCGACGTGCACGACGGTCGAGACGACCATGGGCAGTTCGGGTTGGGTTGCGTCTCTTCCCCACATGACGCGGGTGATGAAGGCGAGAAAGCCGAGACACAGTTGGGCGACCATCAGGCCGAGCATGGCGATGGCTGGACGGCGGACGGCGTCCACGTGTGGGTAAGCGGAGATGGCGCGGATGGCCGTCCAGGAGAGGACGATGGCGACAACGGCGGCATTGATGACGTGCGGCCACCAACTCAAGCCGTGGTGGCGGAACATAGCGCCGAGAATCAATTGCACGTAGAGCACAAAAATCGAGAGCAGAGTCAGGGTGAAAAGCGCGGGGCGGCGTTGGTCGAGTTCGGTGCGCGGCTGCTCTTCGACCCAGCGGCGTCCGGTAAAGACGGCGATTGCGACGGCTATGCAGAAGAAAGTCTGCGCCACCGCGGCGTGGGCGCTGGAAATGGGTGCGGGCAGAAAGAATAAAACGGTAAGTCCTCCGAGGATGCCTTGCGTGATGACGGTGGCGAGAGCAGCTAAGCCCAGAAGGCGCAACCAGCGGCGCTTTTCGACTTGCCAAGTCCAAACGGCGAGGATGATGGTGAGGAGTCCGACGAATTCCGCCACCATGCGATGGCCATGTTCGTACTTCACGCCGCCCACCATGTGCGGCATTTTGTAGAACGATCCGAAGGTGGTCGGCCAGTCGGGGACGGATAATCCGGCGTCGTTGCTGGTGACGAGCGCTCCAGCAACGATCAGGAAAAGGGTCGCGCAGGCGGTGAAGACGGCGAAGCGATGCAGTCCGCGATGGTATGGGATTTCGATCCTCTTCGGGGTAAGCATAGCTCCATGGGGAACGGGCGGCCAGCGCCGGCACCGAACCTCTCCCAAGACGCATTAGTCTATCAGACGACCGGCTCCACGCGGCTCTGCGCTTCTATGGCTTGGATGATGGCGTCGGCGAATTCCGAGGTTCCGGCGGTTCCGCCTACATCGCGCGTGAGTTTGCTGCGGTCGCGGTAGACGTCGTCGATGGCGTTGCGGATCTTCAAAGCCGCGTCGTGCTCACCCAAATGGCGCAGCATGAGCAGGGCTGAGCGCAACACAGCGGTGGGATTGGCGATATTTTTCCCGGCAATGTCGGGCGCGGAGCCATGGACAGCTTCAAAGATGGCGCAGGTATGGCCGAAATTAGCGCCGGGGACGAGGCCGAGGCCGCCGACCAGTCCCGCGCACAGGTCGGAAACAATGTCGCCGTAAAGATTCTCCATCAGCAGAATGTCGTACTGGTACGGGTTCATCACCAGTTGCATGCAGGTGTTATCGACGATGTGTTCGCCGTAGGTGATCTCGGGGTATTCTTTCGAGACGTTGCGGGAAGAGCGCAGAAATAATCCATCGGACAATTTCATGATGTTAGCTTTGTGGATGGAATGAATTTTCTTGCGCTGGTTCTTGCGGGCATACTCAAAAGCGAAACGCGAGATGCGAGTGGAAGCCTTCTCGGTGATGACCTTGATGCTCTCAACCACTCCGGGAACAACTTCGTGTTCGATGCCGGAGTAAAGTCCCTCCGTGTTTTCGCGCACAACGATCAGATCAACGCCCGGATAGCGGGTGGGTATGTGCGGAAGATTGCGGATGGGCCGGAAGTTGGCGAAGAGTTCGAAGCGCTTGCGCAGTTCAACGTTGATGCTGGCGAAGCCGCCGCCGATGGGCGTAGTCACGGGACCCTTCAGTCCGACGCGGGTGCGTTCGATCGATTCGCTGAGTTCCTTGGGAATGTATTCGTGGTACTTTTCAAAGGCTTCGGCGCCGGCGGCGAAGCTCTCCCATTCGAATTCGACGCCGGTGGCTTCAAGCATGCGGACCGTGGCCTGGATGACTTCGGGGCCGATGCCGTCGCCGGGGATTAACGTCACTTTGTGGGTCATATGAAGTTATGAAGTTGCGAGCTGCGCTCGCTGGACAGCCGAGGGCGGCTGTCCCTACGTAAACCTAAGTCAGGTCTTCGCGGTTTTGCTCTTTGGTTCAACTGGCTCTTTTGTCTTCAGCAGATCTTTCAGTTCGGCCATGAATTCCTGGACATCTTTGAAGTCGAGATAGACGGAGGCGAACCTTACATACGCGACCTTATCGTGGCGGCGCAGGCGGTTCATGATCAGCTCGCCGATTTCGCTGGTCTTACGCTCGCGCTCAGCGGACTCGATGACGAAGGTCTCGGCTTCATTGACGATTTGCTCGAGCCGGCTGATGGGCACGGGTCGCTTCTCGCAGGCGCGCATCAGGCCGTTGAGCACTTTCTGGCGGTCGAAACGCTCACGGCGGCCGTCTTTTTTCACCACCATGTATGGGATTTCGTCGATGCGCTCGTAGGTGGTGAAGCGCTTTTCGCACTTCAGGCATTCGCGTCGGCGGCGGATGGAATCCGCCTCCTTGCTCTCGCGCGAATCCACGACTTTGTCATTTTCAAACCCGCAGAAGGGGCATTTCATGCGCTTGGCTGCACTCGGAATTCAAGAAGATTGTAGCAGGGACGAGTGGAGAGCCGGGAACCTGGCCGGTGATCTCTAGGAGCCTACCGTTTCAGGCTGGAGAACTCCCTCCGCTTCCGCTTGCTGCGGCAAACGCGGCGGATGAACCAACGAAACCAGAATAAAGCTGATGATCATCAGGAGGAACCAGGAGCCATATTTACCAAAATGGACAGGCTGCCATCCATGTCTCTGATGGGGATAGACCCATACGGCAGCGAACGTGCCTATATTTTCGGCGCACCAAATGAAAAGGGCGACCAAGCCGAATCCGAGCAGCAACGGCATCCGCCGGGACTCGCGATAGGGGCGGTAATAAACCCACGTCGGGCCGGAGATGGCCACCACTGCGACAAAGAGTACTACCCGCATGTCCCAGATAAAGTGATGCGTAAAAAAATTGACATAAATCAAAACGGCCAGAGCTAAAGTAACTCTTGAGTTGGGGTAGTGTGTGTAGCGCAGGTCAAGATACGTGTGATCCGCGCCATATAGCTGCCGACCGATGCGTACATGAAACCGGAGAAAAGCGGGACATGGCCGAGCCTGAAGAAATTGTTTTCGGGATAGGTCCACGAACCGACGCCGGTCTTGAAAAGCTCCATCAAGGTGCCGACGATATGGAAAATCAGTATGACCTTGGCTTCTCGAACCGTTTCCATGCGCAGAATCAGCAAGAGCGCCTGCACGGTGAGAGCCGACAAGAACAGAAAGTCATAGCGCGCGAGCACTGCATGAGGAGGCCAAAACCATTTTGTGAGCAGCACAAGACTTAGAATAATTGCGCCGAAAAGACACGCCCAACCTTGTTTGAATCCGAAGAGAAAAAAACTCCCATAAGAATCCGTTGACACGGTTTGTAGACACATGGTCTTCAAGCCGAATGCGGATTTCAGGAACCGGGTTTTTGTATAGCTAAGCATGGTGCGGAGGGCAGCAATAAATTAGCGCAAACATTCTGCAGACCCTAGTGCTTCATCAAACTGCCAAGCACTCCGCCCAATGAATCCTGCCACGCGTGGGTGATCATTCCAGGGCGAACACTTCCGCGCCAATAGGCCAGAATCCCGAACATGGATCCGAACAGGCTGATCAGAATCACCATGCGGAAGCCCTGGTATGCGTGGGCCGCGCCGAATGCCACGCCAGAAAGGAGAATGCCGGCGGGAGCGTTCTTAGTTAAGGCGATGAACTGCCGTTGCAGGTAGCCTCGAAAGATCGTCTCCTCGCAAATACCGGCGGTGACGGAGAGCGCTATCCACAATGCTATTTCAACGCTCCCATGCGGGAAGATGAACTGCATATTACCACCCTGCTCGCCGACGCGCAGGAGCTTGCCGAATACGAAAAGTAGCCCCAATGCAACCACCCAGAACCCAGCGGCAATCCCAATATCGCGCAGCACCTCGCGGGCGGAATGCCAATGATCTCCGAGAACGAGGAGGACCGACGCGCCACTAAGCCGCACGCCCGCCACTACAAAACCGAACACGATCCATTCAACCAAAAGGGTAATCAGATAAAAGCGCACGTGGTTGGGACTAGCCGCCGCCCTCAGTTGATCTGCAAAAGTCTTGAACCAGAACGCCCACCCGGCCACGGCGACGATCACCAAAATCGTGTGGATTGGGCTAGCGACGGCGGGGTAGCGGTCCGATGAGGACTGAGCCAGAGCGGGAGTCTCCATGATTACCTCATCCGGTCAGGATGCGAATTTCGAGCATTCTATCAGGCCCCTGGAAGCCTGGACCAAGTGTGTTCCGGCAGTAGGAAGGTGCACAAGCTTCCGCTGGCCCGCCGGCAATTCACGATGCTTCCTCAATCGCGGCGACTTCGTCCGCCTGCGCCGTTTCTTCGGAAAGCTTGCGCAGCGAGAGGCGCTTCGTGGTGGGAGAGCAGCAGTCCGACAGGAACGACGGCGACGAACGTTACCAGCCACAGCATGATGCCGCAACTGGCGGCGAGTTCCGGAGGGACGTCGAAGACGCGTTGCAGGGTCGCGATGGTCGCCAGCTGGGATCCGCCGCCAATGCCGGGCAACTGCACCAGCGAGCCGATCATGCTGGCTCCCATCAGCACCAGGACCTGCGAACGGCGAATGTTCAGAATGGCTACACCATAGGAGTGAGCGACCTCCTGGTAGGCCATGATGATCATGAACCACATCAGGATGGACAGCAGAATCAGGATAATTAACGACATCGGATTGTGGATGGTGTTCAGGCCGCTGCGGAACTCGCGGACGCGGGTCGCGATCTTGTGTCCGAGATTGGCGGCGAGGTGAGAAAAGCGGCGCTCGATCCAGTCGGCGATGGCCTCGCCCTTCCAGTGGACGGCGACTGCTCCCAGGGAAATCGCCGCGACCAGGGCAACCAACAGGAATCCGCCTTCGCGGAAGCGGTCGTAAAAGGGAAGCGTGCGGGGACCGGCAGCCACAAAGATGGCGCTTACCAGCAGTATCGTGAAGGCTCCAATATCGAAGATGCGTTCAACAGCCCAGACCGCGAGCTGGGACGAGAAGGTCAAGTTCTGGCGCCGTGCGATCAGGTAGGGGCGGATTAATTCACCGGGGCGGCCGAGCAGCGCCAGGCCGGTGAAGCCGATGATGGTGGGCGCAACCAGGCTGCCGTATGAAGCTTCCGGGCGCACCGGGCGGAGGAAGATCTTCCAGCGAATCGCGCGCACGACATAGGCGAGGTATATGAGCCCGATGCCGTGCAGAATATGTACCCACTTTTGCGGGCGTGTTTCCCGAAAACGGGCCCAGTCGAAATTTCGCCAGGTGCGGAACTGCAGATAAACCAGCACGGCCAGCAAAAGGGAGACGACGATATAGATAATGTATTTCTTCTTGATCATGCGTTGTGAAGCTTGAGAGAGGCACACTTGCGGCTAGCACCGCCCCACATGAAGGTAAATGAGGAACTGAGGAGGGTCAACGAGCCACGACAGCGGCGGCTGTGGCGGTGGCTGCGGGTTTGGCAGCTTTGTGCGCCTGGGTCGGCGTCTTGCCGGTTGCTTTGGCGGGGGTCTCTTTTTGTTTCGCCGCTTTTTCCTGGGCAATCTTCTTGGTGTTGTATTCGTGCACGACGCGGGCTACATAGGCGCGAGTTTCGCGAAATGGCGGCACTCCCCTATACTGCTCGACGCGCCCGGGGCCAGCGTTGTAAGCAGCCAGCGCCTTGACCAGATCGAAATTGTAGCGTTCCAGAAGTTCGCGCAAATAGCGGCTTCCGCCCGTGACATTGGCTTCGGGGTTGAAGGCATCGTTCACGCCGAGCTGGTTGGCGGTCGAGGGCATCAGTTGCATCAGTCCGCGGGCGCCTTTGGGAGAAACGGCGTGAGCGTTGAATCCGCTTTCGGCGTGAATCACGCTGTTTACCAGGTCGGGATCGAGATGATAGGCGGCGCTGGCAATGTTCACGACTTCATTCAGAGCGGGCGCGGACTTAGCCGGCTGAGATTTCGCGGGACTAAACGGATTGAGGATGGAGGCTTGCGAATCCGCGGGCACCGGCAACGGTAGCGACAAATCTTTTTCGTAGCCGGTGATATCTTCGGTGGGCACGTCGGTGAAGCTGGAATCGTCGGCGGTGAAATAGAGGCGGGTGGTTGCTCCCATCACCAGGCGATGCTCGTGGCGGATGCTGAAGCCGTTGCTGAGAAGAGCCAAGTCGGTGGCAGTTGCGGGACGAGCGAGCAGAGCGATCATGACGACAGCGCAGAGAACTGTGGCGCATGCGACTGCGGGGCTTCTCCCGGCTT
>Ga0209274_10000592_pt1 | contig 20706 bp, 21 predicted proteins | sample HubBroMetageREF1_FD_188343 | JGI IMG/M metagenome (GOLD analysis project Ga0209274, IMG submission 188343) | Reference soil microbial communities from the Hubbard Brook experimental Forest, New Hampshire, USA - Hubbard Brook CCASE Soil... | ecosystem: Environmental > Terrestrial > Soil >...
GCGCAACGAAGCGTCGGCCACCTGATGGGTGATTTCCAGCAGCAAATGGAAGAAATGATCGCGGACGCAGCGGTCGCAGCGGTGCGCGACAAAGCCGCGATGCTCCTCAACGACGTTCGCTCCGGCCTGCGCGACGAGGCCAAGCGCGTCCTCATCGAGATCGCCGCCTCGCAAGCTGCGGACTGGGCCGAATCCTGCATCAAGGAAGTCCAGCGTGCCAGCCAGGAAAGCACGCAAGCCCTGCACACCCGCTGGACTAAAAGGATCGAAGCCGAACTCGGCAGTTCTTTCCAGCGCATCGAAGACCGTCATCGCGAAGCCGAAATGCTTTCGACGACGCTCGTAACCAACGCCCTCGACCGCCTGCACCAAACTCTGGAAACAATTCAGCAGGACGCCGTCGAGCGCATCGTCACGCGCCTGAAAGATCGCCTCGCCCCTAGTTTCCAGGATGCCCGCGAAGTCGCCGGCGGTCTCGCCAAGCGCCAGGAAGAGATTGAAAAAACTCTCGCGGCGTCGTCGGAAAAATCTTCCGCCAAGATCGAACAAACCTGCGAGCGCCTGGAAAAGCAGTTCGAAGTCGTCATGCGCGCCCGCCTCGACGAAGCCCGCGAAGAACTTGAACGCACCGCCCGCGGCGCCACTGCTTCCGCCGCGCAAAATATTTCCGGTGCCACCGCGCGCCACGAAAAAGAAGCGCAAGTGCGGCTCCACGAACAGGCCGATCGCATCGCCGAAAACGCCAAGAAATCCCTGGAACAAATGGCGGCAGCCACTTCGAACGAGTTCGCCACCGAACTCACAAATTACAGCCGCGGCCACCTGGAATTCGTAAGCAGCTCCATCTCCGACCTGGCCAAAGGCATAGGCAAGCGCCCCAAATCCTAAAAGGGAATTGGACACAGTCCGACAACTCGGAAAGTTTTATAGGTCGTGGTTGTGCAGTCCGCAGAAAAACGAATCTAGGCCAAGGTTTTGACTTTGTAGTGGCCGCCGACTTTTCAGGCCGGCGTCGTTGAGTTTGCTTTTGAATTTGTAGCGGCCGGTTCAGCTTCATCGAACCGGGCAGCAGTTGACGTTGCTTGAGAATCTTTGTAGGTCGTGGCTTTAGCCACGACATAAACGCAGAAAAAGTAAAGCGGCTTCCGCCGCGGAAGTGCCGATTTTGTAGTTTGAACGCAGACTCACAGGTAGTAAACGCGAGCCGCAAACATGCAAAACCAAATCGCATCCTCGCCTGACCCGCAGCTCCTCCACGAGCCCACCTGGTGCGCCGCCGCGTCCTGCAGCACCACCGCCGCAATCGACTTCGCCGGCCGCTCGCTCTGCCTCGAACACTTTCTCCCCGCATGTGTCACCGAAATCGAATCGCGCAACGAGCGCCTAAGAAATCTTCCCTTCGACCCAGCCGCCACCGACGCATTGAAAACTTTTATCGCCACCTGCGCCAAGCAAGCCGAAACGCTAGCCGCAAACGCGCTTACGCAACAGGCCGAACAATCTGCAGCAGACTCGCGCTTCACACGAGCGCAAATGAAAAGCACTGTCCTCGATTTTCTCCTGCGCCTCTCGCAACTCAGCCAACGCATCCGTCGCGGCCCGCGCACCGCGTCCTCCATCTCAGTCTGGCTGCGCCGCGAAGACCCGCACCAAACCTGGCACGAAGAAACCTGGACGGTCAGTGTAAGCCGCCACGGCGCCGCCCTCCTCTGCCGACGCCCGGTGGAAAAAGGTGGCACGGTAGTCCTCTGCCGCAAAGACAAAGGCTCCCGTGCCGAAGCCCAGGTCGTTTACAGCCTCCGCGACGCCGAAGGTCGCAAACAAATCGGCGTGCAGTTCAACGACCCCATCAACTTCTGGGACATGGACTAATCTCCGCGCCCCCATCCGCAAGGTTAATCGCGGAGGCCGCTGAAAAATCGCTCCGCTATCGGCCCGCTCCCGCAGCCAGCAGGTGAAACGATTCAACCGCGTCGGCCTCGTCCTTGTGAACGTCGAAAACTTTGTGCAAGCTCGTTGCCTTCAGCAGCTCCTGCACTCTTTGATTGACGTTTACCATCTTGAGCTGCCCGCCCGCCTTCTGCAGCGTTGTATGGGTCCGCACCAGTTCGCCGAGTCCCGCGCTGTCCACGTATTCCACTCCCTGCAAGTTCAGCAGGATTTGTTTGTTTCCCTTCTCCATCAGGCCCGCAACCACCTCGCGAAGCATGATGTTGCCTTCGCCGACGGTGATCCTTCCCCGCACTTCCACCACCGAAATGTCGCCGATCTGTCGTGACGCCGCTTGCATTTTCATGCTCATGCGCCATCGTTCGCTGATGCCCATGCGATCCAGGATTCCGGTCGCCACTTTTGCAGTTGCTTGCGAATCGGTTCGCACCACGATAAGCGACCGCCCTTCCTGTAAAACTTCTGCGAAGAACGTCAAATCTTGGCACGCCTTTTCGCCCGGAGTCGGCTGAGGTGTTTCCATCGCCACTTCCAGTGACAGGTTTGGCTTTGCCGAGAGCATTTTGCCCACTTCGGAACCAGCAAGCCCGAGCGCAGCCGTCGCGCCGATCCCCAGCGCAAACACTTGCCCGATTCCTGGAATTGAAAATAGCGTTGCAGCCACTACTCCCGACATCAACCCGGCCGCTCCGCCCACCAAACCTCCTGCGTACGCGCCGAGACTTTTGCCTAGAGTCATGGCTTCACTTTCGGAACGAGTCAGAAAAACAATCGTGTCTTGGGGGACGTATCGGTCGAGCAGTTCCTTCACCGCTTCTTCCGCGCGTTCCCGCGAAGCGAATACTCCAATTACCGTTTCCATTGCATTCTCCTTTGAAGATGACGGGAGGTCCCGCGCATTACTGGAGCCTCCCGTCTGTCGTTCGGTTTAGGTTGAGTTCTACTTTCGTCAAATCACACCGCGTAAAGACGCAATAGGGTCCGCGCACTGGCCATCCTTATGGCCTGACGGTCAGCGGCAGAGAAATCACCGCCAGTTCATTTTCCAGGTTGGTGCGTGATATTTCTTTCTCGCGACGCGACACTTCAAGTTTCATTCCTTCACCGTTCCCGCTCCAGATCTCATACAGGAAACACTCATTGCTGTAGCAGTGAAAGATCAGTTTTGGTTCAACATTCTTTTCCCTGCTCTCCGTGGCGTTTGTAAGCACGAAGGTTGCGGCAGACGAATCCGTGCGTCGAATCTGCTGCACTGCTTTGTTCGAAGGCAGCGCTCGCTGGATCCGATATTCGCCGGCTGGCATCATCGTGTCCCCAGCTTGGAACGCGAAAGGAACTTTGGCCTGCGTGACCTGCTGCGCATGGCTTGACGACGGCGCAAGAGCGATAAAGGCCAACGCTGCAGCAACCGTGATAATTTGCTTGTTCATGTGCTTTCTCCTTTTTCTTACGCTCGATAGCTACTGTGATTGCGTCACTGTCGAGTTGCGCACACTTTGCCCCTGCACCCGGAAAACAGCAATGCACTGCCGGCAACTTGCGCGTGAACTGCGGGTGAACCGCTAAGCCGCGCTTGTGAAACCACTTGTTACTGAAGAACTGCCTGAGGTTCGCTCGCGCCCGCGTGACTGCGAACCTGGCGAGCCTTACCGTGGTATATATGCGGAGCGAGGAACTCATGCCGCAGCCAGCGCCGGGTGCCGCGATCCTACGATTCGACGTCTACTCTCTTGACCTGCGCGCGGGCGAGCTGTTCAAAAGTGGCCGTAAAATCAAACTCCAGGAACAACCCTTTCGCATCCTCTCCATGTTGCTTGAACATCCCGGCGAGCTCGTGACCCGCGAAGAACTTCGCCGCAGGCTATGGTCCGAGGATACTTTTGTGGACTTTGAGCATAGCCTCAACACCGCAATCAAGAAGCTGCGGCGCGCACTCTGTGACGAAGCTGACAAACCGCGGTTCGTCGAGACCCTTCCGCGGCGCGGCTACCGATTTGTCGGGTCGCTCGTGGACCATCCATCACCCTCACCGCATCCACCAACTGATCCGCCGAAGGGCTTGGTCGGCAAAGTGTGCGTGCTTCGAGATGTAACGGGAGGAGATTTTGTCACTCTACCGATTGACGAAGAATCAATGATCGAGAAACAAAAGCTCGAAGCGGCCGCCGACGATCTGGGCCTGTCGCTCCTGTTCGCCGCGGAAAAGATATTGGTGGTGCGAGCAGGTACGCAGGTGAAGGTGCTCGAAGCTCGCTCCGCTCAGTCCTGCTACGAAGTCCGCATCCTCGAGGGCGAACACATGGCCAAGACAGTAATTGTGCCGGACAGCTATTTCGCCTGACCAGACGAGGAAATCGACGTAGCGGCGGACCGCAGCGCCGCCACCGGGAAGATGAGTGTTGTCAAAAACAGAAGATGTCGTGTTCGTTTCAAGGTTGCGCCTCTCCTCAAGCTGTCTGCACGCGAATCTTACGGAATCGCAGGCGTGCGAAGCGCATCCCCTGAGCTATTCGTAGCGCAGCGCCACCAGCGGATCCACCCGTATCGCGCGCCGCGCCGGAATATAACAGGCCAGCAAAGCCACAGCGATTAGCAGCAGCGCGACACTCGCAAACGTAAAAGGATCCGTAGGTCGCACGCCGTAAAGCAGACCGGCCATCAGGTGCGACACGATTAGCGCGCCCACAAGCCCGACCGCAGCGCCGGCAATGGCCAGCCCCAATCCTTGACGCAGGACCATGCGCAAAATGCTGCGCCTTTGCGCCCCCAGCGCCAGGCGAATCCCGATCTCGTGCGTGCGCTCGCTCACGACGTACGAAATCACGCCATAAATTCCCATGCCCGCCAGCAGCAAAGCCGTCAGCGCGAACAACCCCACGATTTCCATCGAGAATCGCCGCTCCGCGAGAGACGCGGAAAGCACGTCACTCAGCGTCCGCGCACCGAAAACCGGAAGTTCCGGGTCGACGGACTGCACTTGCTCGCGCAACTGCACGGGAAGCGCAGCAGTATCGAGTTGCCCGCGCAAGAATATGGCCCAATCCTTGGCCGTCCGCTGATACAAGCTCAGATACATTTGCGGCGCGCTCGATTCCGCCAGAGATTCCGTACGTGCGTCCGCGATCACCCCCACCACCGTGTTCCATGTAAGCGAAGAACGATCGCCTACGGTCCGCAATTTGATCCGCTGGCCAACCGGATTTTCATTCGGCCAGTACGTCCGCGCCAACGCCTCGTTGATCACTACGACCGGAGGCGCGCTCTCGTCGTCGGATTCGCCAAACAAACGGCCGCGCAGCAGTGTCATGCCCAGCAAGTGAAAGTATCCCGGTGTAACAATCGCTCCGTCCACCAAAGGCGCCTCGCTGCTAGGCGTCTCGCGCCCCTCGACGATCAATGGATACGGGTTCAGATCGCTCCGCTCGTGGCCTAATGGCAGGGCCTCCACATCACCAACGGCGATTTCTTGCACTCCGGGCAGCGTCCCGCCGCGTCGCAGTACTTCGCGCAAGAATGGCGCCTGCAGAGCGGGTGTTCGATAGATGTCCGTCGCCGGATCATTCGGTATGGGCAGCCAGGTGCGCACCGCCATTACGTTCTGCGGGTTGTATCCCAGCCGCACCTGCAACAAGTCCGCAAAGCTGCGCAGCAGCAGTCCCGCGGCAATCATCAGTACCAGCGACAGCGCAAATTCCGTCATCACCAGTGCGCGCCGTGTGCGTGCTTGCTCTCCCGATGCAGATGAGCCTCGCCCTTCTTGCTTCAGCATGCGCGTCAAATCCGGCCGCGCGGCATGCCAAGCAGGTGCCAAGCCAAAAATCGCGCCGGCCAACAGCGTCGCCAGCAGCGCAAAAAACAATACCGGCCAGTTGATCGTCACTTCGTTCAGCCGCGGCAAACGCTCCGGCACAATTTGCAGCAGCAACCCCCTCGCGCAATACAGAATCACCAAGCCCACCACTCCGCCCACCAGCGAAAGTAGCAAGCCTTCGGTCAGCAGTTGCCACAACAATCTCTTGCGCTCCGCTCCCAGCGCTTGGCGAACCGCCATTTCCCGGCCTCGCGCGCTCGCACGTGCCAGCAGTAGACTCGCGACGTTCACGCAGCCAATCAGCAAAACCAATCCGACGGCTCCCAGCAGCAATATCAGGGACTGCCGCACATCACCCACGACGGTCTGCTTCAGTGGCACCAGGCGCACTTTCCAAGCGCTCTGCAGCGGATAATCCTGCGGAAACTCTTTCTGCAACGATCCCACCAACGCGTCCAGCCGGCTCTGCGCTTCGCTGATCGTCAACCCAGCTTTGATTCGCGCAATGACCGGTGCAAGAAAATGCGACGCGCGCAACGGCTCAGGCGCGGGCGGCCCCGCAAAACCTGCCGCGGCCCATAATTGCGCGCCCCTTTGCGCGCTGGTTTGTCCCGGGTCGCGAAAGCTCGCCGGCATTACGCCCACGATCCGATACAAATCATTGTCCAGCCGTATATCTCTGCCCAAAACCCGCGGGTCGCCTCCGAATGCGCCTTTCCACAACGCGTCGCTGATCACTACTTCCAGCGTGAACCCTGGCGTCTGATCCTCGGGGTCAAACGTGCGACCCAATTCCGCCGGCACTCCCAGCAGCGCAAAATAATTCGGCCCCACTGTTTCGAAGAGGATCCGCGTAGGCTCCGACGAGCCCGTCACATTCACGTCCCCGCCCCCCGTCGGCGTCACATATTCAAAAATTCCAGAGCGCGCGAAATCACGCCATTCGGGCACGGACATGCCCACGTCCTGCGCGCCCACCCCCGGAAGATCGTCCACCACACTTACCAACTGCTCCGGATGGGGATACGGCAGTGGGTGCAGCAACGTGGCGTCCACAACACTGAAAATCGCGGTCGTCGCTCCGATTCCCAGCGCAATCGTCAAAACCGCAATGGTGGTGAAGCCCGGAGACTTGCGCAGCATGCGCGTGGCGTAATGAATGTCCTGCCAGAAGTGATCCCACCCCGGCCAACGGCTGGATTCGTAAAAACGCTCCTGCAGTCGCGTCACGTTTCCGAATCTCCGCCGCGCCTCCGTTCGCGCATCCTCATAGCTCAGCCCTCGTTCCTGCAAGCGTTCCGTCTCCAGCGCTAGATGCGCTTCGATTTCAGCGCCGAAGTCGCTCGCCTTCCGCGTGCGTCGGAACATAGCCTAGCCCTCCTCAGCCTCCAGAATGCGCCCGATCGCCGCCGTCAATCGGTTCCATTTGGTGGTTTCCTTCGCCAGTTGTTTGCGGCCCGCCGATGTCAGCGTATAAAACCGCGCCTTGCGGTTATTCGTGGAGACGCCCCATTTCGCCGAAATCCACCGGCGTTCCTCCAGCCGCTGCAGCGCCGGATAAAGCGCTCCGTGCTCCACCAGTAGCTCTTCGTCCGACGCCTGCTGAATGGCGCGCGCGATGCCTTGGCCGTGCTGCGCCCCATAAATCAGCGTGCGCAGGATCAGCAGATCCAGTGTGCCCTGCAGCAATTCCAATCGTTTTCTCGAGTCTTGGGTAGCCATATAACCCGAATAGTAGCGCGTTCGGGTAAGATGTCAACCTGAAAACGCGCGCCTCTTCGCGATTCCCGGGCGCTGCTCACACAAACCTTCCGCCTCCCGCCGCATCCAACCTAAGTCCGTGCCGGTTGCTCGATACGCGCCGCATCGCACGTCCCTGCTTGAGACCGCACGGAAAATCATCATAATAAGAAGTCGCACCCGCACCGGACGCAACGTCGCGCAAGCCGTGCCGCGCCCGGCAGGGAACTGCAACGGAGAAAAATGATCAAGCTTCCGATCGCCGCGTCACTAGTCCTCGCGCTAGCCGCAACCGTGTGCGTCAGCCCCACACGCGCCGCCATTGCGTCAGCCACTGCGTCAGCGCCGCAGCAAGCGACGTCCTCCTCCGGGTCTGGAACTTCCCCGACCACGAAAAAGAAATCCACCAAGAAGCATCACGCATCCAAGCGCGAACCCACCCAAAAAGCCCCCACTCCCGAACGCATCTCCGAAATTCAGTCCGCCCTGGCTCGCGGCGGCTACTACCAAGGCAATCCCAATGGCAAATGGGACTCCAACACCGTTGCCGCCATGCAGAAATTTCAATCCGACAACGGCCTCAGCAATAGCGGCAAAATTGACGCCCCCAGCCTGCAAAAACTAGGCCTGGGCTCAGGCACCGCCGGCGTTGACGCCCCCAAACCCGTCACCCCCAAGCGCGCAACGCCCGTACCCACCTCCGCTCCCACCACTTCATCGGGAACGCCATCCAGCGCCACCCCGACAGCCTCAGCCTCCAGCGCCAGCCCATCGCCCAATTCCTCGCCCACCCCCAAGCGTTAGCGCCAAGCGCTCTCTCCCCATCCAAAAAATTCCTAATCCATAAAATGAAGTAATTCTGCCACTTCGGAAAAATTCCATTTCGCCAGCGAATAAAATAAATACATTCTCCACATGTACTCTTACCAACTACTATGTCTACTCGTAAATAAATATCGAAATTCTCTCGCCGTTCGCGCCTGCTGGTGGTACCTTACCGTCACCAAAGGGGCGCCCACCTTCCTCGCAATCGCGAGGACGCCCTCTGTAACAATTCCGCATAAAGGAGAAACCATGGTGCCTAGAATCGGTCGGTTTCTGCTCGCCATCGCTGCGCTGTTGTCGCTCGTAACCTTAGCGGCAACCAATTCCCAAGCGCAGTCCCTGTCCACCCGTCACGTGCGCGAAGTCACCCGCACCGGTGCAGCCAAACCCATCGGCCAATTGCCGCCAGACCAGACCATGACCCTCGACGTCGTGCTCCCGTTACGCGATCCCGCGGGACTAAATTCATTCCTGAAAGAACTCTACGATCCGTCCAGCTCCTCCTACCGGCAATTCCTCACCGTGCCGGAATTCACCGCAAGGTTTGGACCCACGCAGGAAGACTACGACGCCGTCGTCCGTTACCTGAAAACCTACGGCTTCGAAATCACCGGCGGCACGCGCGATGGTATGGACGTCCAAATCAAAGGGCCCGTCTCCGCAGTCGAGGCTGCATTCCATGTCAGCATGCGCACCTATCAGCATCCCACCGAAGATCGCACTTTTTACGCGCCCGATCGCGAACCCACCACTGGCCTGTCTTTCGCCCTTTGGCATATTTCCGGCCTCGACAACTACTCCATCCCGCATCCCATGTACGTCAAAAGAAGTGATTACGCCAAAGCTCACGGCATCGATGCAGAAGACGTCGTCTCCCACGCCACCACCGGTTCCGGCCCGTCCGCTTCCTTCCTCGGTAGCGACATGCGCGCGGCCTACTACGGCGGCACAGCCCTCACCGGGGCCGGGCAGAATCTCGGCCTGTTCGAATATCTAGGCACCGACCTGACCGACCTCAGCACTTATTTCAAAAATGTCGGTCAAACCAATAATGTCCCCATCACCCTGCTCTCGACCGACGGCACCAGCACCTCCTGCGTTGACTCCCGTGCCGGCGGCGATTGCGACGACACCGAACAAACCCTCGATATGACTCAAGCCATCGGCATGGCCCCCGGTCTCTCGAGCCTCGTCATGTACATCGGTTCCACCGACACCGCCATCATCAGCGCCATGACCACGCACAGTCCGCTCCCCACCACCATCGGCTGCTCCTGGGGCTGGACTCCCGCGGATCCCAGCACGCTCAATCCCTATTTCCAGAAGATGGCCGCCCAAGGCCAGAACTTCTTTGCGGCGTCTGGCGATTCTTCCACCTGGTCCGCGAGCAACGAAGCGTGGCCCGCGGATAACGCCTATGTCGTCTCCGTCGGCGGCACAGACCTGATCACTTCCAACGCCGCTGGCCCCTGGAAATCAGAAACCGCATGGACCGACAGCGGCGGCGGCATTTCGCCCGACTCCATTCCCATCCCATCGTGGCAGCAGCTTTCCGGCGTGATCAATTCCACCAACAAAGGCTCCGCCACTCTGCGCAACGGCCCAGACGTCGCCGCCAACGCGAACTTCACGTTTTACGTTTGCGCCGACCAAACCACCTGCACGGCAAACGATTACGGCGGCACCAGCTTCGCCACTCCGATGTGGGCCGGCTACATCGCCCTGGTCAATCAGCAGCTGGCGAACAACGGCGACCCCACGATTGGCTTCATCAACCCCACAATCTACGCGCAAAATATAACCTCCAGTTACGCGACGGACTTCCACGACATCACCAGCGGCACTTCGGGAAGTTATTCAGCTGAGGTTGGTTACGACCTGGTGACCGGCTGGGGCAGTCCGAACGGTACCGGTCTGATCAACGCGCTGGCTCCCACCAGCACGTCTCCCGCATTCGCAATCTCCGCTTCGCCCGCATCAGTTTCCGTAGTGCAGGGCAGCAGCGGAACTTCCACAATCACCACCACGGTCTCCGGCGGCTTTGACTCCGCAATCGCCCTCACGGCGAGCGGCCAACCCACCGGCGTCACACTCACGCTAAGCACCGGCACGATCGAGGCGCCCGGTTCCGGTAGCTCTACGTTAACCATGGCCGTAGCTTCCACCACCGCAGCCGGTACTTATACGATCACCGTAACCGGCACCGGCGGTGGAATTACGCATACCGCGACGGTTTCACTCACCGTGACCGCGCCCACAGCTGGCGCCTTCACCATCTCCGTCTCGCCCACCTCCGGATACCTGCGGCAAGGCCAAAGCGGCTACGCCGTAGTCACCACAGCAGTCTCGGGCGGCTTTGACTCAGCCATCGCCCTCTCCGCCACCGGCGAACCAACTGGCGTAACCATCAGCTTCTCGCCTAGTTCGATCGCCGCACCCGGCTCCGGCTCCTCCGACATGCTCCTAACCGTATCGAGAACCGCCCCAACAGGCACCTATCCCATCACCATAACCGGCACAGGCGGCGGCGTAACCCACACCACAACCCTAACCTTCGAGGTGGTCCGCCGCTAACCCAAAAATAACCAGCGGCAAAAGCATCGTGAGCGCTCACGCAACGCAAAATCCGCGTGAGCGCTCACAACTGCCGGCGCTAAGCCTGCCATGGCCCGGACCCCAAAGTTCGGACCCCAGCAGCGCAGTCGAGTGAATCCGCGATCTGAATTGTCTGTCTTAATCGCAGTCAGGTTTTATCTGCGTTGATCTGAGTTTATCTGCGGTGCCTTTGACGTTCCGCCCCACGCACGGCTTCGATTTTCCGTTTTCTATTTTCCATTTTCGCTTTTGACGTTATCAGGTTGATCAGTGTTCATCTAGGGTGCCTTTGACCTGCGCGGACGACACCACTCAACTATCTGAACCACCCCGAATCCGCACCAGCCTTCCGCCCTTCCTCCGCCAGCGCGTCCAGCTGGTTCTGCAACTCCTCCTTCTGCTTCTCCACCTGTTTAATCTGCGCGTTGCGATCCTCAACAAAAATCACTCCCGCCTGCGCTCCGCTCATCGGGTCCACGGTCACCGCCCCGTGTTTCGCGATCTCGTCCTGAATTTCGCTGATTCTCTGATCGCACGCGGCCATCTGCTTCCGTATATCATTCGCTCTGCCACGCCAATATGATTCCTGACTCCCCGCCGCGCCTTGCGCTCCACCACCGCTTCCGCCGCCGCTCTCCGCATTCCCTGAATAGGATGTCCCGCCGCCTCCGCCACTCCCATCGCCCACCACGGAAACCCCGTGCCCCGACAAAGTCGTCACCGAATCATCGGTGAATACTTTTGGCTTAGTCGCCCCGGCCTTCTGCGCCCGCGCCCGCCGCGCCGCTTCGCCCAACGATTCCGCCGGAGGCGCCGACTGATCCTCCATCTTCGGCTCGTTCTGCGCCGCAGTGTCCGTTGATTTCTGCGCCGGGTCCGACGATGCGCTCGCCGCCGCAACAGGCTGCGCCGCGGCGCCCGCCTGCGGTTTCGCCGAAGAGTTCGCAGCAGACGAGTTCTGCCCCTGCGCCGCCGCTCCCGCCTGCCCCTGGCCAAGCGCCGTCGGCGTAAAAGGCGCCGCGCACAACGCCATCAGCAGCAAACTGCCAGCAACTCCCACTCCGGAGCTAGCCAATTTTCGCCCCCGCCACTCGACACCGCCAACTGCCGCACCAACGCGCAATGTTCCGCCACGCAGGGAATTCGGCACCAAATTCATCTTGAGTAAGTCGCTCATGGCATACCTCCGGCTGAACAGTGAACAGGACCTTTACTCCACGGTATGTCGCTCCTCACAAGCGGTCAACGGTACGAATAAACAAGATATCCTCGCGGTAACCTGTACCAACGTCCAGTACCGCCCCGCGCGCAATATCACCGCGCCTCATATCCTGCACCACTTTTACGCGGTGCCACGGTACGGGCGTTGTGGATCGCGCTGTAGCGCGATTCGTCCTGAGATCCCGCGGTGCTGGATCGAAGGGCCGCCGCTTTCTCTAGCCGAAGCTTGCTTCCGCGCGCACTCCGCAACCCAGCACCCCACCGCTAGTCGTGTGCCTCCACGATTTTCACGCAATCACACCTCACCCCACACTGTGCCAAACCGAACAGCTATCCCCGCTCAACCGCGCTACCGTCTTCCCAGCCAGTAGCAGCCGGCCCCTCACCCGCGCCATCCGCGCTGCTCATGGTTCAAAGGCGGCAGCATGAAACGTCCCATCGGCGTCACGGTCATCGCGATTCTGATGTTTCTCATCGCCGCGCTTCTCGTCCTCGGCTCCACAGCCTGCTTTTTCGTCGGCGTCATGAACGTCACCGGCTCCGATTCCCTCGACCCAGTCACCGTAGCAATCGTCGGCATGGCGCTAGCCGGCGGATTTTCGCTTCTACTCCTGGCCGGCATCAACATCACACTCGGCATCGGCGTCCTGCAATTGCGCGAAACCGCCCGCCGTCTCTGCATGGCGTCCATCTCTCTCGGTGTCGCCTTAACCCTCGCGGCACTCTTCCTGCTCGTCCTGCACCCGCCGGCCGAAATGATCGCCGCGCAGTTGCTCCTGCTCGCAGCCTACGTCGGCACCCTCGCCTACCTGGTCAGTCCCCGCGTCCGCCAAGCTTTCACCCCAGCATTGGTCGCGCCGTAGTCGGCGCCTCGCGACTTGAACGCCGTAACTCGTGCCTCAACCTCCGCTACACCCTCCACTCCTTTGCGCTAAAATGATCCCGAGCGTTGCCGCATCACGAAACCACGAGGCAAAAAATGCAGCCAACACTCGAAACAATCCTAAAGCGCTTCGAATCCCCCGACGAAACCCGCACTTTCGAAAAGGGAAAATTTGAACTCGTCCGCCCCGGCCCCATGACCATCGGCCGCGCCACCTACCAAGCCGGCTGGCAATGGTCCAAACACGTCGGCCCCACCGTGGGCACCGGGCGCTGCAATGTCGAACACGTCGGCCTGGTCCTCTCCGGCTGTGCCACCGCTGCCGTGGACGACGGCACCATCCACGAACTTCGCTCCGGCACCCTCTTCTACATTCGGACCCGCCCCCCCGGCAACGATAGCTGGGTCGTCGGCGACGAGCCCTACGTCTCCCTCCATTTCTCCGGCGCCGACGACTACGCCCACAAATAATTCGCGCGCGACGCCACGACGCGCCCCGACCTTCGGCTCACGATTAACGATTCGTCGCGTCGTCAAATCACTACGCCTCAAACTGTTCAGCGAAGATTAGAATCACTGCGAGAGGGTTCCCCACCATTCGTCTTGTGAAGGGTGGGGCTGTTGACTTTCGGATTCGGTGCGAGGTCGACGGCTTTTCGTCAGGGCACGGCTCTAGCCGTGCCGTCACCGCCGCAAAATCAACGCGGCTTCAGCCGCTGAGGCCATGAGTTGTAATTTCCAACGTAAGCTCGATCCGTGCACCTATTTCCCCCCATATACCTTCCCAAAATTCCACGCCAACATCACCGCCATCACCAACCCCCCAACTCCCAACGCCGCCACTCCCGCCACATCCCGAATCAAGAAATCCCCCACGCGAAATACCAATAAATACCCAACAACTAAATTAAACGCCCCCCACAACACATTCATCATCGGCGAAGACTCACCCTTCCCCGGGGGCGAAGCAAACGGCGACGGAAATCTCCTGCCCATCACTCCGCTAACAAAATGCGGCACCGCGTTCACCAGAAAAAATCCCCCAAAGAAGTAAGCTACATAAGCATGCCAAGCCATTTTTCACCTCCCGCTGCACAACCCGCCCAGCAAGACCACACCATCGGCCGAACGATACCACGCGCGACGCGTCAATAGTCGGCCGGAAACCTAAGCGAAAGGTGAAAGTGTGCAAAATTGAACAGCCTCGCGCCGCTGCTCCTTCTAACATCGCAGCCTCCTGGACGCGAACCGCGCTCAGGCCACGGCTAGGGGCAAACGCTGGACATTCCTCATGCTGCTGCCGTCCCGGGAAAAAAAATGGCGATCCCCGGCAACCCCACACACATCAAGGAGCTGGAAAATAATGACGCGCTTGGACCAGGTTTTCGCTCACTTGAATCGCCACGTGACCAAGCTCCACCAGAAATACGCCGATTTCAGCAATGGAGTCGTCGAGGCCATCCTCGAAGAAGAAATGAAAATTCGCAGAGAAGAAACAGAGGTGCGCGCCCTAGCGTCGCAGCAACGCGAGCAATCACCCGGAGCATGATCGAAGCGAGGCAGCCAAAATGACTGAACAATCACGCATCAAGCGGGCTCCTTCTGACTTCCGGTTTCATCGCCAATCCGCAGACAACCGCCGCTGCCAGGTCGTCGGCGAGCGCCAAATCCTCGAACTAATTTCGCTCGGCGCCCCGCTGCCCGGCATCCTGAACAAGCTCTGCATGATGATAGATGTCCGCATCGGCAACGTGGTTTCGATCATCTCCTTGCCGGACCAAGCCGAAAATCATTTCTGCTCCATGACCCACAGCGCCCTGCAAGTCGGCCTCGAGAGTTTTTCTTCCACCGAGATTCTCTCGCCAGACAGAATTTTCCTGGGCATGCTCGAAATTTTCAGCTGCGATCTACGCCGCCCTACCATGCTCGAATGTCACCTGATCGATCGCGTCACCTACCTCGCGGCCCTCGCGCTGCAACGTCCCGAACCAGGGGAACGCGCCGAGGCACCAGTAATAAAGCCGAAGGGCAAGCAGTTCGGCCCTCTCGAAAAGCCGCCATTCATTAATTGATACGGTCAATTTAGCGCGCGCGAAGCTTCTGAAATTTAGGCAATCACATAACCACCGGGCCGGGCGACCCCAAAATGTACAACCAATTCTTTCGATTGCGCGAGAACCCCTTCAACGTCAACCCCGATCCCCGCTACCTGTTTCTCACTCATCAGACGGAGGAAGCGTGGGACGGTCTGAAGCAGGGCATCCAGGCCCGCAAAGGCCTTCTGCTCCTCACCGGCGAAGTCGGCACCGGCAAGACCACGCTGCTCAACCACCTGCTCGATTGGCTGCATCAACAGCGCGCACCCACCGCCTTCATCTTCAATTCTCATTTGGAAATCAGCCATCTCTTTGATTTTGTGCTGTCCGATTTCGCCGTGAAGTTCGATGTCAGGCTGAAAGACAACGCCCTCATGCGCCTCCACCAGTGGCTGTGGGAACGCTATCGCGCCGGCGATACCCCGGTCGTCATCGTGGACGAAGCGCAAGGCCTCCCCAATCGCGTCCTCGAAGAAATTCGCATGCTTCTGAATCTCGAGACTTCCAACGAAAAGCTGTTGCAGATCGTCCTCGCCGGCCAACCCGAGCTGGAAGCGCGCCTCCAACACCCCGAACTGCGCGAAGTCAAGCAACGCATCGCGCTCCGCTGCAAAACTGCCGCTCTTTCACTGGATGAAGCCCACCAATATGTCCAGGCCCGCCTGCACATCGCCGGAGCCGATGGCCTGCCAATCTTTGCCTCCGATGCCATGGACGCCGTGCACTTTTATTCCCGCGGCATCCCCCGCGTCATGAATCTGCTCTGCGAGCACGCCCTCATCAACGCCAGCGCGCAACAGATCCAGCCAGTCCCGGCCCGCTTCGTAGCCGAAGTCGCCAGCGAATTTCAGTTTGACGATGGCAGGCGGTTTCCCCCGTCTTCGAACTTTGCAGACGGCCCGCGTCCAAGTGCGGTCCCCGTGCAATCGCGCTTCCTGAACGCACTCGTCTCGCTCTCCACCACGGACGAACACGAATCGCGCGCTCCAGAATCTCTAGGACCGTCGGTCGTCCCAGCACCGCACTGGCAGGCCCCCTCCGACAATGCGTTCAGCCGGGTCCAGGAAACCGCCGCTCCGCTCTCTCACCGCGAAAACCTTCTGGGCGATCCTGCCGATCCGGCACGCGCCGCGCAGCCCCCCGCAACGTGCCTCTCATCGCGCTCCGAACACGCCATCGCCCGGCCTTTCGCGCAGGCCTTCGCATCGCCCTTCGCACACGGCTTCGCAACGCCATCCGAATCGGCTACCACCCCGCTTTCCGAACATACCTCCGACGTGAGTTCCCAACAACCCTTCGTGCTGACCTCTGAACAGAACTTCGCGACGCGTTCCGAACAATCGCTAGCGCTGATCTCTGAACAGAACTTCGCACGGCGTTCCGAACACGCGCTCGCGGCGTGCTCCGAACAGAACTTCGCAACGCCCGCGGAACTTTTCCATGTCCAGCCTGCCGCGCCCGCCGCTGCCTGGCACACACAATTAGAAGCGCGCCTGCTCGCCGACTGGACTTCCGTCTTTTCCGATATTGGCAGCTCGCTAGCGTCGGACCCAGCAGCGGAGCCCGTCGCGCCAACTCATCCGCCCCGCTTGCATATCGTCGAACCCAAACCCGTGACCACAGTTTCACCGGCCGCCCGCCGTCGCCCAGTGCCCAACTTTCAAAATTCCGCGCGACTCTCGACCAGCACCGACGCCAAGAAATCATTTGCTCCCAACTCCGCCCTCATCAAGCTAGTCGCCCTGCGCGCCATCCTCGTCGCTTGCACGATAAAAGGAGCCGCGCGATTCTCATCCGTCGTCAGCCCAGTGGCCCGCTCCCACACCCTGGCGCACATCACCCAACGATCCGCACGCTTCTGGTCAGCGATCACCGCACCCGCTCGCTCTAGCATCATCGCGCACATTACCCAACTACACGCGCGTTGCCGAAGCTCCGCCAGATCGCTCTACTGGGAATGTCTTGCATGGATAGACCGCTGCCTGAATATCGCCGCCTCAATTGACTGGCCGCAACTGTGGCTCACCGTGTCAAGCTGGCTGCGCCAACCCTGCGACCCCACCCAATGGCGCCCGCAAGACGCGCGCCTGTTCGGAGAACTCCGCCGCTTCAATCACAAGAAAATGTAGTTTCCGAATTCCGTTCACCGCGAGAGGGTGCCCACCCTTCGCTTTCTTGAGGGGTGGGGTTTTTGCTTCCAAGTTTTTGAATTTGTGAATCGCGCCGCAGCGCGATTCATCCTGAGAACCGGCAGTGCCGGTTCGAAGGGCGACGGGGGATTCAGTTCCATCGAACCGGGCAGCTGTCACTTCGGTTTGCCGTTGCTTTTCTCTGCGCCTCTGCGGTAATCCTTCGCTGTTGCTTCACCAAACCGCGCAGCCGCTGCTCCACAACAGCCTACCGCGAACTCTCCGTGTGCGCCTGGATCGAATCCGTAGTCGAAGCAAACCAATAAAACCGCCGGTCGCATTCCTCGCACCGAAATGGCCGTATCGGTACCAATGTCAACACCGACAATTCGAATATGCCTCGACGCTTCGAACGGTGAATGTATTTGCTGTTGCAATGCGGGCATACCACCGGCACGGCACTTCTCCTCTCAGCACCATCCCAATCCGTAACCGAAAACTACGTTCGTCGACCGCCGGGACTCAATGCGGAATCGCGCTTGCCCGTTTCAGCCGGCCACCGCATCTCGCCGGGCCCCACGTTCAAATTGCGGGAAGGCAAGGAAGAGAGAAAACACCTAGCCCCCAGCCCTGGTTGCAGGGTTCTCTCTCTTCTCTCGCCATTCGCGCGCGATCTTATGCTCGCTCCCAAATCGAAACTGTTCTCTTTTGCACACTGCCGCCAATTTTGCCTGTGAATCTTCCGCCCGCAATCCGCGCATTAATCGTCCGCCGCTCTGCTCAACGACGGCCGCCCTCTTCGCCCCAGCGGCGCCGCGAAAACGCAGCAAATCGGGACTGTGTGCTCAATTCAACAGAATTCGTCCCTTGCTCCATTTACTATTTGGCATGAAAGGAATCCCCGCCATTCACCCTTGCGAGAAAATATATGAAGTTCAGATCAGCTTTACTGCTAGGCGGAGTTGCTCTGATAGCCGCAATTCCGGTTTGCGTCGACAGCATCCTTTACTCTGCTTCGACAAACGAGTCTTTGCGCACAGAAAGCTCCGCGCCAACAATCACCACCTCCCATACGAAATTCATCACGCCGGCGACAGCGAGAGCTGCTTCGGAACCTTTTTCAGCAGTCGCGCCGAGCTGGTCCATCGCAACGCCTGACGCATTCGTCTTGGAAGATTCCGCGCAAAGCGCAAACTCTGCCAACCACACTCGCGCGTTCGCTCTCGCGTTCGCTGACTCTCAAAATGACGCGCGTCCATCCGACCCCCTCCGGCCATGCTCTCCGTCGGTGGCGTTCAGTTCGGCGGCGCATTCGGCGCGCGCGGCCCAGAGACTTCGTTAGTTCTCGGCACGCTAGTTCCCACCGAATCAAAACCGAGCGTTCACTCCGGCAACCTGGCCGAATTCAATTTCAGCGAGCCCAAGTCCTCCGACCTTCGAACCGATGGCTGGCGGCTCGGCTTTTTCGGAAGCCATCCCGATCACGGTCGCGGTGGCAAAGGTAAGAATAAAGATCAGGAAAACCCGCCAGTGAATGTCCCAGAGCCCGGAGAGCTTCGACTCTTAACTCTTGGCCTGCTCGCCGTCGGAATCCTCGCTCGGCGAAACCACAATTTCCTAACAAGCGCATAATCTCGCGAACCCATCTCCGCAAAATCACGCCGCGGCCCGCCACACCGCAGCCCGGGCCGCGGTTTTCATTTCCATCGCATTTCCCGCACAACGCGCCTAGTCGCAAAATTAAATGCAAAAGTGTCCACAACAAGACAGTCTTCCGTTCCCACACCAACTATTCTCATAACCGTGCGTAGCCCTTCCACGCCGCCAGAGCCATCCACAGGACTCGCACGAACCAACTAGCGCACCCTCTCGCGGCTGGAAGCAAGGAGATGAAAAAATGCTTGGGATAATCGCCGCAGTTCTGATCGTTCTTTGGCTGCTAGGATTTTTCGCGTTTCACGTAACCAGCGGCCTGATTCACATCGTCCTGGTCGTCGGCCTGATCATGCTGCTGTTCCACTTTCTGCGCGGTAGCTCCGCCAGCGCTTAATCGCATCCATCCGTCTGCGCGCGTCGGTGAATCGCGCTACAGCGCCATTCATCTTGAGATCCCGCTGTGCGGGATCGAAGGGCGCCATCCCCGTCCTGCGTGACGCCGCCCAAGGAGTTGTCCATGGCTCTCGTCCTCCGCTTCGGCTTCGCCGCCCAAGTCATCGCCGCGTTCGTGATCTTCGTCCTCGGCTACGTCGGCCTTTTCGTCGCGCTGATGCTCGTCATGTTCGTAGTCCGCGGCCTCTATGAATCCGTGAAATGGCTGCGCGCCTCCGCCCTCCGCCGCGCCACCGCCTCCGACGCCGCGTTCGAAAGACGCATTCCTCTCCCCATCACGTCCCGAGCGAACGAACCACAACTCGCCGAGTTTAGGTTTCACCCGGCTCTCAACCGTCGCCGCGTAGCAGGGAACTATTCGTCAAATCTTCCAGGAGGCACACCACGATGAAAGACAGCACCAAAGACGCAGCCGCAGGCACGCTCCACGAAGTGAAGGGAGCCGTCAAAAGCCAAGCCGGCAAGCTAATCAACGATCCCGACCTGGAAGCCGACGGCATCGTCGAAAACGTGACCGGCAAGATCCAAAAGAAAATCGCCCAAGTCGAAAAACTCATCGAAAAACCATAATCCCGCGCCGCACCACTGCGCCGGCCAATAGCCACCACCGCATTCACATCCGAATCCGCATCAACCAACCGCAAAGTCTTAGGAGGCAAGTGATGAACCTGGCAGCTCTAAGCACCACGCAAATTATCGTCGTCATCGCTGTGGCAGCGGTGGTGGTCCTCGCAATCGTCGGCATCGCACTGTCCATCCGCAAACGCCGCACCGAAAAACTTCGCACTCGCTTCGGCAACGCCGAATACACTCGCGCCGTCACCGAAGGCGGCAGCCAGCGCAAAGCCGAAGCCACGCTCAACGAGCGCGCCGTGCGCGTCGAGCGCTTGCACATCCGTGCGCTCGGCGCCGGCGATCGCACCCGCTTCATCGATTCCTGGGCCAAAGTCCAAGCCCGCTTCGTTGACGGCCCCGGCAGCGCCGTCACCGATGCCGACCAATTGCTCACCGACGTGATGTCCACACGCGGCTACCCCGTCAGCGATTTCGAACAACGCGCCAACGATATTTCCGTGGACCATCCTCTCGTCCTCGAAAATTATCGCGCCGCGCACCAAAGCGCGCTCCGCCAAGCCAAGGGCGAGGCCGACACCGAAGATTTGCGCCAGGCCATGATCCACTTCCGCACGCTTTTCGATGAGCTCGTCAACGAGCCGGAGATCGCCTGCGCCCACACCGCCTGACGCGAGCGGCCCTCCGGCCGCACAGGTATCCACAAAAATCCGCGCCATCGCCGCATCACCGTCCGCACCAGCGATGACGCGCCCTATCCAAGAATGTGTTCAT
>Ga0209274_10000593_pt1 | contig 20703 bp, 9 predicted proteins | sample HubBroMetageREF1_FD_188343 | JGI IMG/M metagenome (GOLD analysis project Ga0209274, IMG submission 188343) | Reference soil microbial communities from the Hubbard Brook experimental Forest, New Hampshire, USA - Hubbard Brook CCASE Soil... | ecosystem: Environmental > Terrestrial > Soil >...
TGTTCGGAGAGGTTGACGGTGGGGATCGACACCTCGACCAAGAGGAGTACTAGGACCAGAATGACCCCTCCGTGGACGACCCACCAACTGGGCGAGCGAGCGAGGGACCATCCGCGGGTGGGGCTCTCCGATGTTTCGGTCGGCGCACCGACGGCGCCGAGGGGTACGACGGGACCGGCGAGCGAGGCCCCTGAGAGCCACGGGCGCAGGAACAGCTCCACAAGGATGCAGACTACCAGCGCGAGGGGGACGGCGAAGTAGTAGACGAACCGAGGATAGTCGGTGTCGATATGGAGGATCCAGCCACCGGCCGGAAGTAGGAATGTAGTCGTCAATGCCGCGAGGGCGATCGTCAACCGTCGGGGGACCCAGCCGCGCCGAACCCGTCGGATCAGCACCGTCAGGAGGAACAAGGAGACCGAGATCGCGAGAAGCAGCGCCAGCATCACAGTCGAGTCGATCGCGATCGGCGGACCGATCGGAAGCCAGAGAGGCGCGTAGCCGAGGGGGTGGAAGAGCTGGCCGAGATTATCGAGAACGTAGATCGCGGGATTCGAGAAGAGGTACCCCGGGTGCGGGATTCCCAGGGCATCCGTTATGCCCGAATAGGCCGCGACGATCCCTCCGAGTAGGACCATCCCGTAGACGTTCGGCCACGAAACAAAGAGCCGCAGCCATCGTCGGTCCTGGGCGATCAGGAACACTCCCGCGAGGACCAGGGTCCCCACGGCGACGTCGAACGTGAGGTCGTGAGTGAGGTAGATGAGGGCTACGATCCCGTAGAAGAGGAGCGCGTCCCGACTCGACCGGGTGCGCGAGAACGCGAGCAGGAAGACCAGCGCCTCGTTCAACATCGCCAGGGCCAGGAAATTCGGGTAGCCCCCCCAAAAGAGGATCTGCAGGGTAGTACCGTTCAGGATCGCCAGCCCCACGAACAGGACCTGGATGGGACCGACGGCCAGGAACCGGCGCGCGAGATGGATGACGGTGAGTCCGTAGAGGACCATGAGGAGGCCACCGAAGACCCAGGCGGTGGTGATGGGGCTGCCGGTGGCGAGCAGAACGACGCCGAGGAACGGGAACGTAAGGGGTGGGTAGAGGAGCGGCTGAAGGGTAAAGTCGCCCGCCGGATGAGCGAGCCCGACGAACGCCTTCGAGGTGGTGATCCAATGCCCGGGGTCCGTGCCGGGAGGGATCGCTGCTTGGGAGTAGCCCCAATAGAGCAGGGCCAGAGACGCCCCGACGATCAGCAGGCAGGGAACGAGGTACCATCGAGAAACCCGCCCCGCGAGCGAAGCCTCCACCGGGACGTCCCGAGAGGGGGCGGCCGCCGGCCCCGGAGCGCTCCCGGGGGCGGGGGGCGATGCGTTCAGGTTCGCGGGAGGCTGCATCTGGAAAAACTCGACCCGGAACAGGCCGAGCGCCGTGAGGCGGTAATACGGTTTGCGGAGCTTGACGGCGAGTCGAAAGCCGACCCCACCGAAGGTTCGGAACGGGCGGGTCCGGGCCGCCTCACTGCGGCTCCGGTAGGTCCACCGATACGCCCAGTTCGCGGAAGAGCAGCAGGTAGTCTCGAGCAACGTCGCCCCACGTGCGGATCCTGGAGGGTCTCGGGGGACGCGGTACGTCGAGCATGCGGTCCATCGCGGCCGCCAGTTCGGCGGGACGGCTCGGGGGGACCAACCGACCCAAGAGACCGTCGTTGGGGACGTTTTCGTCCGTGCCCGGAAGGTTGGTTCCTACGACGGGGACTCCACACGCGACCGCCTCCTCGAGCGCGGTCGCGGTCGATTCCAGTGAAGTCACGGACGGGACGACGACCAGGTCCGAGTAACGGTAGAGATCGCCGAGTTCCTCGTCGGGCACGAATCCGAGGAACCGAACGTGGTCTTCCAGCCCCAGCCGAGCGACGTGGGCCTCGAGCGTCTCTCGCGAGGGCCCGCGTCCTGCGATGAGAAGGGTGAACTTCCGGCCGTTCGCGACGAGCTGGGCACACCCGTCGAGCAGGACCGGTACGCCCTTGTACGGCACGAGGCGGCCGACGAACAATATCCGACGTCGATCCGCTGGGATGTTCGCCCCGGCCACCACCCCCGGCGGAGCGCGGTCGGGAGCCTCCCTCCCAAATCCCAGCCGGGCCGGGTCAACCCCCTTCGCGATGACTCGCACCTTGGCCAAATGTCGCGAGAGCACGGGGGAGGCCTCGGCGTAGCCGCGGCTGTTCGAGACGACCGCGTCGCAGGCGTCGAGGGCCGGGTGGGCGGAAAAGCGGCGATACATCCGGGTCACGACGCCCGCTCCCGGACCGCCTTCGGCCGAGCCCAGATCGGCGTCCATATGGTAGGTGAGCACGCTCGGAACGCCGGCTCGATGGGCGGCCCGGACGGCGGGGGCCTCCACCAGCGGGAACGGCATGTGGAGCTGGAGGACACGACTGGCTCGGGCTGCGGCCCAGAGGCTCCCGCGCGCCCGCCGATTAAGGAGGAGCGGTCGTTGGAAGATGTCTCGAACCGGAAGCCGAGCTACCCGAGCCTGCCCTACGTCGAGCGGGTCCGAGCCCGGGTCCCAACGCATGGTCGTGGTCACGACCTGAGTCGGGGCGAGAGCCGAGAAATCGTGCACGAGACGGTAGGCATACTCCTCCGTTCCTCCTCGATACGAAGGAGGGAGCGGTACCACCACCGTGATCGGGCGTTCGGCGCCCCGAGGCAGGGCCGCCGTCATGCAAATTCAGCATCCGAAGAAATCGGTCCCGTCGGGACTACGGCTATGGCAGCGTCCCCCGAAGGGGCAGGGGCTTCATCCTTTGAGCTCAAGAACGTCCCCCTCGCGGCTGGAGACGCTGCGACCTACGACCTGACTTAAGCTATCCCGGGTGGGAAGAGCCGGCCGAGGACGTCGCATCCCCGTCGGCGGCGACCGCTTCGGGGGTGGACTTCCAGGAACCTCGGAAGATCGAGTGGTCCCTTTCGCGCAGCACGGTGTAGTTGGTGTGGGCCACGTTCGCCGCGATCAGCGCCACATCACGCTGGGGTGCGAACTGGGCGATCGAGGAACTCAGCAATCGAAGGGAACTGAGGGGTCGGTCGGACGACCGTTCCAGCCGATACGCTTGGGACCGCGCGGCGCTCGTGTTCTGCGGCTCCGGCGAGGTCTCCGAGGAGTTGTCCATGTCGACGTAGAGCATGTGCTGCCCCGAGGGCATCCGGATCGTGCACGTCGGGCCGGCCCGGCGGAGCGATCCCGACGGAAGTGTGATCACCAGCGACCAGGGCTGGCCGTCCCCGTCGGGTGGGGGTGCGACCGGGGTCGGAGCGGCCGGGGATCCCTCGGGACGAGGCGGAGATGCGGTCGGGGAAGGAGAAAGAAGTTCGACGGTCATGTCCGGGTTCGCGTCCGTAAGGCGTTGCGCCAGTTCGGAGATCCCGTCCGTGTTTCCCCCGGCGGGCGCCGAGAGGAACACCCGCTGGCTGTTGAGCGCGAAGAGGACCGACTGAAGGTCCCGCATGGTCGGCGCGGGAAGCTGCGAGGACGTCACGGGTTCTCCCACGGCGGTCGGGTTGGACCCGGCGGGGGGCGGGTGCGAGTAGCGCAGGATGGAGAGGAGAATCCGCGCGCCGTCCCGGAATGCATGGAGTTTCGCCACACCGACCCGATCGCGGTAGACGACCGGAAGCTGGGAGACCGCGAGGCCTCGCCGGAATGCCTTCACGAAGACCTCGGCCTCGATGTCGAATCCCTCGGATTCGAGCGGCATCCGCTGGAGAGCGGAGGTTCGAATCCCCCAGAGGCCGCTGCAGACGTCCAGGATCGGTCCGTGAGAAAAGTGTCCCGCGAGGGTGTTGAGCACGCTGTTACCGATCCGGTGGACTAGGCCCCGCAGCTCGCTCATCGCGTGGCGATCCGGCCGGCGCACGCCGATCACGAGGTCCGAACCAGCATCCAGCAGCGTCGCCATCGCGGGGAGCGCGGCTCCAGGGTACGTGAAGTCGGCGTCCATGACGATCGCGTACGGAATGCCTCGGGCACCGGCCCACTCGAGACCTTCTCGCACGGCGGCGCCCTTGCCCTTGCCCCGTTGCACGAAGAACGTGGTTCCGAGCGATTTCGCGACCGCGGCCGTGCTGTCGGTCGAGTGGCCATCGACGACGACCACCGTCGCGTCGAACCCGATATTGCGAAGTTCCGCGAACGGGAGATCACCGAACGTGGCCCGAAGGCCCTCCTCCTCATTCAGCGTCGGAATAAGGACGGCGATGCGAGTTGGGGCGACGAACGCCCGACTCTCCACGGTTATACAACTCCCATGCGCATCGCATCGGAGTAATCTCGCCCATGGCTTAAACGTGTTGCCCTGGAGAAGTTACTAATGCGCACGCATCCTTATGGACACGTTAGGTCGTATCGAGGTTGTAACGGGGCTGTGCCGTCGGAACCGAGACCCTCTCGCGGGGACCCTCCCGCTCGCCGAGCGGAGAAGGAAACCGTGCCCCGATGAACGGAACGCAGGTTTATAAAGAGAAGTTGACCTCGTTCGGTCCTTCACAGACCCGAGGGCTGGCGTCGCACGGTCGTCGGTGCCTTCATCTCTTTGGGAGGGGCAGCGTTCAGTGGTGACGCCCGTGTCCAACGTGTCCGCGGACGGTGACGGTTCCGCGGGGATCGCCGGGGGTCCGGGGCCGAACCCCCCCGTTTGGAAGGCGCAGTGGACCCGATTCTCCACCTATCTCGGCACTCGCGACGGGGCCAGCTGGACCGCGGCGGTGGTCATCTCCGCGTTGATCTCCGCGGCCATGGCCGTCGAGATCCTGACCCACCCGGTACCCCCGGGGGGTGACCCCGGCACCTGGCTTTCGACGAGCTTCGCGTACATCGGCCGCGCGTACCCGTCCCAGGTCTATCCGCTGGCGTATCCCCCGGTCCTCTTCCCCCTCCTCGGGCTCGCGGTCCTGATCGGGGGGGGGCCGATCGCCGGCGCTCAGATCTTCGCGCCGACCCTGTACTTCGTGCTCGGTCTCTCGATCTACTTCCTCGGGAGCCAGATCATGCGGAGCCGCCTGGTCGCGCTCGTCGTGATGACGTTCATCCTGCTCGACCCCCAGATGACCCAGATGGTCTTCTGGGGAGCCTATCCGAATCTCCTCGGCTTCATTTTCATGAACCTCGCCTTGGTCGGCATCCTCTGGATGGGCAAGGGGGCGCTCTCGCGCGGCGCCCTCATGTTCTGGACGTTCGCGGCCCTGACGGTCCTGACTCATTCGCTCACCGGACTCGTGCTCGCCGGGTACACCCTCCTGTTCCTGATCCTGGCGTTCGCCATGCCCAAGCCCTCCGTGGCGACGATGGAGGCCCGGGCCCGCGGAAAGGAGGTCGACGTTCCGAAGGCGGTACCTCGAGCCCTCTTCCTGACCCGGGGAGGCATGTACGGCGTCGTCGGGTTCGCTGTGGCCGTGGGGGCCTACTACGCCCTCACGGCGCTCGCACACGTCCCCCATCCGGACTACTTCGTCTCTAGCGCGCTCGCGTTCCGAGCGATCGGGCTCGGCGGCGTCCTCTCGGCCGTGCTCCCCGGGTTGCTGATCGTCGCGCTTGGTGCCGTCTACGTGCTGTCGATCCTGGTCATCTTCGTGCTCTTGGTCTACGCGGGCTTCTACCTCTACCGTCCAAGCTGGCTGACGACCCCCGTCCTCCTCCTGATCGCGGTCGGGATCACCGTCCTCACTGTCCCGATCGTAGGATGGTCGCTGAAGATCGTCACGGACTACCGCCGATTCGGGTACTTCCTGCTCATTCCGGTGGGACTGTCTCTAGGGTACCTGATTGACCGGGGCTGGGCGTCGAACCAAGGACCCGGGCGAGCGAGCCCGCCGGCCCCCGCGCGAAGCCCCGCGATGCCGCCGCCGGTTCGCCGATGGCTGCTACCGGCCCGCCACCCGCGCCGCATCGTCACCTTGGCGGTGGTGGCGTTCGTGCTCGGCCTCCTGATCGCCGTGGCATGGACCGGGCCGTTCATGGGTAAGTACGAGAAGACGTTCACCGCAGTCGGACACGACCAATACTTCCTCGACGCGCTCGATGCCATCAAAGGGTCCGGCCAGCCCGGTGGGATTCTCACTGTCGCCGGCGCCGACAAGTGGGCCCGCGCATTGACCGACCGAAACGCCTACGCTCCCTACACCCAGGTCTCCTACCTGTTCTACCAGAGTCAGGTCCTCGATTCGGAGCTCGCCTACTACGCGCTCAACAGCCACTATGCGATCACCAACGGCCTCGTGTCGGCGGGGATCAAGGGCGTCGTCGCTCCGTACGTGCTGGGAATCCCCTCGTACGGTGTGTATTCGGTGGGTACTTACCGGGCCATCCTGAAGGTCCCCCCCGAACTGGTGCAGATCGACCTCAGCGGACTGAACGGAACGTTCGTCGCGACGAACCTCACGACCAACCCGACAGTGAACGTTCCGCCCCCGTCGGGAGGGGGGCCTCTCCAGGTCGTGTACACTGAGCCCGACTACGTGTTCACGGTGAACATCGCCGTGGCCCCGTCCGCGCCGCTCATGTACATCACCTTCCAGGTGACGGCGACGGGACTCGACACCATCCGGGCGATGAACATCACGCTCCAACCGTCGAACGTATCGACCGCCCGCATCCTCCCGACCCCGGTTCCCGGCAATTTCAGCTGGGAAACGGTCACCGCGAACGTCGGACCCCAGACCCTGGGGCAGGTCACGCCCGCGACCGCCCTCGCAGGGATCACGCAGTACCTGCCGATCGCCAACTCGACCGGCACTCCGGCGGTGTTGCTGTCGTATACGTCGCCCAGTCCCAACGGGTCCTCCTCCCTCTCGGGCCAGTTGACTCTCACGACTCCCGCGGCCTCGACGATCTTCAACGTCGTGCCCCCGGTCATCGTCACCCCCGAGATCTTCACCGAGCTGGACATTCGATTCGTACTGATGCGGAATTGGACCTACCCGCCCGTCCCTCCGCCGGCCACCGCCTACCCTCATGAGGCGGCCTACCTCGAAGCAGAATACGGGGCCCAGTTGATCTACCAGAACCCAGAGTGGTCGGTACTCACCGTGCCGTAGGGTGTCGGTCGCTGCGGGGTGGGGTCGCGTCGGACCCGCGGGGAGATAAAGGGCGCGCGGCTTCCCGCGCGAATTGCGCGGCCGATCGCCCCGGGCGGCGTCCTCTCGTAGGATACGTCATGGCAGAAGCTCTCCGTCGGGGAGCGTCCGGGTCGCGCTCCCGCTGTTGATCGCCGTCCTGTTGGCAGTTTCCAGCGTCGCGGCGCGCCCCACCCTCGTACTACCCACGAACGCCGAATCCCCAGCGACCACGGTCGACGCCGCCCCGAGCGAAACGATCTCGGACGGACAGTCGATCACCGCCCAAGGTTCCGTGCTGACGGATTCGGTGTCCGGTTCCGCGGGGACGGGGGGCGTTCGGTACTACACGATCATACTTCATGCGTCGGTGGCGATGCCCGGGTTCCTGGTGGAGGTCCAGACATTTCCGATCGCGCAGTGGGCGCTTCCCGACCAACTGCCCGGAGGGCCAGACAATCTGCCGGCACTCTCCCTGTGGAACTGGAGCGTGGAGGAGAACGGCAACCCGTTGCCCGCGTGGACGGAGAGCCTGACCGGCCAGATGCTGAGCGGACCCACCTCGTGGACGAATCAAACCATCGATGTGTACGGACTCACCGCTCCATCGGTGACGGTGCGGGTCAGCGCCACGACCGACGACGGGACGACCACGCCCGGGACCGGGTTCGTGCTGAACACGCCCGGCGTCACCGGGGGCATTCCGTCGAACGAGTCTGACCTCGAGGGCGACGCCGCGGCACTCCATCCCCAGATCGTACGGCTAGGGACGGTGCTCGCCAACACGGTGCCCTCGTGGCAGTCCTCCACGGACCAGCCCATCTACAGTTTCGGCATCTTCGATCGGATCGCGAGCTTCACGAGCGCGACGGGCGCGCAGCTTTTCCTCGGTCTGCCCGCGGGGTCCTGGGGCGACGGCAACGTGCTTCCGTCCGGGATGCCCGTCAACAGCACGGTCGAGGTCGTCTCCTCGACGGGGGACGGGTTCTTTCCCCAGGACGCCGCCTGGGTGGCGTACGTAGAGGGGATCGTGAACCATACGATCGCCGCCCACGAGGCCGTCGGGTACTGGTCGATCGGCAACGAGTTCACCGACACGAACCAGTCTCTCGTGGCGGAGTACACGCACATCTTCAACCTCGCAGCACAGGTGATCCACGGACAGCTGCCGTCGGCCCGGGTCGGCTCGGATGCGATGCTGAACACGACCTACGAGACGTACTTCGCGTCCCACGCGCGGGGGGTGGGCTTCCTCTCGTTCCACTACTACCCTGCGTTGGGGATCTGCGTAGTCAACGGAACCTACTGCCCGCCGTCCGCGACCTCGAACGGGACGACGGACGGGAGCCTGTTCTCGCATCCGTCGTACAGCTATCTCCCCGGCCAGTACACGCCGCTGGCCGCCCAGAGCCTCTGGCACAACCTCACCGGAACCTGGGTGCCGATGTTGGACAGCGAGACCAATCTCAACCCGACGGCGGGAAACCCGTCGTCGGCGGGAATCGGCACCGACCCTCGCATCCAAACGCTATTCGGGGCGGCCTGGGTGAGCGTCGTGCTGGTCGACGGCGCGTTCCAGAACGTCTCCGACCTGGTCTACTACTCCCTTAGCAGCGGCTGGGGACGACCCGCGGGATTGACCGAGCCGTACGGTGGATGGGGCTTCGGTCTCACGTCCGAGGCTCCCAACGATACAACGATCCGCTATGCCCCCTATCTGGCGCTCGAGCTATGGGGGAGCTCGATGCCGGCCGGCCAGCCCGGGCTTCTCACGAACTCATCGGCCCCGGGCATCGTCGAGCCGTACGCCGCCCGTGACGGTCCGGTCGTGTCGATGTTCTTGGTGAACCGGGTCAACGTGCCCGTAGCGATCACTCCGGTCCTGACGTCAGGGGGCTACACCCTGACCTGCGTCTCCACGCTCGACCAACGCAGCTACCGGGAAGTCTACTCCCCCGCGGACGGAAGCACGACCCTGGAGACCGCCGGCATCAACGACTCGCAGCCGGCCGCCGGTCAGCCGCTCACGATCGACGGATACGGAGTCGCGCTCGTACGGTACGTCCTCGATGGCTCCGGTGCGGCGGCCTGTCCCGCGCTCGGGCCGCCGGTGCCGCTGCCTCTGACGGGCCTGGGGCCGACGGTCGTGGTGGCCTCCGTCGCTCTCGGGTTCTCGGTGTCTCTCGGAGCCACATGGCTCGTGTTCCCCTCGGGACTGGGAATCCGGAGTCGACACCGACGCGCCCCGGGCCGCGAGACGGACCGGACCCCCGGGGGGCCGGGACCTTCGAGAGAGGCCGAGAGCGACTCTCCGGAGGCGTCCGAACCTCCTGCGTTCGAGGCGCCCGGCACCGTGTCCACGGAGCCGCTCGATCTCCGACCCTCGGAAGACGTGGACTGACCCCCGCTGTCCCCCGGGGAAGGAGGGTCCGACGCTGGCGGGGGAAGGGGCGACCGACCCCTACTTATACGTACACCTCGATAGTCCCGGGCCGGTCGATTGACCCCTATTAATACGCATTAGCTTCGGCGGAGGCGCGCCCCGATACCCCCTCTCTATTAATACACATCGATACGTATTGTATATCACTGCGCGACCCGGCTAACACTGGGGGGTGAGTTCCAATGACGTCTGAATTACGGCAACGTGGGTCTCGACGGCGATGGTGGGCGACCGCCATCGTGGTCGGGATCACCCTCCTGATGGTGCTCCCGGTCCTGGATGCACGGTACGGTCTCTCGACCGTCTCCCACCCCGCCGCCGGCGGTCTTCAGGCCGCGGCCGGGCCGATCCCGGTCCCGGTGGCCGACGGCCAGTGGGCCAACATCACGTCGCCCGTGGACGCGACGCTTCACGATTGGCTTGTCGACGGGAGCAGCACCGGACCGAACCGGTCCTACACCATCCACCTCAACGTGAGCGTCCCGCTCCTCAACGTCCCCGTTCTCGTCCAGACCTACCCCATCGTCCAGTGGGCCATCCCCGGCCAATTTCCGGGGGGTCCGGACAACCTCCCGCCGCTCTCGATGTGGAGCTGGACGGTCACCGCGGACGGGTTCAACGTTACCGGAGGGTGGTCGACCACCAACTGGGACCAGCAGCTGTCCGGCATCGTCGCATGGTCGAACCAGACGATCTGGGTCCGGGGGACCGCCAATCCCGGCGTGACCGTCCAGGTCAACCCGTTCGAAACCGACGGCACCCTCGCGCCGGGCGTGGGGTTCGTCGTGAACACTCCCGGGGCGTTCGGCGACATCCCCAAGAACGACTCGACGTTCGAGTCGACCGCCGCCGCGCTGAACCCGTCGATCGTGCGGTTCGGCACCGTCGACGCGGCGATCAGCTACAGCTGGAACACGCAGACGAACCAGCCCAGATACAACTTCACAGCCTTCGACGCGCTGGTCCGGTTCACCCGGGCGACCGGGGCCGACATTCTCCTCAGCTTGCCCGCCGGTACCTGGGGAGACGGCAACCTCCTGCCCGGTGGCATGCCTCTCAACAAGTCGATCGTGGTCCCGGGCCCAGGTCAGAACGGGTACTTCCCGAGCAATAACGCGTGGGCCGCGTTCGTCGAGGGAATCGTCAACCACACGGTGGCGACCGACGAGCAGATCACGTACTGGTCGATCGGCAACGAGTTCCCGACCGAGACCCTGCCGCTCGTGGCGGGGTACACGAACATCTTCAACATCGCCGAGCGTGCGATCGACGCGAAGGCCCCGACGGCGCTGGTCGGCTCGGACGTCATGACGAACATCACGTACGAGGTGTACTTTGCGACCCACGCGCACCACGTGGGCTTCCTCTCGTTCCACTACTACCCCGTCATCGGCATCTGCGACAACAACGGAGCGTATTGCGCGCCGCAGGGACCCCCCAACGGCGAGACCGATGCGGCCCTCCTCTCCCACCCGGCCTATGAGTTCCTCGGGAAGGTCTGGGCTCCCACCACCGCCGTCGACATGTGGTTCAACCTGACCGGCCAGCGCCTCCCGATCCTCAATGCCGAGACGAACCTCAACGCCTTCGGAGGGAACGGCGCTTCGGATGCCTTCGGGACCGACCCGCGCACCCAGACCCTGCTCGGCGCCGCGTGGGTCGACTCGCTGCTGGTCGACAGCGCGTTCCAGGGCGTCGCGGACCTGACCTACTTCACCCTGAGCAGCGGATGGGGCACGCCGAAGACGGTGACGGCCCCGTACGGCGGTTGGGGATTCGGATTGACGTCGGAGGCGGAAAACCACAGCAACATCCTCTACGCTCCCTACTACGCGCTGCAGCTCTGGAGTGACTCGATCCCGGCCGGTTCCCCCGGACTCTGGACGACCTCCTCCGCCCCGGCGTCCCTCTACTCGTACGCCGCGATGGACGGCTCGAACCTCTCCGTCGTGCTGATCAACCGAGTGAACGTTCCGATCTCGACCCAGATCGACCTGACACACGGGAACTACTCACTCACCTCCGTCTCCACCCTCGACCAACGGACCTACCACGAGACCTACGAGCCCGGTCCGGACAAGACCATTCTCCAGTCCTCCGGAGTGGCGGTCACCCACCCGGCGAACAACAGCGCGATCGAGCTCGACGGCTACGGAGTGGCCGTGGCGCACTACGTCATCCCCAACCCGCCGACCAACCAGACGGGGAACGGGACGGGCAACGGCACGGGCGGCAGCGGTGGCGGCAACGGGACCGGCAACAGCACGGGCAACAGCACGGGCAACAGTACCGGGAACGGCACCGGAAGCGGCGGAGGGAACGGCACGGGCAATGCTTCCTCCGGGACCGGCGGTCATGGGGGCGGGTCGGGCACGGGGACCGGTACCGCGAACTCGAGCGGTCCTGGTGGCGGCCTCACGGACCCTGGACCGGCCGCGCTCCCCGCCGGCGTCACCGTCAGTTCGCTCTCCGCGTTACTGATGATCGCGACCATTCTCGGCATGGGCTGTCTTGCCGGGGTTTGGGTCGGCTGGTGGGGACCTATCATCCGGAAGGACCGTCGACGCAAGGCGCGGAACAAGAGATAGGAAACGCCCGCGCCGGCCTCGCCACTCCCGACTCCTTCCGTCCGGGCGCGGCCCGGCCCGTGCCGGGAGACGGAGCTCAAGCTGGCGGATGGGTGCATGCGACGAGTGCCCGCACCATGACGATCCGGAGGGTCGCCGTACGCTAGCCCGTGCTCCCCTTTCCAGCGCGGAAACTGACGCTCGTCGGACCCGCAGCTCTTGCAGCCAGGGAATGCGGAGTCGGAACTCGCCGCGACCGAACTCGTGTTGTGGAACCACGCGCCGCGGGAGGCAGACACCTCGTCCCTCGGAACCGTTAAAGCCCGTCATGCGTCTGAATGCGCAGTGAGCCTACGCTCGAACAGAAAGCCGTGCTGCCCGCTGCTTCGCGGGACATCCTCCTCCGTGCCGACATTGTAGGCCGAGGGACCCCTTACCCCCGTCGAGCGGCTTGGGCGGCGGCTCCGGTCCGCGAGGAGGCCGCAGGGCGCGCGATCGGCGACGGGCGGGCCGGCCGCTGCGGAACCGTTGGCTGGTCTTCGGGAGCGGCATGAGCCCCGCCGCCCCGGTTCCCCCGGCTCCCCCCGCGCCGGGGGTGGCCGCCGGTGCGCCCCCGACGCGGACCCCACCTCCCAAGAAGAAGCACGGTGTGAGGATCCTCGTCGCCATCTTGGTCATCGCCTTGGTGGTGTCGGCTACCGGCGGCGTCTACTACTGGTATGACCTGCGCGCCCAGGCTCCCGGGCCGGCGGTGTTCCCGTCGCAGTACGACAAGGACGTCCAGCACATCTTCATCATCGATCAGGAGAACCGCGCGTTCGACTCGTATTTCGGGACGTACTGCACCACCCTCGGGCCGTACTGCTCCATGACGAGCATCGGGACGCCCACCGCTCCCGCTCCCTGCGAGCCCTACAATCTCACGATGCCCGCGATGGGCTGTGTGGGTCCGTATGCGGACCCGCCCGGCATGACGATGACCGAGGACATCGGGCACGCGTGGCAGAACGCCCACGCCGCGTACAACAACGGCGCGATGAACGGATTCCTCTCGGCCCTCGGGGGAAACCCGCTCGCCATGGGGTACTACACGAACGCGACGATCCCCCTGTACTGGGATTGGGCCGAGGAGTACGGACTCGGGGACATGTTCTTCTCGAGCGCGATGAGCTACAGCCTGCCGAACCACTGGCTCATCGTATCGGGATCCGCCCCGAACGCGAGTTACTACGGGTCGAACTTCACCAACCCGGACGGGTCCATCTCCCTCACCGGCACCCAGTACCTCGACGAGGCGAACAACACCACCACGCTCGCGGACGAGATGATGGGGACCTCGATCTCCTGGAAGTACTACGACTACGCCCTGCCCCCGAACACCTACAACCAAGCGATCGCGAACGGGTCCACGTGGAAGTACTGGAACGCCTACGCCGCGCAGGCACGGACGTACGCGCCGGCGATGGCCAGCCACTTCGTGCCCAACACCCAACTGTTCACCGACCTCGCGGCCGGGAACGCCCCGAACGTGTCCTGGGTCATCGGGGCGGCGACCGAGAGCGAGCATCCGCCCTACGACATCCTCGCGGGGGAGAACTGGACGGCTTCGGTCGTGAACGCGATCGAAAAAAGCTCGATCTGGAACACGAGCGTGATCTTCCTGACGTGGGACGATTATGGGGGGTTCTACGACTCGGTCGTCCCGCCCCAGGTGAACCAGTACGGGTACGGCTTCCGGGTCCCCCTGATCGTGATCGGGCCCTACGTCCAGGAGAACTACGTTGATTCCACCGTCGGGTCCTTCTCTTCACTCGTGAAGTTCGTGGAAGTTCGATACAACCTTCCGGCAACCGGGTTCCTCGACGGGATCTCGAACCCGCTCCTCAACTTCTTCAACTTCAGCCAGGCTCCGCGTGCGCCGCTGGTCATCGATGTCCAGGCCAAGGGCCTACAGTATCCCCTGCCGCTGCAGGTGACCTCCTCGAACATGTACAAGATGGACTGGTCCCCACCGAGAAGTTTGCCGACCGACCTCTCTTGACCCGTAGCCCGGACGCGGTGACGGAACCCCCTTCGGGGGGAGGCGTCGCGGCCCGTCGACGCTCAGATCGAGGTACTGTTCCCGAATCCCCAGTAGTCGCCGTAGAGCGATGAGAGGGACCATCCGCCTTCGATGATCACTTCCTGGTCGGCCGCGTCGTAGGTCGACCCGAACCAGGTCCGCGGGGGAGGGGTGGCCTCCGACCCGAGGAGGATCGGGGTCCAGACGCCCAGATGGAAGAACCACGTGTCGTTCACGAACCCGAACTTGCTCATCCCGCCGTAGAGGATGGAGCCCCCGAGCGCACTATCGTAGACGAGCGCCGCACCCTGGCGGGGGGACGGCGCCTTGGTCAGGATGAGGTGCGTCCAATTGCCCGCCGTATACGTCCAGGTGTCACCGGAGAAGATGGTATTCTCCTCTCCCCCGAACAGGAGGATCTTCCCGGAGCTCGCGTCGAAATCCATGGCCGCGTACGCCCGGATCGACGGGCTGTTGACCGGATAGAGATGGGTCCAGCGACCGTTGTAGAACTTCCAGGTGTCGTTGAGGAGCGTCCGGTCCTGGTAGAATCCGCCTCCCCCGAAGAGCAGCAGGTAGCCGTCTGTCGCATCGTAGGCCATCGAGCCACCGAACCGGGGAGCCGGGACGGGGAACCCGCCTTGGGCGGGGAGCAGGTCGACCCATTTCCCCCCCACGAATCCCCAGGTGTCCTGGAGGAAGCCGGACGCGTTGATCCCGCCGAACATGACGACGTAGTCGTCCTGCCCGTCCCACGCCATCGTGGCCGACGAGCGCCCGGGCGGAGTGTTGGTGGTATGGCCGGTGAGGTTGGTCCAGGTCCCGTTGGAGAATGTCCAGGTGTCGTTCATCGAACACGTGTACCCGCACCCGCCGAAGAGTACCACGTACTGGTCGATCGGGTCGTAGGCCATCGACGCGAGCTCGCGCGCGGGGGGGGCCACGCCCGTTCCCTCCGTCCAGTTCCCTTTCGGGGCCGGAACGGCGGCGGTAGTTCCGCACGATGCACTACCGGTGGACGCCGCGGTGCAGACATCCTGATGACCCTGTGCCGGACCGCCTCCGCCCTCCAGCGAGGACTCGGCCCACGCGAGGAGGGTCGCGGGCCCGCGGACCGCTTCGTTCAGTGCCGGCCCGGCCGCCGACACGACGCCGGGGGCGATGGCACTCGTCACGAGCCCAAGTACTGCGAAAAGGAGGCAGCATCGGGAGATCCCCATGCTCCGCAGCCCGGCGCCTCGAGCGTTCCACCGTCGCATTGCGAAGCCTAGGTGACCCCGCTCGTTTAAGGGAATCGACCCGTCCGGCCCCGAGAATCTTTGCGATGAAGGTTTCCATGCTCCCTCGAAAGTGCCGGGTGGGAGCGGCCGTCCGGTCGAGGTTGGGGCCGGGCCTAGCCTTATGCGAGCCCGGCGACTGATTCTTCGGTGGGTCAGATGGAGCGGCGACGCACCCCAGCACTCGTCGCGGCGATTCTCGCCAGCCTGCTCGTGGTGGTGCCCGCCGTCGGGCTCGGCACCTCCGGACACAGTCTCGCCGGGTCCCGCGACGGGGACGCCCGAGAGCAAGTCGGTGTAGCGGGACCCGACCCCGTTTCCTATGCGAATTTCTCGATCGGGATATCGCCGCCGCACGCCAACGAGACGGTGCCCCCGGGGAGCGTCATCATGGCCGAGTACCGATTCGAAGTGCTCAACTTCACCTCCCAGGACGAGAACCTGTTCGTACGGGTTCCCGGAACGGTGGCCGTGTTCGACGAAACCGGCGGCGCGCAGCTGAAGATCGCCTCGAAGGCCCAGAGCTTCACGGTCACCGGGCCGGGATATTCCTCGGCGGATACCGTCCAGAACTCGACGCAACTCTCCGCGCCGACCAATTTCAACCACGTCGCGGTCTATTCTTCGCAGCTGGTGGGCGTCATGGATTCTCTGCCGACCGGGAGCGTTACTCTACAGTTTCAGTGGCAATGGACCGTCACTGCGCCGGGCGTTGCGCCGGTCAACAGCACATGGGAAAGCGGGATCAGCTCGACCCTACCGGGACAGGTCGTCCCCGTGGAGTACGTTCAGCTATGGTCTACCAGCCCGAAGTCGATGCTGGTCCCGCAGCCGTTCACCGTCTGCCTGGCGGGCGCCGTGGAGGGTGAAAATTTCTCTCTCGATGCGGTGGAGTTGGCACCCAACGTGGGCTCCGTGCAGAGCAACGCGTCGATCTCCCCCACGGCCCCCCTCCCCTTCTGCTGGAGCGTGGCGATCCCGGCGTGGGCGACCCCTCAGGACGTCCAGGTCCTGGTCAGTGGCTATTCCGCCGCCGGCGAGGCGGTGCTCCTCTACGTGGTGTCCCCGGTGGTCCTCACCGGAGCCGTCCCGCCGACCCCGGAGTTCCTGGGAGTCCCTCTTTCCGAGTGGCTTAGCGGGATAACGATCGGCGCGGTCGTCGCCGCGGTCGCCATCGTGGCGTACATCGGGGTGCGATATCTCCGGAGCCGCAGCAAGTAGCGCGACTCCACGGTCAGGGCGGAACCTTGGGCCCGGATCCGACCAGGCTCGGATCCGGTGCGGGCGGCGGGGAGGGTCGGTTCCTTCGCCGATAATAGAGGATCCCGACGATCGCGACGACGACGGCCACCGCGGCGATCGTCCCGACGATCAGCCACACGGAGGTACCGGGGGACGGTCCCCCGGCGGAAGTGACGGTGAGAATCCGCGGGATGCTCGTCGTCGCGGTCGTGCCCACCGCGTCGGTGACCGTGAGCGTGATGCTGTAGGTACCGGTCGCGCCCGGAACACAGGTGAACTTGGCCGAGTCGGCCGAGGAGCACGACGCCGGCAATCCCGTGAACTGATACCGAAGGGCACCCGTACCTCCGGTCGTGGTTACGATGATCGTCGTGGACCCGCCGACCGATACTGTGGCGGGGGTCAATTCGAACTCGGTGATCGCGGGGGCCGGGTTCACGGTGAACTGGGTCACCCCCGAGGTCGCCGTCGCCGCGGCGGAGTCGTTCACCGAGACCGTCACCGAGAAGACGGTGGATCGGGAGGAGTTCCCAGTGGGAAGACAGGTCACTGAGCCGCTGTCCTGGAGCGCGCATCCGGCGACCGAGCTCGGGGAGACCGACCAGCGATAGGAGTACGGAGGAGTCCCGCCGATGGCCTGGGCCGAAAGTCGGACCTGCGACCCCGCGTCGAACGCGGGGAGCGAGGGCGACGGGTTCGGGAGACCGAGCGGAAGCGGATTCCCGTACAGCCAGGTCGAGTTGTCGATGGATAGGGCATCCTCAAACCCGCCGAACAGTACGAGGGACGACCCCGGGAAATTCGCACTGGGAAGCGCGGCAAAGACCGCGCCGGCGCGAGCCGGTAGGGTCGAGTTCTCGGTCGACGACAGTTGGGTCCATTGGCCGCCTCCGTACGCCCAAAGGTCCCCCCACCGGTTCCCGATGGGTGCGATCCCGCCAAAGAGTAGCACGGACCCGGTGAGAGGGTCGTAGGCCATCTGGGGGTCGCTTCGAGGTCCGGGCGCGAGCAAGGTCGCCTGTCTCGACCACCCGGAGGCATTGAAGGTCCAGGTGTCGTTCAGGAACGCCCCCGCTCCCGACGTCTGAGTGTAACCGCCGAAGAGGAGGGCGGTCTCCGAGGAGCTATTGACCGCGAGGCCCGCGCCGTAGCGGGAGGTGGGCGGAGGCCCGTCGAACGCGGTGACGTTCTTCCATCCGGTGGACGCGTTGAATTCCCAGGTGTCGTTCAAGCTGGACGTAGAGGAGAACCCTCCGAACAGGACGAGGGCGTTCACCGGGGGCGCAAGGTAGAACATCGCCGGGTAGGTTCGAGGACTGGGGCCCGTGCTCACGTTGAGCTGGCTCCAGGTGCCGTTTCGGAACAGCCACGTATCGTTGAACAGCGTCGTGGTCGATCGGCCGCCGAAGAGGAGCACGCCACCGAGGGCCGGGTCGTAGGCCATGGAAGCGCCATACCTCGGGGACGGGGAATTCAGCGGGGACAGGATGAACGGGGCGCGACTCGTCCAGCTGTCGTTCGCGAATGACCAGGTGTCGCCGAGGGCGGAATTCAGGTTGCGGCCCCCGAACATCAGAAGGTACTGGGCCGAAGCGTTGGCGTCGTACGCCTCGGCGGAATAGTACCGCGGAGGTGGCGCAACTCCGAGCAACGGAGTAAGGTTCGTCCAGTTCGCGTCGGAAGAGAACGGCGTGCTCTCGACACAGACGGAGGACGTTACCTCCACCGATTCCGGGCATGACGGAACGGACGTCGAGCGGAGAGACGTCGTCGGGGAAACGGATTTCTCACCGAAGGTAGCGCTCGGGAAGGCCGAAGCGCGGGCGTGGAGTCCGGAGTCGAAAACCGTCAGCCCCGGGAGTATCAGAACGAGGACGGCGAGGGCAGCGATCGCCCCGACCCAACGGAGCCTGTTCGCGTGGCTGGGCCATGGAACCAAGCGCGACCGAAACGTACCGAATCGCGGGACCTCCGGCGGGAATGACACCACTTTCCGCGAGTTGGCCGGTCCTATTTTAGTTCGGGCGTAGGGCCCGTCCGCGCGGGTTCCACCTTGAGGCGGCCCCTCGGGCGAGGTCCGACTCGTTCAGAAGCACGCTAGCGCCCGGGACAAGGGTCGGCCGGTTAGAAAGTAGTGGGATTCGATCCGCCGCGGTGGGATGGTCGACGGCGGTGGCTGGCCTCGAAGCGGAGGGCGCTCACAGCGGTCGCAGCCCCCACGATCGCCCCGAGTGACGCGGCGGCCAGGATAGTAGTGAGGGAAAGCGAAGAGGCGGCCGCGACTCCGTGTCCGATGGCCAACGAGGGCACGACCGTCCCCGACGCCGAGGTGGTCTGCAAAGCGAACGACGGGGTGGTCTGGCCCCCGAAGTCCAGAGTCGAAGCCCCGGAATCGTGGTGCACGATCCGGCCCTTCCCGGCGGAAAGGTTCGACGTTCCGTGAGCGGGCGCCCCGGAGTCGGCGCCACCGGTCGGAGAGCTCGACTGCATCTCGCCCTTCGTGGTCGAAGTATAGTGAACGACCGCCACCCCGTAGCCGTCGATGGTCACGGGGGTACCCGGGCTCGGGTGTGATACGGCGACCCCCGAACTGTCGAGGACCACGCGCTGGAGGGTGGGATTGTACGCCTCATCGTAACTCTGCTTGTCGAGGACCGAAACCGAGGAAAGCGCGTAGCTCCCGTGGTTGAGCGAGACATCGATCGAGACGGGCACGTTGACGCGATTGACCAGAACGACGGAGAAGTTCGTGGTGTCGCGGGCCGCGTACGCGTAGACCACGGACGGTTCCGAGTTGACGATCGACCTCCCGGGCGCCCCCGGGGGGATCGACGCCGCCCAGAGCTGCAGCGCATAGTACGGGGCATACAGGCTGTAGTTGCCGTGGGTCCCATCGTTTGTCAACCCGAACCCCCATCCTCCCCACGCCGAGGTCGCGGACTGGGGCAGCGTTGCGCCGTTGGAGAAGGTGAAGTAGGTGACGTCCGTGACATCTTGGAAGGCGCTGTCGATCAGCAGCGAGTCGACCCAGGCCGCACCGAAGGTGGTCTGGATCCGCGGGTCCGACCCGTTCCCTTGGGACGAGGGGGAGCCGCCCGCACCGTTGAGGTTCGCCTCCGCGTTGAAGATCGGGACATGGCGGCCCGTGATGTTGAACCAGAGGTCTCGCGCACTGAGGGGAGCGTAGTTTCGGCCCTCTACCGCGTAGGCAGAGTGGGCGAACAGGCCGGGGTCCGTGGTCCCCGAGGGAGGTCCCTCCGGGGCGCAGTACTTTCCGTTCTTGAAGCACATCCCGATGACCGGGTAGTAGTGATACGACAGGAATCCCACTCCGCGGGCGTGGACTGCGAAGTAATTCTCGTACGTCAGTGACGTCATCACGTCCGAACCGACGAGAGCCGTGGAGAGCTTCGCGTGGATCGTCTGCGCGGCGACATTGAATAGGTTCGTGAAGGCGGCCACCTGGGCCGTGCTCGTCGTCGGGAACTCATTCCCGATCGTCCAGTACGCAATGTGCTCGTTCTTCGCGATGACATGGTTGAGCAGCCCATCCAGATAGGTCACATACGCCGAGTTCGTCGGAAGATAGCCGGTCCCAGTGGGGGCGGTGATGAGCAGCGATTTGTTGAGCGGCATCCCCGCGGGGAGCAGGTTACCGTCGCCCCACGTTCCGGCCGGCACTGCGAAGAGAACCTGGGAGTGGACCTCCCAGGCGAACTTCATCAGGCTGTCAAAGCCGGTGAAGTTGTACTTGGGTTGTCCCGTGGTCTTATCCCACGTCAGACTGAGTCCCACTGTTACTGCGTCGGAACGAATGATCTGGGGATGTAGTGCCGCGGCGAGGGGCTCAAAGTTCGGATCCCCGGCCGGTATGCCCGCTGCTGTGCCCGGTGTATTGAGCACGACTCCGGTTCCGGGCGCCGTGGTCCCGTCGGAGGCCCACGGATTGACGGTTACCGATATTACCGGGGAGGTCGTTCCTACGATCTTGAATGACTGAGCG
>Ga0209274_10000596_pt1 | contig 20632 bp, 15 predicted proteins | sample HubBroMetageREF1_FD_188343 | JGI IMG/M metagenome (GOLD analysis project Ga0209274, IMG submission 188343) | Reference soil microbial communities from the Hubbard Brook experimental Forest, New Hampshire, USA - Hubbard Brook CCASE Soil... | ecosystem: Environmental > Terrestrial > Soil >...
AGGAGCGCGTGCGCACTCTCAGCGAGGACATCGCGCGACTCGTGCGGCCCGTGCACAACACGTTCCTGTTGCCCGACTACCGCCGGAGGATGGTCTCGGTGTACGTCCGCCGCGCGATCGCCGAGGCGCGGGAGGGCCGCGCGGGATGACCGAGGAGGTCACCTTCGAGCTGCTGCCCATCGAGGCGCTCCTCGCCCACGAGCAGGTCCTCCCGGACCACGTCGTCGAGCTCGTCGACAAGCTGGTGGAGAGTGGCGTCTTCGTCGAACCGGTCTGGATCGCCCGGGGCTCGCACGTCATCCTGAACGGACACCACCGGGTCGCCGCGTTGCGCCGGTTGGGCGCCGAGCGGATCGCCGCCTGGGTCATCGACTACGACAGCGACATCGTGCAGCTCGAGCGGTGGACCCCCGGCCCGCCGCTGTCCAAGGAGGAGGTCGTGCGCCGTGCTCGGACCGGGGAACTGTTCCCGCCCCAGACGACCCGGCATGTGCTCACGGCGGAGCTGCCGCCCCGGCCGACGCTGCTGAGGGACCTCTTGCCGGCGAACGGTCACGCCGCCGTCGCGGGCCGGTCGCGTCGTCCCGGCGCCCCGCGCGCGTCCCGATCCCGCTCTCCGCCTCCCGGATAGGGAAGCGGCAGCGAACCGTCCGCGAAACGACGCACGGTTCGTACGAGAAGTTCGACCTCGACGGGCCGTAGGCGTTCGCGGAGCGAATCGGGCGTGTCTCCCGGCTGGACCCGGATCCGTTCCTGGGCGATCGAGGGCCCCCCGTCGACCTCCCCGGTCACGAGGTGCACGGTCACGCCGGTCTCCGGATCGCCGCCGGCGAGGACCGCTTCGTGCACCCGCCGGCCGTGCATCCCCCGACCGCCGTGGCGCGGGAGGAGCGAGGGATGCAGGTTCACCGCCCGGCCGTGCCAGCGCGCGACCCAGCTCGCGGGAAGGATCGAGAGGAATCCCGCCAGCACCACGAGGTCGACGCCCCGGGATTCGAGTTCGGTGGTGATACCCTCCGACCACGCCTCCACGTCGCCGGCCGCGTACGGGTGGACCGCCGTACTCAGCCCGCGGCTCCGGGCCCGCTCGAGGGCGCGGGCGCCGGTCCGGTCGGAAACGACGACCGCGAGGCGGGCCGTGGCCGGGTCGTGGGCGATCGCCGCGGCGAGGCCGTCGAGGGTCGTCCCTTCCCCGGAGGCGAGCACCCCGACCGCGAGGGGAGCCCGCATCGTCGGCCCGATCGCGGGAGCGCTAGAAGAGAGTGGCGGACGTGAATCGGAACGACTTCGTGAGGAGCGACGGACACGTCACCGCGCTGCTGCCCCGCTCGTCCGAATAGATCCGGCGCGAACGTCCGAGCTGCTCGACTCCGCGGACCACCGATAGGACACTGTCGGTGAACCGGAGGTTGCGCACCGGTCCGACGACCTCTCCCCGCTCGATACGGTACGTCCCATCGCGCGTCATCCCGGTGATGATCCCGCGTCCGGGGTCGACGATGCGGACGTAATGGAAGCGCGTGACCAGCAGTCCGCGCCGGGTCGACCGGATCAGCTCCTCCTCGCTCGCATCGCCGGGCGCGAGCAAGAGGTGGGTGGGGACCGGGCCCCACTCCCCGAACGGGGACTCGGGCGGGAGCGCGTGCCCGGTGAGTGGGCGGCCGAGCCGGCCCGCGGTCACGACGTCCATCACGGCCGGCCCCGCGATCCCGTGGTCGATCAATCGCAGCGGCCGGCCCGCGACGCCCTCGTAATCGATCGACACCGGCAGGGAGGAGCTCGAACGTGGATCGTCGACCAAATGGACCTGCTCCGGAGCGATCCGCCGACCCCGCTTCTTCCGCAGGCAGCTCCAGCCCTCCTGCTCGGCGTGCCCGCCGAACCCGACCAGGCTCAGGAATTCGAGGACATCCTTGACCGCCGGGCCGCGCAGGACGACGCGGTAGTTGCCCGGTGGGACCGACTCCGGAGGTCGGGTCGCGACGCGCTCTCCCGCTTCCCGGCCGAGCGTCTCGGCGTCGAGATGGGCCGCGTCCCAGTGGGCCCCCTCGGACCAACCCGAGACCGGCGGGTCGCGCTCCGGCCGGTCGACGAGCACGCTGGCATGCGCCGCCGAGTTCCGAGTCGACCGGTCGAGTCCGCGCGAGTTGACCACTCGGAGGAGATCGCTGCCGACGTTGACGACGCCGGCGACCCGGCCTCCCGGCGAACGCTCTGACGCTGCCGAGAGTATCCGCTCGGCGATGCGCGTGACCGCCTCGGGTCCGAGTCCGGCCGTGGAGGAGGAAAACGCGACGGTCCGCGGGCGAGGCGGCGAATCGCCCGGAAAGCCCAGGAACTTCGCCTCGACCGGGGCCACGCGCGCGAGCGACCGGGCGGCTCGCACCACTGCGGCGATCCCGTCCGGGGTCACGTCGCCGGTCGTGGCCGTGCCGAGTCGCCCCGCCTCGGCTACGCGGAACGAGACGCGGAAGGAACGTTCCATGTGGGGCTGGGTGATCCGACCGTTCGCGAACCGGATCGTCGTCCACGAGGACCGGATCACGCGGGCGTCGGCCGTGGTACCCTCGGGAAGGCCCCGGACCGCCGCGCCGACGGGGTCCGAGCGACTCGTCTGACGGGTCGCCATCGCTATCCTCCTCGCACCGCGACGCGGCGGAAGCGAGCGACGGGGGCCCCATGGCTGACCCGGGCGGCTTGGCTCGGTTGGCCCTTCCCGCAGTTCGGAACGCCCCAGAGATGCCACGTCGACCGGTCCCCCACCGCATCCATCGAGTTCCAGAACTCCGGGGTCATGCCGGAGTAGATCGGATTGCGGACCAGCTCCCTCAACTCGCCGCGGACGATACGGTGGCCGACCTCGGTCCCGAACTGGAAGTTGAGGCGCTTGTCGTCGATCGACCAGGAGCGGTTGGTCTCTAGATAGACCCCCTCCTCCACGTCCTCGAGCACCTCCTCGAACGAGAGGTCCCCGGGTTCGAGGTCGATGTTCGTCATGCGGATCAAGGGAGCGCGCTCCGGTCCGTCGGCACGCGCCGTTCCTCCGGAGTGTTCCAAACCGAGCCGGGCCGCAGCCTCTCGAGAGGAGAGCACCCCGACCAGGGTCCCCGAGCGCACGATCGGTACCCGTTGAGCGGGGACTCCCTCGTCATCCCATCCGAACGTACCGAGGCCCCCGGGCTCCGTCGCGTCGGCGACGACGTTCATGAGGTCGCTTCCGTAGTCGAGCGTCCCGATGCGCTCCGGCGTCACCCAGCTGGTGCCGGCGTACGCGGCTTCGCTTCCGTAGATCCGGTCGAGCTCGACCGCGTGGCCGACGCTCTCGTGGACCTGGAGCGCGAGCTGGGAGGAGCCGAGCACGAGGGTCGTCGGTCCGGTCGGGCAGGCCGGCGCGTCGAGGAGTTGTACCGCCTCCTTCCCGACTCCCTCGGCGCGCTCCTCGAGCCCGAGTCCCCGCACGAACTCGAATCCCGCCTGTCGGTAATCTCCCCCGAACGACGACGGTGCGCTGCGTCGCTGGACCATTCCCCCCCGGACCGCGGTCGCATGGACCCCGGCGCCGACGTGCACGATCCGGGACCGGAACGAGGCGCCGGCCGACGACCGGAACGTCTTCGTCTCGTCCCAGGCCTGGAACGACGCGACCCCGCTCTTCACCTCGGGCGAGACGTGAAGTCGTTTCTCCGCCGCCGTGAGAAGAGCGACCGCCTCCTCGCGCGATACCTCGAATGGGTCGTGGCGCACGGCCGTGACGTACCGGCCGTTCTTCGGCCCCTTCTCGTCCGTGAGCCGCAGCGGTTCCGGGGCGGTCCGGCTCGCCGCGCGCGCGAGACGCACCGCAAACCGCGCGGTCGCGCGCGCCGCCGATGGGGTGAGTTCGCCGGTGCCCGCGAATCCCCACGCCCGGTCCGTGCGGACGCGCACGCCGAGTCCCGAGGAGAGCGTGGAGGTCAGCGCGCTCGCTGCACCGTCTTGGACCGCGAGGTTCAGGTAGCGTTGGGGAGAAATGAGCCGGACGTCCGCATACGCGATCCCGGACGCCTGCGCGGCGTCGAGCGCGAGGTCAACGAGCTCTTCGGACACGCTCACCGCGACGGTGTCCCAGACGCGCCGCGAAGATAAGCTTCCGCGCACTCAGAGCATGACGCGCAGGTTGAGCTTCTCGGTGAGCTCCTTGTACCGGTTCCGGATCGTGACCTCGGTCACGCCCGCCACCTCGGCGACCTCGCGTTGCGTCCGACGCTCGCCGCACTGCACGCTCGCGATATAGATCGCCGCCGCGGCCACGCCGGTCGGGCCCCGTCCGCTGGTCAGCTCCCGTTCGGTCGCTTCCTTCAGGATCTCGTTGGCCCGCGTCTGGATCTCGCCCTTGAGCTTGAGCTCGGAGCAGAACCGCTGGATGTAGTCCTGCGGCCGCGTCGGCATGAGCTTGAGGTGCAGCTCGCGGGTCATGAATCGGTAGGTACGGCCGATCTCCTTGCGCCCGATCCGCGACTTCGAGGCGATCTCGTCGAGCGTTCGCGGGACGTTGCACTGGCGGCAGCTTCCGTAGAGGGACGCCGCGACGACCCCTTCGATCGAGCGTCCGCGGATGAGGTTGCGGTTGACCGCCTTGCGGTAGATCATCGCCGCCGTCTCGCGCACGTTGCGCGGGAGGGCCATCCCCGACGCGATACGGTCGAGCTCGGCCAAGGCGAACGCAAGATTGCGTTCGGTCGCGTTGGAGACACGGATCCTTCGTTGCCACTTCCGGAGCCGGTAGAGCTGCGCGCGATTTCGGGTCGGGATCGATTTCCCGTACGGGTCCCGGTTCTTCCATCCGATCTCGGTGGAGAGTCCCTTGTCGTGGATCGTCAAGGTGGTGGGGGCGCCCGTCCTCGCGCGCTTCTCGCCCTGTTCCGCGTCGAACGCGCGCCAGTCGGGTCCCTGGTCGATCATCGATTCTTCGAGGACGAGACCGCACTCGTCGCAGACGAGCTCCCCGCGTTCGTAGTCCCGGGTCAGATGGGTCGAACCGCAACTGGTGCACCGCGTAGCGACCGCCATGTCCTCCGCGCGGGGCGGCCCCTTCTCCACATTCGGGGGTGCCTCCTCTTCGGCCATGGAGCGTCGCGACCTCACTCACGAACGAGCGTGGCATCGAGGAGAGCGATCCCTTCGGCGGGCGTCGGAGGCCGGCGCGGCCGAACCATAAGATACGGGCGGGCGACCGGTCCGAAGACCTTCACGACGCGTCCGTGGATGACGCCGCGGTTATCCATCACGTTCGTGCCCTCGGGAACGACGTCCGGACCCAATGCACGGACGGTGAGATGTCCCGCCGGGGTGACGGCTTTAACCGTGCCGACCTCGCGGGCTGCGGGTCGGCCGCCGACTCGCGACAAGTGGTATAAACCACTTGCGATACGTATATAAGTCTTACGGTCGAGCCCGGGCAGCCCGCGCCCGCCGGAGGTTCGCGGGAGAATTCGGGTCGGTGTCGATGTCGGACGGGGGGGGCATGTCGGGCGGGATGTACGGGTTGTACGGCAAGAACGCCACGGGGGGTCGACGATCCTCGTCGGCCGGGTCCGGCTTCGCCGTCTCCTCGCTCTTTCCGTCTTCGGGGGCGATCGGATCGAGGAACGACGAGACCACCCCGTCGGCCGGTTCCGGGGTCGGCTCGTCGAGGAGCGGGGCGTCGGAATCGGCGGCGAACTTACGTTCCCGTGTGATCCGGTCGACCTCGAGCCAGAGCGCCTCGATCTCCTCTTCGGGGGTGCCGTAGCGTCGTTCCTCGCTGAGCGCGGCCCGCACCTGGGACATCAACCGGGCGGCGCTCTGCGCGTCGCGCGCCTTCCCCTTGATCCGTTGCAGACGTCGCGCGAGATTGCGCGCCTCGAGGAGGATCTCCTCCTCCTCGTGAGGGTTGGTGGTCGGGAGCGCGGGAGCCCGCGGGATCCGCGAGACCGCGCGTCGCGTCTCGACCAGCCGCTGGGCGGACGTGGCGAGGTTCTGGTCCTGGATCGCCTGGAGGAGGAGCGTGAACGAGCGCGACGCCTCTCGGACCTCCTCGCCGCGGTTGCGCGCACGTCGGATCGATTCGCCGAGGTTCTGTGCTTCCTGCACGCAGAACTTCGGGATCGCGTCGTTGAGCACCGCGAGGGCGAGCGACGCGCTCGCCGCCGCTTTCTCCATCGAGCCCGAACTCAGCGGGTCGGTCTGCAACCGGGTACGAGGATTTCCGACCCGGGCGTCCAGATGCTGGAGGTCGACCCCGAGCGTCGAGGCGATCGACCGCAGTTCGTCCGCGCGTCGCAGCAGTTCGCGGACCCAGGTCCAGTCCTGCGAGACCTTGACGAGGAGACTCTCCCCCCCTTTCAGGACCAACGTGGCTTGCGGGATGGACCCGGCCTCGACGGCCTGCTCGAACGACTCCCGGATCTGTACCGTGGGGAACGGAAGCCCTTCGAGCTCGAGGGTGTGTCCCTGACCCGACAGATGGTCGAGTCGCGCCCGCAGGTTGGCGACGGACGGGGGCTCGGCCTTCGTCATCCGCTGCGTGCCTCCGGTTCGGCCGAGAGCATACGCATCAACCGCGCAAGCGCTTGGTCCGCGCCCCGGAGTTCTCGGTTCCGCAGGAGGTCGGTAACCTCGCGGATCTGGACGGCCGCCTCGCGCGCCGCGTCGCTGTCGGGCGGCAGCGTGCGCACGCGACCGGCCAGGCTCCGCGCCTTCTTGAGCAGCCGATCGAGGGTTTCGACCTCCGTCTCGACCGCGGCTGCGGGCGTCGCGGCCGGCTCGGGAGTGGCTCCCACCGCGACCTCCCTCAGCTCCCTCGACTGTTCGAGGCGCTCGATCTCACGACGTAGTTCGCGGACGCTCTGGACCGCGTCGGTCAGGCGCCCCTTCTTGAGATGCCGGGCCGCCTCGGTATGCAGCCGACGTGCGGAGGCGCTCGGGGGATGTTCCTCGGGGTACTGTGACAACACGACCTCGTGTCGGGCCAACTCCTCCTCGAGGGAGTTCGGGATCGCCTCGTGGAGCAGCATGAGGGTTTGGGCGGCGGCCTGAGCGACCGCGTCGAGCCCATCTTCGGTGACGTCCGGTTCTCGGAGCTGGTCTCGGATCTCGGAGACTTGACCGGCGATCTCTCCCAGCGGGATCCCGAGGTCCGTCGCTTCCTTGCGCAGGGTGTCGATCTGTCGAAGCAGGCCCTGCAGTCCCCGCCAGTCCGATTCGAACTGAGTAAGGCGACGCTCGACTTCCACCAGCAGGACACCGGCCGTCTCGCGTTGTCCGCCGTCGATCGCGTCCTTGAGGCGCACCAGGTCGTGGCTGAGGGCGAACCGGATCCCCATCTCGCGAAGGGCCGCCTCGCGGGCGTGCAAGGAAGCGAGTCGCCGGACCAGCAGTTCGTCGGTCTGGCGATCGAGGCTTCGCTGAGCTCGGCGTAGTACGTCGAGCGCCTCGGTGACCCGCCCTTCGGCCTCGCTCAGGGCGGCCTGGCACATGTCGCTCGTAACGTCCGGCGCGCCACGGCCGAGGTCCCGCACGTAGTCGAGCTTCCCGCGAATGTCCCGGCTGATCGCGGCGCACAGTTCGGCCTCGGCAGACGGGGGCTCCGGGGCGACCGGCGCCGCCGTGACGACCGTAGGGAGTGGAGCTTCGAGTTCGGAAGCGGTCGCTCCGTTGGGGCCCAGCGACCGAAGACCCTCGATGGCGAGCCCCGTCGGGAAACCGCAGACCGAGCAGTGCCCGACAGTGGAGGGGATCGGTTGCTCGCAGATCGGACAGCTAGACGCCACAGGCCTCTCCGAGGCGTACTAGAGACGAAGTCCGCGACCTTAACCCCTTCCACAATGGGCGCGCGCGACCGGGGGTTATTCGTCCCCCGAAGTTACCCTCCGGAGAAGGTGGGAACGACCGTGAGCCGGATCGCGCGCTCGATCGGCGTATCGAGTGGGATCGGGACCTCGGCCACGAGGACTGCGCACCCTTCCGGAGCATGACCGGCCGCCCGCAGCGCCGAACGGACGAGCGTACCGGGGGCGACGCGCAGCCGACGGCGTTCGACGGAAGCACCGCGGGTCACCTCGAGGAGAACGGAAACGAGGGCGGGGGAGGCGCTGAGGGGGAGATTGTCCGACACCCGGGACTGGTTCCCGGCGCCTTTTGAACTCCCGCGATGCATACGCACCACCAGATCTCGAATCTGGCGCCTTGGCCGAGCTAGGCTACCTCAGCACCCGCGTGAGGGGAGTTCTGCCCGCTCTTATCCATTTGCGGGCAGCGGACAGTGGCCGCCTTCTCCGCGAGACCGGACCCTCGCCACGCTTGCCCGGAGTGCCCCGACCTACGCGCAGGGGCCCGGTGGGGCGAACGTTCCAGAGACAATGGCACAACTTGGCCACCTCCCGGCTTTTCGAGAGCGTCCCGGGGCTTTCACCTCGGATCGACACCGAGGGGGTTTAAACTCGACCCGCTCTCGCGCCCGCGTCCATGCCGGAACCGGTGGTCGTCGGAAAAAACGTCTGGAAGGTCTACGGGACCGGGGACACGCAAGTCACCGCCCTCGGCGGGGTAGATATCGAGATTCCTCGAGGGGAGATGCTGGCGATCATGGGACCGTCGGGCTGTGGGAAGACGACCTTCCTCAACTGTTTCTCTGGCCTCGATGACGTCAGTCGGGGCCAGATTCTGCTCGAGGGCGTCGACATCAACGGGATGAACGACGACCGGAAGAGCGAATACCGCGCCCGGCGGACCGGGTTCGTATTCCAATCCTACAACCTCCTCCCCGTCCTCTCGGCGGTCGAGAATGTGGAGATGCCGCTCCTGGTCGCGGGCGTCAAGGGTCGAGAAGCCCGAGAACGAGCGACCCAGATGCTCGCCGATCTGGGGCTCGGCGACCGGGCGAACCACCGGCCGGCGGAGCTGTCGGGGGGTCAGCAGCAGCGGGTCTCTCTCGCGCGCGCCCTCGTGGGGCGCCCCGCCATCGTCTGGGCCGACGAACCGACGGGCAACCTCGACGAGGAAGGTTCGCAGGAGGTCACTAAACTGCTCCGGGGTCTCAACCGGCAGTACCAACAAACGATCGTCGTCGTCACGCACGACGCGAGCGTCGCCGCCACGTGCGACCGGACGCTGCGCATGCGAGACGGAAAGTTCGTGAGCTAGCAGCGATGAGCACCGTCGGCCCGGTCATCGGCGTCTTGCTGCTGGTTCTGCTGGTCGTCGCGTTGGTATCGCTGGTCCTCGCGCTCCGTCACCGGCTCGCGTTCCGTGTGGGGATGCGAAACGTACGACGCTCCCGGTCCCGGACGGTCCTGCTCATCCTCGGCCTGCTCGTCGCGACCATGATCGTTTCCGGGAGCCTGGTGGTCGGGGACACGATCGACCAGCTCGACCTCCACTATACCCTGCTTGGCGCCGGCTACAACGACGAGGTGATCGACAACGTGACCCCCTTCGGAACCTACACTCCGTTCCCCTACTCGATCTACTCCGAGGTCGCCAACGCCACGAGAGGGGACCCGAACATCGCCGGGATGGCGCCCGAGATCGTCAGTTCGGTCCAGGTCTTCGACCGAACCTCCGGCGTTCCTCAAACGAACCTCAACTTCATCGGAGTGAACGGAAACCAGAGCAGTCAGTTGGGATCGTTCGTCACGGACGCCGGCCAATCCCTCGCGGGGGCGGCGCCCGGGGAGGTGCTGCTGGACGACCTGGCGGCCTCCGAGCTGAACGCGTCGGCCGGCGACTCGTTGGCGCTCTACGGGGCGACGACCACCCCGGTCTTCGCGGTCGTCCAAGCCGTGGTCCAGGACAACGTCCGGGGGGCCTTCCCTACCGGGGGTGTCGGGAACTTTGGCAGCGTCTTCGTCGATCTCTCGACCGCTCAGACCGTCGAGAACCTCTCGGGCGAGATCAATCTGATCACCGTGACCAACCCCGGCGCTCAGCAGACGGGGGTGACCCTGTCGAACACGGTGAGCGCATCGCTCAACACTACCCTGGCCCAGATCCCGGGCACCTCGGGGCTCACCGTCCAGGAACCGTTGCAGAGCGGCCTCGCCTCCGCGGAATCGGCCGGCAGCAGCGTTTCCACTCTCTTCCTCGTGCTCGGTCTGTTCTCCATCGTCGCCGGTGCGATGCTCATCGTCGGGATCTTCGTCCTCCTGGCCGAAGAGCGGAAGGGGGAGATGGGCATGCTTCGCGCCATCGGACTTACCCGTCGTGAGCTCGTCTACTCGTACTTTTTCGAAGGGCTAGCGTACTCGGCCGGCAGCGCCCTCGCGGGGACGCTCCTCGGGGTCGGCGTGGGCTACGGGCTGACGTACGCATTCAGCGTCCTCTACCCGGAGCCGGGGCTACCGTCAGGAGCGATCCTGAGCTCATTTACGGTCCTCCCGGAGAGCCTCCTCATCGCGTACGTAGTGGGATTCCTGCTGACCCTGATCACGGTCGTCGTCGCGAGCCGACGCTCGAGCCGCCTCAACATCGTGCGCGCCATTCGGGACCTTCCCGAACCGCCGCCCGCCCGTCGGGTCTACACGTATCTCGCCTATCTCGGGGCGTTGGTTCTTGCCCTCGGCGCCCTGCTATTCCTGACCACCTACCGCGGCACGTCGGACTTCTCGTACCCGATCATCGGGGGAGCGATGGTGATCCTGGGCGCAGGACTCGTGGCCTCCCGATTCGTCCGGAACCGGATCGCGTTCTCGGCCGTCGGGGCCGGGTTCGTGATCTGGGCCGGCCTCGAACCGCTGCACGTAGCGCTGCTGGGGAGTGCCCACACGGGAGGGATCTTCCTCGTCTTCGTCGAGGGGATCATCATGGTGGGGGGCGCGCTGATCCTGTTCGCATTCAACTCGTCGGCCCTCGTCGCCGGCCTGCTTCGGGTCGCCGAGGGCCGGTCGGGACGCGCACCCGTCGCACGGATCGGGCTGTCCTATCCGGGGCGCAAACCCTCGCGCACCACCATCACGCTCGCCATCTTCGCGCTGGTCGTTTTCACCCTCATCGCGATCGCGACGGCCGGAGGGTCCATCCAGGCGAGCCTGAACAACACTGTGACCCAGGACTCGGGAGGGTACACCTTCTTCGGGGTCTCGAGCCTACCGATCCCGAACCTTCCCTCCCAGATCGCGCAGAACAGCTCGCTCGCCCCCCAGTTCCAGTACGCCGTCCCGCTCTACCAGGGAAACGTCGAGGTCAACGTGAGCGACTGGACCGCGAATCCGTACGACGATACCCTGTACTCCGCTCCGACCGGCCAGAACGCGTCCTCGGACTTCTACACGAGCAACCAGTTCCCCTTCACCACCACCCTGCACGGCATGAGCGCGGGTGCCGTGTGGCAGGAACTGGAGACGAACCCGTCGGTCGCGGTCGTCGACCATAGCTACGCTCCCGCCACGGCGAACCTCGCCAGTTCGGGATCCTCCACCCCCCATCCGACGGTGTCGGTCGGAGCGACGATCCAGGTCACGAATCCGAGGACGGACAACGCCGCTCCCGTGACGGTGATCGGCATCCTCGCCCAGAGCGTGATCCCGGGAGTATGGATCAATCCGGCCGCGGCCACCGCTCTCGGCTACGGAGCGGAGACCGCCTTTTTCCTGACGGCGGCGCCCGGGGCGTCCGCAACGCATGCGGCGCAGGTGGCCAAGGCCGCGTTCTTCCGCTACGGCCTCGTCCTCTACAATATCGACGCACTCATCGCGGTCTCGATCGACCAGACGGAGGGAGTCATCGGCCTGCTGCAGATCTTCGTTGGTCTTGGTCTCGCCGTGGGGATCGCGGCGATGGGGATCGTGGCCGTCCGTGCGGTCGTGGAACGGAAGCGCGATATCGGGATGATCCGCGCGTACGGATTCACGCAGCGCATGGTGCTGAAGGCGTTCTTCCTCGAGTACTCCTTCGTCGCGCTCCTCGGGATCGCGATCGGAACCGCGTTCGGCCTGCTGATCGTCTACAACCTCACGATCGGCCCGTCGGCGGTCTCGAGCGGGGTCACCACGTTCTCCGTCCCCTGGGTCAACGTGCTCTTGATCCTTGCCGTCGCGTATGGCCTCGCGATGGCGGCGGTCGCCGAACCGTCCCTGCGGGCCGCGCGACTGCCTCCGGCCGAAGCCGTTCGACCTACCGAATAGTGCGCGCGGCGTGCCCCGAGCGAATTGCTGGTCGAGATCTGCCCGGCCTACGCGGGCCGCCGGGGCTTCGCTCGCGCTAGCGCGCGGTCCGTGAGGCGAGTGCCGACTTCAGCCGGGTGATCGCTTCGACCGGCGACGGGTCGACCCCCCGTTGGTCCGCCAGGAACAGGCTGACGTAATCGCCGAGGGCGAGACCGCCGACCAACGCCTCCAGGCGATCGTCGGCCGCCAGGGGAGCCCGCACCACCGCGGTGCCCCTTTGGGCCATCAAGCGCTCGAGGTACGTGAAGCTCCGATGGGTGAGCGGAGTCTCGGCACCCCATCGCAGCACGACCACGGCGAAGCGCCCGGCCTCGGCTCGGGTCGCGGCGTCCCATCCGACGATCGCATTGTGAAGGAGCTCCGGCATCTCGTCGAAGAAGGCGAGCCGCTTGGCGTTCTCCTCGATCTGGGTCTTCCATCGGCGGGCAAGCCCGACGAAGGAGCTCTCGGAGTAGATGATCGGGACGCGCGTGCCGATACGAGTGGCGATCGCGGCGGCCGGACCCCGCGTGCGCGAATACTGGGTCAGGAGGGTCGTGACGTGGTCGGCGGTCCGTTCGATCCGTTCCTCGTTCGATTCCGGAAACCACGGGTCGAGGAAACCGAGCAACCCACCAAAGATCCGGCCGACGGCGAATCGAGGAGGGAGACCGGGCGGAAGTCCGAGTACCGGCACCCCGTCCCGTTCGGCGCGTTCTCCCAGCTTACCGCCCGACGTCACCACCAGTCGCGAGGCGCCTACGCGGCCGGCCGCATCGTAGGCGCGCAGCGTCTCCCACGTGTTGCCTGAGTAGCTCACGAGGATCACCCGGCTCTTGCGTTCGACCGCCCGGGGAAGGTCCGGAGAACGCACCAGCTCGAGAGCGACCTGGGTCTCGGACGCGACGGGTCCGCGCGCGAGCTCGGCCGAGATCCCGGAGCCGCCCATCCCGACGACATACAGGGTAGTCGCGCGGCCCGCCGCCGGCTCGGCCAACGCCTGACCCGCGCGGAATCCGTCCTTCAGCTGGCTCGGGAGGCTCGCCGCGAGCGCCCGCATCTGTACGGCCCCGGGCGCCCGAGCAGACGGTGGAGACACGGGGATATCCGGCGCTCGAGCGGTGATAGCCCTTGCGGGGCCTCGCGCCGGCGGTGAGTCCGGCCGTCCCGAAAGTACTTGAAGCGGGCGGACGCATTCGCCGGGTGCGGGCGTTCTCTTCGGGTCTTCGGGAGCACAACGCCGCAGGGGGAACCACCGCGTCCGAACTCGACCCACCGGCCCAGGGGGCGGACCCGCGCATCTCCACGGGCAATCCGGGGCTGGATACGATGCTCGAAGGCGGGGTGATCGCGCGTCGTCCCTACCTGATCGTCGGACCGGCGGGCACCGGGAAGACCACGCTCGCCCTTCAGTTTCTCTGCGAGGGCATTCGCCGAGGGGAACGGTGCCTGCTCGTCACGATCGAGGAACCCCCCAACGAGGCACGGCTCAACCATCAGGGGCTCGGGGCCGAGTTCGACCGGGTCGAAGTCTTTGACGCGATCCCCGACGTGATGCGGTACGAACGCGTCCCGTTCAAGGACATCTCCGCGGTCCGGGCGGCGACGCCGTTCGGTCGCGTGCCCCTCGTCATCCGGCGGACTCCCGAACTCACCGGCGTCGAGGTCACGATCACCGCGCTCGAGCAGATGCTGCGCAGCGAGGTGGCCCGTCGGGGGTACACCCGCGTGGTCATCGATTCATTGACCGCCCTGCAGTACTTCTGCATGAAAGGGTTCAACGAGGTGGCGGGCGCCCAGACGTTCCTGCGGTTCCTCTCCGAACTTCGGGTGACGACGTTCCTCACGGTGGAGTCCCCGCTCGAGGACGTCGACACGACGGAGCGCATGCTGGCGCGCGGCGAGATCCGGCTGTTCCGCTGGGAACTCGACGACTCGACCGTTCGGGCGATCGGCGTGGAGAAGTTCCGCGGAGGGTCCCACGACATCCGGCTGCATCCCTACCGGATCGGGCCGGCGGGGCTGGACATCAACCTCACCGTCACCGTGTCGCGGGACACGCGCCGGATCATCGAACCGGTGGCTCTTGTCACGCTGGTGACGCCGACGCTCGAGCGCCCGGTCGTCCCCGCGGAGCCCGAGTCACCGACCGCCGAATCGGTCGAACCCCCGAGCGTCGAGGCGAGCGTCACCCCCACTCTCTCAGAACCTCGGGAAACACTCCCGGAGGTTCCGTTGTCGGAGACGGTTCCGGCGCCGGAACCCTCGGAGATGCCGGAGACACCGGCGACGCCCGAAGTGGTTCCTGTCGAAGCTTCGATTGCCGAGCACGGGTCCCCGGAAACCGAGACCGAGCTCGAGAGGCCGCCGGACGTATCTCCCGAGTCCGAGCCTACCGGAGTCCCGACGGAGGACAGCGCCTCTGGGATCGACGCAGGGGTCGGAACGGGCGTGAAGGCTCACGAGACGATCCCCGCGGAGGTGCGCGCGCCGCCCATCCCGCCGGCCGCGGACCTTCCCGAAGGGCCGCCCCCACCATTTCCGACTCGAGTTGCGACCGCGCCGGTGCATCCTGCGGATACGCCCGCTCCTCGCCCCTCGGCAACAGTGAACGCGCAGGAGCCTCCCCTGGCAGCAGCCACGCGTCGCCCTTCGCCGCGTGAACCACCCGTGCTTCCTTCGGGATTCCGCGCGACGAGAGGACCTTCCGCTCACGAACTTCCGACGCCCGGCCCGGGGGCTCCCCCGGAACGACCGCCCCCCACGCCGTCACCGGGGACGCGGGTCTCGCCCCCACCGCTCCCGATACGATCCCCGCCCGCCACGCCTCTGACAGAATCCGGATCCTCGCCCGTGGCTCCCTCGAGAGAGGAACTCCCGAGTCGTGAAACCGCCACTCCTCCGCTCGGCCCTCCATCGACCCCCGAGGGTTCTCCCGCAACCCAACCCGAGACGCCCTTGGCGCCCGTGACCGAACCAAAACGAAAGCGGAAGGGGCCGGCGCGCGTCGCCCGAAAGGGAGAGGGGACGACCGAACTGAGAGCTCATGGAGCCGGTGCTCCGGCCCTGCCTCTTTCTTCGGCGGAGGCCATTACGGTGCCTCCTGAAGAGCCCGGGGTTCCCGTCCCCGCCAAGCCCCGACGGAGGGCCGTGCGCAAGCGCAAGGCGCCCCCCGTGGACTCTGCGACCGCCGGTGAGATCCCCCCGAGTGAGTCGAATTCCCCTGCAACGGAGCCGAGCGCATCCGCGCCTCCCGAGCTCCCCAAGGAGCCGGAATGACGGTCCCCGCGTCGGTGCTGGCCCAGGCGCGCGTACCGTCGGGCATCCCGGGTCTCGACCGGATGCTCGGCGGCGGATTGATCTCGGGGCGGCCCTATCTCGTCACCGGCTCGACGGGGAGCGGCAAGACGCTCTTGGGCCTCACGTTCCTTCTTGAAGGCCTGCGACGCGGCGAGGAGGTACTGCTCGTCGCCGTCGATGAGCCGCCGTCCGAGATCATGGAGAACGTCCGGTCGTTCGGCTGGGACCTTTCCGCCCTGAAGACGCTCGACGCGAACCCCGGGACTCGCGCGATCAAGCGTCAGGCGGCGGTCCAAGAGATCCGGACGATGACGGACCTGAAGTCGATGCGCGACCTGTCGCAGGAACAGAAGCGCCCGGGGGACGTCGAGGACATCTCGATCCAGTCGATCTACCTCAAGCTCCGGCAACAGATGGCTGACGTACCGTTCCGCCGGGTCGTGGTCGACTCGATCACCTCGGTGCGCCGGTTTGCCGTCAAGTCGTCCACGGACCCGCAGGCGGAACGGACCGAGATCCAGTCCCTGCTCCGGTTCCTCTCCGAGCAGAACGTGACGGCGCTGATCACGGCGACGCCGGGAAGCCCCGGCCAGCTGACGCCGGAGGACGTGCTGACCCGGGGGGAGATCCTCCTGACCCGCAAGTGGGTGGGCGACCGGTCGGTGCGCCAGATCAAGATCGTCCGGATGCGGGGCGCCGCCCACGACCCCGAGCGACGTCCATTCGCGATCACCCGCCAGGGGATCGTCCTCGGCTGAGCCCTTCCCCCGGGCGGCCCGACAGACTTACGTCCGTCGGCCGGTCGGAGCGTCATGGCGTTCTGGCTGGCGAAGTCCGAACCGGGCGTGTATTCGTACAGGGACCTGGAGCGAGAGCGGCGCACGGAGTGGAACGGGGTCCACAACGCGACCGCCCTGCAGAATCTCAAGAGGATGCGGCCGGGAGACGAGGTCCTCTTCTATCATTCCGGTGAGGAACGGAGCTGCGTCGGCATCGCCCGAGTTTCGGGTACCCCGCACCCGGACCCGAAGGATGACCGCGGTTCGTGGTCGGTGGAGGTCGAACCGGTCCGGAAGCTGACGGCCCCGGTCACCCTCGCCCAACTCCGGGTCGACCCGGCACTCGCTGGGTTCGTTCTCCTTCGGATGTCCCGGCTATCGGTGATGCCGGTCACCCGGGCCCAGTGGAAGACGATCCTCGCGCATGAACGCTCTGGGACGAAGCGTCCGCCCTCTCACGGGAGCACCGACGGATCCCGCTCGAGCAGACGCGCTGCCGCGCCCCGGAAGCGGGGCGCCACGTAGACACTCACCGACCAGTCCGCGGGGGGACGTGTGACGAGCGCGGTCCACGGCCCAGGTCCGCGGAACGGATAGGTGACCAGGCGGCCGACGGTCAGCCCGACCTCGGCCCAATCCTCCGCGGGGTCCCCGCGTGCCTCGATCCCGGCGAGGTCGATGAGCACAGAACCCGCCGGGGCGCGGAGCCGCCTAGCGAGTTCGTCCTCGAGGTCTCGCCGGGCCTCTGGTCGGCGTGCCAGGCGCTTCCAGCGGGCCTTCGTAGGGCGGTCCAACTCCTTCAGTCCGTGCGCTCTCTTGTGCAGCCGACGTTCGGTGATCGCGCGGACCAGGTCGCCGCTCGCGCCGCCAAGGTCGCCGAGACGGACCATGAGCTCGCCGTCCGTCCATCCGAACAGGTCGCGGGCGGTCTCGGGATACCCCGGACGACGCTCGACCGCGCCCTGGGCCATCATCTCGGCGGCCCGGACGGTCTTGTGATAGTAGACCGTCGAGTACATCAGCGCTCGACCCACCAGGAACCCCTCCACCGCGCTGCGTCCCTTCTCGGCGAAGACGAGCCGGCCTCCGAGCACCCGCACGGTGTCGAGAAGGCGGGCCGCATCGATCGCGCCGTGGGCGACCCCGGTGTAGTGCGCGTCCCGCTGGAGGTAGTCGATGCGATCGGAATCGATCGCGCCGTGCAGGATCTCGCCCATCCACGAAGCGTGTCGTCGCGTGGGCGGGTCGACCAGGTCCGCGACCTCGACCGGGTCGAGTCCGAACCGTCGGAGAACGGACGGGACCGCGCTCTCGGAGGAGGCACTCTTGGTGAGGCTCCCTTCGATCCGATCGCGGGAGACGACCTCGTGGCCGTGGCCCAGTACCTCGCGCATCGGTCCGTCGAGGGAGTGGGAGAACGGTCCGTGTCCGAGGTCGTGCAGGAGGGCACCGACCGCGACGCGCTGTGCGTCCGCAGGCTGGAGCCCCAAGTGGTCGGCGAATCGCATCGCCACGGAGTACGTCCCCAGGGAATGCTCGAGTCGCGTGTGGTTCGCGCCGGGAAAGACGAGATGGGCAAAGCCCGTCTGACGAATCTGCCAAAGGCGCTGGAACTCCGGAGTCCCGATCAGCGCGAGGGCGACCCCGTCGAGCGGGATCTGCCCGTGCACTGGGTCGAAGATCGCCTTCCGGGACACCGGGGATCGGGGGCGTAGGGGCACGGGACGACGGAGGCGCCCCAACGGATAAAGCGACGGTCGCGGGCCCGACTTCGGTGGGCACCGGGTCATTCCCGTTCAACGAAGATATTTAGGATGAGACGCTCGTCGGCGAGGGGAAGATGGCTCCCGCGACCGACGCCGGTGTACTTCCGAGCACCGGGATCATGGACGAAGTCCGTCGCCGCTATCGCGGGGCGCAGGACGCGGAGAGCGGACCGGACCGCGCGCAGTACACGAGCGCCCTGAAGGCGTTCCTCGCCGTGGTCGAATCCCACAACAAGGAACTGATCGACGCGGGCAGCGAGATCGCACCATGGCTGGACGAGACTGCGATGGCGTTCTACCGCAGCTCCCAGCCGGAGTTTGCCCACCGCGCGATCGAGCTCGGCCTCGGATTCGCTCCCGGTGCGTCGTCCCTACTTCACCACAAGGCGCTCATCCTCCTCGCCCAGAATGAGGATCTTCCGCAGGTCCTCGAGCTGACCGACCGGGCGATCGAAGGGAACCCCCACGACAAGGGTCTCTGGGCGACGCGCGGCGATGCGCTGAAGCTCCTCGGCCAGACTCGCGAGGCTACGGAGGCGTACCTTCGGGCCCAGCAGCTCGACGCGACCTCGACGCAATACGTCGACAAGGCGCTCAAGCTCACCCCCGACAGCCCCCGCGCCCTCCGGATGAAGCTCGAGCTCGCCCGCGCGAACGGAGGCGAACTGCCGGCGCTCGCCGCGTGCGATGAACTGCTGAAGACGACGCCCGACGATGTCGAGCTTCTTCTCGCCCGGGCCGACCTCCTCGCCGCCCTCGGCCGCTTGCCCGAGGCCCTCGACGCGTTGGCGCGGGTCCACGACGTGGCTCCCGGCGACCCGCGCGCGACGGTTCTGCACGTGCGCGCGCTGTTCCGCCTCGACCGAACGGCCGAAGCGCTTCCGATCGCCCAGGGAGTCGTCGATGGTGATGCTCCGCCCGACTCCGCGGCGCTCGACGAGATCGCACGGGAAGTCGAGGCCGATGCCCCCGATCTAGCGATCGCGGCGCGCCAGCGACTGCGCGTGGTCGACCCTCGGAACCTCCAGAATCTCATCGAGCTGCGTGACCTCGGGCTGCGGCTCGATCGGGTCGACATCGCGCTCAGCGCCTGTCAAGCACTCCTCGAGGCGCAGCCGGACAACCTCGAAGCGATGCGCGGGATCGCCGAGCTCGAACTCGCCGGCGGACACACGGACGCGGCGATCCAAGCCTACCAGTCGCTCCGTCGGGCGAATCCCCACGCCGTGGGGGAGCTCCGCAAGGGGCTCGACGTCGCGCGCACGGCGAAACGCGCCGACGCGGTCAAGGAGTTCGCGGAGGCGATCCTCGCACAGGAACCGACGGACGTGGCCGCCCAGGTCGAACTCGCCCGCACGCTCTCGGCCAGCGGGGACTCCGCGGGGGCGCTGCGGGCGTACGATGCCCTGCTGGCCGCACATCCCGGCGAGCTTCCGTATCTTCTCGAGAAGAAGGAGGTCGTGGCACGGACGAACGACCCCGCGCAGCTCGCTCCCGTGCTGGACGAACTGTTCCGCCTCGACCCGACACGCACGGACGTCGCGATCGAGCGGGGCAACCTGTATCTCTCGCTGGCGTACGACCGGGCGGAGGGCTCGGCGGAGCGGGACCAAGCGGCGAGGACCGCCCTGGTCGCGTATGAGCGGGCGTCGTCGGACGCGGAGGCCGCGTCGGTCAGCCTCCTCGGTATCGCGCGCGCCTCCCGCCTCGTCGGGGACCACGACCGCGCGATCCGTGCCTACCAGGACTTCCTCGGTCGGGACGGCAATCAGGTACGGAACGACGTCTCGAAGGAACTCGGTCACGCCCTGCGTGAGACCGGACGAAACACCGAAGCGATCGAGGCCTACGCGCGGGCGATCACGGGGGGTCTCGAGGACCCGGACCTGTTCTGGGGAGCGGTCGAGGTACTCGCCCATACCAACCAGGAAGCAAGGGCCCTGCAACTGGTCGAGCTCCTGCTCCAGCGAGAACCGAACAATCCCATGTTCCTCCGAAAGAAGGGACAGCTGCTACTCCAGCTCGGCCGGCGCCCGGAGGCGCTCACGGTCCTCCAGGCGGCGGTTCAGGGGACGCCGGGCGACCCCCACGCGTACTTCGAGGTCGCGGAAGCGCTCCGCGCCCAGGGGACCTACGTGGACGCCGTAACGTACTATCGCCGCGGACTCGAGGTCGAACCGCGGAACCGGCACGGTCGGCTCGCCCTCGCGGAGACGCTGCTCCTCGCCGGCCAGTACGCCGAGGTCGTCACGCTCGCTGACCAGCTCCTGAAGGAGGACCCGAACGAGATCGCCGCTTGGAAGGCCCGCGGCGATGCCTGGCGGGCGCTCGGTCGACCGTCCGAGCTCCTCTACTCCCTGACCGCGATTCTCCTGCTCGAGCCGGACAATCCGGCGGCGCTCCTCGAAAAGTACCGGCTCCACCGCGAGGCGGACGAGAAGAAGGAGGCGTTCGACACGCTGACGAAGCTCCTCGCGAACAACGGGGCGGAGGCCCAGGATGCCACGCTCCAGCTCGAGCGAGGAGACCTCGCGGCCGGCCTCGGCTTGGCGGAGGAGGCGAACCGGTCCTACGAACGCGCCGCGGAGATCGACCCCCTCTACAAGGTGGAGATCGCAATCCGCCGGGC
>Ga0209274_10000599_pt1 | contig 20538 bp, 15 predicted proteins | sample HubBroMetageREF1_FD_188343 | JGI IMG/M metagenome (GOLD analysis project Ga0209274, IMG submission 188343) | Reference soil microbial communities from the Hubbard Brook experimental Forest, New Hampshire, USA - Hubbard Brook CCASE Soil... | ecosystem: Environmental > Terrestrial > Soil >...
GTAGCCCCACCGGGCATTACCTTAGAAAGAAAGAGGGACCACGTGGCGACCGGCGCCTTTGCCCGTCCCGCCAACGCGAAGCGTGGCGGCCCCCACCCCATTACCGCCAGAGCCACTCACTGACAAGCAACCCAAGCCTGCAAACCCTGAGCCCTTTTTCCCACCCTCTGCTGCTATTAGCCTCGCACCTTTGGGCAGTGGCAGGACCCCGCGAAGCAACTATCCCAAGTGAGAACGACGCGCCCGTCATATAGAACAACTAGAACAACCATATAGGACAGCCCTCTAGGGCTTTTCGATTAATTGCTAATCACCCGTTAGCGTGGCACCACGTCATTTAAGACATCACCAAACCGCCGCCTCTCAATCTACAATCACATTCGATGCACCCCACCCGCATCGCCGAGCTGCTGGAGCCATTCCTCCACTCGCCCACGACCACCAGCTCCCGTGATTCCGAGCTCAACGCGCCTCGTCAGTCCGAACTCAACAACCCTTACCATTCCCAACTCAACAACCCTTGTCATTCCGAACCGGGCCAAAGGCCCGGTGAGGAACCTGCTGTTTTGCCCCCCGCCCTCGACCAACGACTAACCGCCCACGATCTCGAACATATATCGACATACATCGATATACTCCTCCGCTGGAACACCCGCATCAACCTCACCGCCATCCGCGATCCCGAAGACATCGTCACCCGCCACTTCGGCGAGAGCCTCTTCGCCGCCCGCCATCTGTTTCCCAGAGGTCCTCATGTGGAAACAGCCGCCCCCGGCCGTCCGACCGAGCAAAGCTCCGCGGCTGATGATGCCGCCAAATCGGTCGGTGGACGAGAGGCCATGGGCGGAAGGGCGGCGACCGGTGCCGGTGAGAGAGCGGCCCTTCAGAGCCTGCCCCGAGCTTGTCGAGGGGGCCACGTCACGAGCCAGAAAGAAGCCGGGGCTTTAGCCCCAGAGGGCACCGTCAACGACCAACGACGATCCACCAACGAGTGCCCCACCAACGACTGCCCCACCCTCGCCGACGTCGGCTCCGGCGCCGGATTCCCCGGCCTCCCCATAAAACTCTGGGCCCCGCAGATCTCCCTCACCCTCGTCGAGTCCAACCACAAGAAGGCCGCCTTCCTCCGCGAAGTCACCCGCGCCCTTACATTGACCAACGTCAATATACAAAACGCCCGCGCCGAAACCCTCTCCACCACCTTCCATGTCGTCACCCTCCGCGCCGTCGAGCGCTTCGACGCCATCCTCCCCACCGCCGCGTCATTGGTCGCCCCAACCGGCCGCCTGGCCCTCCTGATCAGCACCGCCCAGCAGGCCCAGGCACGCTCGACCGTTCCGAACCTAGCCTGGTCAGAACCAGTCCCCATTCCTCAATCCCGCTCCCGGATCCTGCTCGTAGGCCATCGCTAGGATGATCACCCCGTCCAGGATCAAGAAATGCAATAAGTGGTCTGTGATGCTGAAATGAAGGCATATTTCTGCTATAACGTGCCTAATTAATAGCCGCCCAGCCAGCTAAAGTGGGACTACGTGCGAGATTTTGGATAAACATCACCCTTCCATCCGACTCAAGACTCCTTGCGGCAGAAGTTAGAGACCGCCCGTCACCATCTTGGCAAGTTCAGTCCGATGCCGACTTGGAACCAGCCTTATAAAAGTGGAACCTGGACGCACCACAATAGCCATGTACCAGCACTCACGCACACATAAGTGGCCACAAGCTAAGTGTAAGTGGTAAATATCCCGCAATCATACCGATATAGGTTCCATCTGATTGCGCTCGCAAGATGAGTTTTCCACAATGTTCCTGCAGGAACATTTCATCAATTTGCACGATCTCGCGCTCCATCTTGATGCACCCCTCGTGGCCAATTCGAGGTCGGGTTCAAGCCTCTCCAGCCATCCCCCCGCACGAAAGGTTCCTGCAGGAACATTCATCCGATCTACCCCAACTGGGGAATCCGCGCAGCGAAAATCCGTCCCACGACTCATGGGAAGGAGTGTAGCCCGACGAAAGGTGTCGCGAATGTTCCTGCAGGAACACTTCAGTCGGATTCTTGCACGCGCGCGTGGAAGAACGGCAGGGGAAGTGGCTGGGAGTGCGGATGATGACGACGGGAATGTTCCTGCAGGAACATTCGGCACGTTTTGCACACAGATTCACGTCTTCCACAGCAATTCTTCGTTGCAATTGAAATGCTGCGCGGATTATCCTGCCATTAGCTCTGCTTCTCCTGACAATCTAATGGGACGCGTCATCGCTGTTGCCAATCAGAAGGGCGGCGTGGGTAAGACCACGACTGCCATCAATCTAGCCGCGTCCTTTGCGGCTGCCGAAGTGAACACGCTGCTGGTCGACTGCGATCCGCAGTCGAATGCCACGAGCGGCCTGGGGTTCCCTAAGGACCCTGAGCGCGTCAGCTCTTACCATCTGCTGATGGGAGCCACGGCTGAGGAGGCGCTGCTCACAACAGAACTCGAACAGCTGTGGCTGATTCCAGCGCACAAGAACCTCATCGGAGCGAACATTGAGCTGGTCGACGCAGAAGGGCGCGAGTTTCGCATGCGCGAAGCGCTGGCGCCTTTGCGTGATCGGTTTCAGTTCATCGTGCTGGACTGTCCGCCGGCGCTCGATCTGCTCACGCTGAATGCGCTTGTGGCCGCGGACGCGGTGCTGATCCCGATGCAGGGGGAGTACTTTGCTCTTGAAGGTGTGAGCGAATTGCTTGATACCATTGAGCGGATTCGTGCGGCGCTGAATCCTGAGTTGGGGATTGAGGGCGTGGTGCTCACCATGTTCGACGACCGGACGAACCTCGCGCAGCAGGTCATGACTGAGCTGAAGAATTATTTTGGGGACAAGCTGTGCACGACGACGATCCCGCGGAACATACGGCTGGCGGAAGCGCCCAGCCATGGGAAGGCGGCGCTGGTGTACGATCCGCGGTCGAAGGGGGCGGAGAGTTATATACGGCTGGCGAAGGAGATTATTGAGCGGCAGAGTGGGAATCAGGCGGCGGCTAGCGGCTCTGGGCCGTCAGAGCAAGTCTTAGCCACGGAGGGGACGGAGGAACACGCGGACGCGAGTGTTGAAGAGATGGACAAGACGGCCTGACCGTCTGCTTATTACATTGATGATCATCGATATATTAGATCGATAGACGTCGATATAGGTACAGGCGGAATTGCATAGGTCCTTCGGCGCCAAAGAGCGGCGCCTCAGGATGACAAGTATGGGATGGAATCTTAGGCAGCGAGGGTGAGGGGGAGTAACGAAATGGCTATTGGTGCGGCGGCTGGGGAAAAAGAGAAGGTGGAGAAGCGGCGGGCTTTGGGGCGGGGGTTGGAGTCGTTGCTGCCGGGGCCGCGGGTGGTTTTGCCGGCTACCGGTGTTTCGGCTCCGGCTCAGAGTGGCGGTGATGCTGGCAGACAGCAGGTTCCACCCCTGCGCGTTGCGCAGGGGTGGAATGACGACGTTATTGTTGAACAGTCGAATGATGCCGTTGTTGGGGAGGCGATTCCGGGGGTGATTCAGGCTGTCGCCGACGATGCAGGTGTGATTGAGAGTGAGGCGGCGGGAGCAGCCGAGCTGCGCTCGGCCCGTCCGGGTCCAAGACCCGGGCCCACACAGGCTGTTCCCGCACCTGCCCGAGACGCGGCAGAAGAGACCATTACGATTTTTGCGCAGGCGGAGTCGCGGATGCCTGGCAATCTGGTGGTGAACCTGGAGATTGCGGATATTGACAAGAATCCGTTTCAGACGCGGTATGTGGGGGACAATGACGCGCTGGAGGAGTTGGCGGATTCGATCCGGGCGAATGGGGTGGTGCAGCCCATCATGGTGCGTCCGGGGGATGAGGACGGGCGCTACATCTTAGTGTTGGGTGAGCGGCGGCTGCTGGCTTCGAAGAAGGCGGGCCGGACTACGATTCCGGCACTGGTGCGGAAGGTTTCGCTGCAGCAGGCGGCGGAGATGACGATTATCGAGAACCTGCAGCGGGAAGATTTGAGCGCCCTCGAACAGGCGGAGGCGTTTCGGGTGTTGAGCAACGAATTCAAGATGACGCAACAGCAGATCGGGGAGCGAGTGGGGCTGTCGCGGGCTTCGGTGACGAATTATATGCGGCTGCTGAAATTGCCGCGGGAAGTGATGCAGTTGTTGGCGGAGAAGAAGCTTTCGTTCGCGGAGGCGAAAGAACTGCTGTCGCTGGAGAACGACGATCAGATTTCCAAGGGAGCGCTGTATGCGGTGAAGAAGGGGCTGTCGCTGGAGCAAATTGAGCGGATGGTGTTGTCGATGAATGGGGATCTGGATCCGTTTCCCGGGATGCCGGGGCAGGTGGTGAAGAAGAGCGGGGCGCGGTGGGTGGATCCGAATGTGCGGGCGGCGCAGGTTGACCTGGAACGGATGTTGGGAGTGCGGGTGCGGATTCGGGATCGGAAGGGTAAGGGGAAGATTGTGATTGAGTATCACACCGTGGATGATTATGAGCGGGTGGTGGAGATGTTGAGGGGGAAGGGCGGGGCTTAGCTCTTGGCTTTTAGCTCTTAGCTCTTGGCTTTCCGAGGCGGCCTTACGGCCGCCTTTTTGTTTTGCGGTGGGGAATCAAGTTGGTTATGGGCAGTGGAGTACGGACGGCATTTTAGGGCGCTGTTTTGGTGGATAACAAGGGTAGCGAATTGGTTTCTAGGACGGAAGTGGAAAATGCAGCTCCGGACTGATTCCAGGGTTTACTAGCTTGGTTCGGTGCGACAGAGCTATTCTTTCGCCCCTCCCACGGCTTGCGCCCTTTCGACAAGCCCAGGGTAGGCTGTGGGCTGCATTCTTTCGCCGCTTCGCGGCTGGGTGATCTGGAAGAGCGACTTTGTCGGAAGTACTGGACGGTTTTGAGGGACAGGACTGCCGCGCCACAGGAAAGTCAAAATCCCCACCCTGTCGCCCAGAACGCGACAAGGGTGGGGCACCCGCATGGCTGGCGAAGAGCAGGTTCCTCACCGGGCTTTCAGCCCGGTTCGGAATGACAAAATGACAATGAATATTTCTTGGACTGACCTACTGTCTCTGGGCTGCTAACGTTGCAAATCTTCGTGGTGACGGAGTATCGTGCTCGCTTGTTGGGCAATATTCCCACTTCTCGCGCAAAGGACGCGCGAGAAATGGGGCACCCCAGCCGGCATGCAGGCGGAGCATTGTCGGATGGAATCGTTATCTTGATTCGCGCTTTCTGTTTCGCACTTTTCTTGGAGGGATTATGAATCGGTTGCTGCGGCGGGTGCAGGTTGGCGGGGTGGTGCTGGTAGCGGTGATGGTGCTGGGGGCGGCGGCGGATACGGGGTCGCTGCCGAAGCCGCCGGTGGCGAAGATTGTGCCGCACGTGACTGAGGTCAATGGGCACAAGATGGTGGACAACTATTTCTGGCTGCGGGATAAACCGAATCCGGAGGTGCGGGCTTATCTGGAGGCGGAGAACGTTTATACCGACGCGGTGATGAAGCCGACGTTGCCGTTTCAGGAGAAGCTTTATGGCGAGATGCTTTCGCGGGTGAAGGAGACAGACGTTGAGGTGCCTTATCGCGAGGGGGAATATTTTTATTATGTGCGCGAGGAGGCGGGGAAGCAGTATCCGATACGCTGCCGGCGGAAGGGGAGCATGGACGCTCCCGAAGAAGTGATCCTCGATCAGAACGAGTTGGCGAAGGGGCAGGCGTTCATGTCGATCGCGGCGTTTGCGGTGAGTCCGGATGGGAATTTGCTGGCGTACTCCTATGACAATACCGGGTTTCGGCAGTTCACGCTGGCGGTGAAAGATTTGCGGACGGGGCAGACTTTGGGGGATCACGCGGAGCGGGTGGGGTCGGTGGTGTGGGCGAACGATAATGCGACGATTTTTTATACGCAGGAAGATGCGGTGGCGAAGCGGCAGTATCGACTGTACCGGCATACGGCGGGGATGGCGAGTGAGGATGCGCTGGTTTATGAGGAGCCGGATGAGCGCTTTTACCTGGATGCGTTCAAGACGCGGAGTCAGGACTATATCTTTTTGATTTCGGGGAGTCATACGACGACTGAGGCACGATATATTCCGGCGAAAGATCCGACGAAGGAGTGGAAGATCGTCGAGCCGAGGAAGCAGGGGGTGGAATATTATCCCGACCACAATGGGCAGTTTTTTTATATTCGGGTGAATGATACGGGCAGGAACTTCCGGCTGGTGACTGCTCCGGTGACGGACCCGGGAAGCGCGAACTGGCATGAGGTGTTGGCGCAGAATCCTGACGTGATGCTGGATGATGTGGATTTCTTTCGGAATTATTCGGTGCTATATCAGCGGGAGAATGGGCTGCCGCGGATTCGGGTGACGGACTTGCGGAATGGAGAGTCGAAGAAGATTGAGTTTCCCGAGCCGGCGTATGCGGCTTATTCGTATGTGAATCGCGTGTACGACACGACCGAGTTTCGGTATGGGTATCAGTCGCCGATTACGCCGGCATCGGTGTATGCGTATGACATGGAGAAGGGGACTTCGACGCTGCTGAAGCAGAAAGAAGTTCCGGGGGGATATGACCGGTCGAAGTATGAGGTCCAGCAGATTTATGCTACGGCGGCGGATGGAGTGAAGGTTCCGATTTCGGTTCTGTATTTGAAGGGGACTAAGCTCGACGGGAAAGAGGCGCTGTATTTGTATGGGTACGGGTCGTATGGGATTTCGATCGACATGTTTTTTAATTCGAACATTTTCAGCATGGTGGATCGGGGAGTGGTGACGGCGGTCGCGCATATTCGCGGCGGCGGGGAGATGGGGAAGGCGTGGCACGATGCGGGGCGGATGATGAACAAGAGGACTACGTTCACCGACTTTATTTCGTCGGCGGAATATTTGACGACTCATGGATATGGGTCGAAGGACCGGCTGGTGATTGAGGGGCGGAGCGCGGGCGGACTGCTGATGGGAGCAGTTTTGAATATTCGTCCGGATTTGTTTAAGGGGGCGCTAGTGGGTGTTCCGTTTGTGGATGTGATGAATACGATGCTGGATGAAACTTTGCCGCTGACTGTCGGGGAATTTGAGGAGTGGGGGAATCCGAAGGAGAAGGCGGCGTTTGACTACATGATCACTTATTCGCCTTATGACAATGTTGTGGCGAAGAATTATCCGGACATGCTGGTGAAGACTTCGTTCAACGACTCGCAGGTGATGTATTGGGAGCCGGCGAAGTATGTGGCGAAGATGCGGGCTTTGCGGACGGATCATAATATTTTGATTTTGAAAACGAATTTGAGCCCGGCGGGACATGGCGGGGCTTCGGGGAGATATGACCGGCTGCATGAGGCGGCGTTTGATTACGCTTGGATCTTGGGGGAGATGGGGATTGGGAATTAGGCGGCCCGGAAACCCCACTTCTCGCAAAGGACGCGAGAAATGGGGCACCCTGTGTTAGTAGGGAAATCCTTTCAGGCTAGTGGTGACGGATAGATTGCAGGGGTCCTTCGACTGGCGTGGCGGCTGCGCTTCGCTTGCCGCCACTTCGCTCAGGATGACACGTCAACTAAACTGTCTTCCTTCTGGCTACCATTCTCCTTAATCCCTTAGATCAGGCCGGCGCGGACCCGGCGGAGGAAATCTTCGGCGTCGATTTTGGCTTGCGCGAGGACTTTGGGCTGGTTGCGGTATTCGAGGGCGATTTCCTGGAGGAAGAGTTCGACGGCGTCTTTGGGCTTGAAGCCTTGCGTGACTAGCTTGCGGATGCGGGGGGTGAAGCTGTCGGCGTCGTCGGCGGAGCCTTGGCGCGAGAGGTGGTCGGAGCATTTGTGATCTTTGAATTTGCCGGCGGCCAGGCGGTCGAAGGCGGTTTTGGCGGCGGGATCGTTGAGCAGCGTGGGGAGCGGGGAATTCCATTCGCACTGGGAGCAGGTCCATCCGTGGAAGGAGTGGGTGGAGGTCCAGATGAGTTCTCTGGCGGTCTTCTGTTGCGAAGTGCGGTGATCTGGGGTGCGGTTGTCCACGAGCGGCGTGGCTCCTGCCCACAACTTGCGTGGCCCATGAGAAGTCCTTCTGAATGATACCCGCAAATTGGAGGGTTGGGGGCGTGGCAAATTGGTTTCGCTTCTGACTTGAGAGGCTTCGTTCTGGGGCTGCTGCCCCGGATCGTAAGAGGGGTCTAGCGCGGTGGTGAAAGCGCGGTGCGCAGAAGCCGAGCTCGCGGTTGCCGGGCAGAATGCCGGAATCGCATTCCTTTTTGAGCAGTGGTGGCGACTCGACTCGCCCCGCTGCGCTTGGCGGGACGGGCGAAGGCGCCCGTCCCCACACAAGATTCGCACATTTACTTGGCGAAGAAATAGTCGAAGGATCTTACGGCGGTGAATTCGTCGTCTTTGATGTCGAAGACGGTGTAGAGCTTGGTGACGTAGAGGACGTCCTGGACTTTCTGGGTGAGGTTGAGGAGTTTGAGTTCGCCGCCGGCGTTGCGGACGGTGGTGTAGCTGCCGACGAGCTCTCCGACGCCGGAGCTGTCGATGTAGTCGACGCCTTCGAGGTTGAGGATGATTTTCTTTTTGTCGCGGGCGATGAGGTCGCGGACGGCGTCGCGGAGATCGCCGATTTCATCGCCGAGCACGATGCGGCCGGTGATGTCGAGGATGGTGACGTGCGCGACTTCGCGAGATTCGATGGTTAAGGACATGATCGGGACACGATCGACGTTATAAGAGCCGATGGCGGGAATGGTAGTGGGTGTAGAGGGGCAAGTCAATGGGAAGTGCGGGGGTGGGGGTTCGAGATTGAGGCAAAGGGAAAGCCCACTTCTCCCAAAACCGCGGAGAAGTGGGGCACAGGAGGTTTTCTATTTGGTGAACTGGGCAACCTCGTGGGTTGCAATGCCCTGCCTTGAAGCAGGGCAGCCGCCCGGCGACAGCCTTGCCTGATAAAATTCCAGATCATCGCTTATACGGGGAGACACCAGCATGGGCAAGTACACCTTGGAATCCAATCCGTTTCCCCCATTACCGAATGTACATCAGGGAACTGGAACCTTCACCGGCAACACGCACGTGGTGGACCCGTCCTCGGTCAATCAAGATGTGAACTCACCGCTGCAGTTCAAGTTCGCCTCGTACAAAATCACGGTCATGTCCGTGGAGATTGCAACGAACGAGGCGCCGAACTGGTTTGGGGTGGGCTTCCGGCAGGGCCTCAACGCGTTCGACACCATCAATATCTTTTGTCATCCTCACCCCGGCAACGCCGGCATGAGGGACGCGGACTATGCAACGCGCACCGGAGAGTGGCCGAAGCTGTTCCGTTACGCGCAGATCTTCGCCCGGCAGATGGACGTCGCGCAAGCCAATCACATCACCATTATTCCATTCTTCAACAACGCGACCTACGGCAGTACGGGTATTTTCGGACCGAACTGGAAAGACATTGTCGAGCAAATTCTGGCACTCGTCCGATCCGGGACGATCGCTGATCGGGCCCGTTCTGCCTCCACCTCGGGCGAATCCGCCATATTTTTCTCATTTAAGCGCCCGAAGGATTTTCCCGTCACGCCGGTCGACCCATCCGGGCGCCTCCAGAACGTCGTGCTTTCGGACTTCAGCCACGGGCGAACCTTGATGTACACGGTCCGCCGGCAATCCCATGGAATAGATCGTTTCCTGCGCGAAGTGTGGGACTTTGACGGAGTGCATGCAGCCGCGCCCGTTTCGCCGCGAGCCCTTGTTTATGACCAAGGGACCGGCGGCGCAGTCAGTCCCACCACATTTCATGTGCCGCCCGAGCGATGGCAAGAGTATCACCACGCGATCATTAAAAGGCATGAACTCCATGGCGATCTTCCCGCCATGCTCGCGTGCCACGCCGCCACCATCAGCCGCGTGGGTTAACGTCCGTCATTGAACCGATGATCTGTATTCATTGACCCGGTGGCTAATCCTCAATCCTGTTCACTTTGACTCAGAAGCTGAGAGGGTTACTCGACCACAAAGGCAATGAATGCACATCTGGATAGCCACTCGAACTGGTGAGCGCCATAACTGCCGCAAAATCCGCACTCGCTCCGCAAGGGCGAACTGTGGCAATATTTGTTCATGAAGAGGTGGTCTCCATGTACGCTGTTCGCCTGATTCTCTGGACGGTAACTATGGCATATACCGGATTCCTTCTAACCGGCCAGGGGCTGCGAACTTTCAACAGCCTCTCAATCTCGGAAGCATGCCTCGGAGCTTTAACCGGATTTCTCCTTGCCATCATGTTCATTCTGCGAGAAAGACGGCGACGGAGACCTGCCTTAATTACATATCCCACTGCGCAAATCTTCGCGAACTGGGGCATATCCGACAAAAACCGCGACTCACAACCGAAGCCAAAGCGTTGATTCCAACAAAAGGCAGGGTGACTTCAGGCCGCGATTCCATTTGGCGCCATTGCCGGACTTTCTTCGTGACTCCAACTACCTCGATGACGGTTCGGTGATCGGCTTGCCTTTCCAGAAGCGATTCCAGTTGTCGATTGAAGTGAAGGTGCGAGTCTGCATCCGGTCAAGATAGAGAGTTCCGTGCAGATGATCGATTTCATGTTGCAAAATCCGGGCATACCATCCGGATGCTTCCACTGAGCGAGGCTCGCCTTGTTCATCCAGGTATTCCACGCGTACGGCCCGGGCGCGTGGAACGATCGCGGAAAATCCGGCGAGGCTGAGGCAGCCTTCGTAGAAAGATGCTTCTTCGTCTCTTGTCAAAGTGATCTGAGGATTAATGATCACGTGGAAGGGTACGGGCCGGCGATCTTTGTCCGCAAGTTCCCGAGGCGGCAGATCCCTCAACGATTCTTCGCGATCCTCAATCACGGCAAGCTGCAGGGAAAGTCCGATTTGAGGTGCGGCTAACCCGACGCCTGCAGCGTCGCGCATGGTTTCTTTCATGTCATGGATCAGCCTTTGGATCTCGTCCCCCAATATTTCTTGGCGGGTCAGTGGACGAGCGGCCTGCCGCAAAACGGGTTCTCCTGCTTGCTCAATCTTTAGCCGCACATCGCCTCCACTCGTGCATGAACGCTACGGGAAAAACCAGCAGAGCTGACGATCAAATGTAATAGTAGCGAAACTGCACCGCCACAGCAGACCCCAATGCATAACGACATGGCGCTATTTGGACTGACGCGCTTTCTGACATTCGAGACCCAGATTTTTCCGTATATCGACATAACGGCGACTGCTCAGGCGTACTCATTCAGAGACGGGAATGTCTTCAAATGGCTGGAACTTCGGAACATTGAGGCTGATGCGCTTTGAGGTCGGCGGCGGCGCGGGGTACTGCCAAAATCACCCTCTTTAACGGCAACTACTGCTGACGCCCAACGTCGAGCCCAGCAGGCAAACCGCCTCTCGTCGAGTAATCATCTGCGCCCTCGCGCCTATTTTCGATTGGCCTCAAGAAGCTCAAGGATGTAGACGGTTCGGCCGCAGAATCGATAGCACAGGCGAAAGTGTCCCGATCCTCCGGATTGGCATCGTGCCCGCCGTCCGCGGTCGCCGCAATGTTTTTTCCCAGGAGTTCCTTGATGTAGTGAAACGCTAACTCTCTTTTCGGCACTATTCCCTATGAGTGGGAGCAAGGCCGCTCATGAAAAGAGCGCCCTATCCCGCAAGCAACGAACGAACATAACTCTCCAGTGGTTACGTTCGCGGTTTAAGACGATCACATTTTCACTGCTCGTGAAGGGAATTTTGAGGCGTGATCGTTTCTTGAAATGGGGCCGACTCCGGAAGTCCTCCTTGCCCGTTCGGAGATGTTGTCCGTTATGCCGAAGACTTGCTCGGCGTGTTCATCGAGCAGAAGGCGACAGCCACAAGAAGGCAATACGCTATTCGAAAATCCCGCAAGGGAGAAGGTGGTCCGCAAAAGCAAGAAACAATCCAGCCGGTCGGCGCGCCATTAAAGCTGCGAGCTGCAAGTAGCGCAACTGACCCTGAGAGTCCAAAAGAGAAAGCCAATTTGAGGAGAAAATCTATGCCGGAAAAAAAGCAAAACCCGAAGCGGTCGCAACCCGATACGCCAGAAGCCTACCAACCGCTCAAGGGCAGCGAGCGCCCGCATTCAAAGACGGCGAAACTCCTCGGACCAGCCGATCCCAAGGAAACATTTTCCGTGACCATTGTGCTGCGGCGGCGTCCAGATGGCCCAGCGATTCCCAGCTTCGACTATTTCGCGAAAACGCCGTTGAGCCAGCGGCGCCGCATGGCGCAGGAGGAGTTTGCCGCCAAGTACGGAGCTGCGACCGAGGACATTAATGAAGTGGTCGAATTTGCCCGCAGCCATGGCCTAGGAGTCGTCGAAACGCACGCGGGACGGCGCACCGTGGTGGTTTCCGGCACTGTCGCGCAGATGAGCGATGCCTTTGGCGTGACCCTTGGACGCTACGAGCGCGTTACCAGCAAGCGTCGCGGTAAGCGCGTCCTTCCTTACCGCGAGGTTTATCGTGGCCGCGAGGGCGCGATCCACGTTCCTAAGAATTTGGCGGAAGTCATTGTGGGCGTCTTCGGTTTAGACACCCGGCGGATCAGCCATTCTCATGTCACTCCTGCAGACCCACCTGACACCGGCCAGGTGAGCGTGAAGCAGGTGACCGAGCTCTACGATTTCCCCAGCCCCGGTCCGTCAATTACCGGACAAACGATTGGCATCATTGCTCCCACCGGTGGGTTCGGCGGTTACCTGCAGAGTGACCTGAACGAATATTTTGCTTCGATTGGCGCGACTACCATAACCCCAATACCTGTGTCGATCGACAATATCGCCAATGGCACGAGTGAAGAGGCGACCACCGCCGACGCGCCTGCCGGAACGAGCACTCTGGTGTTTCCGCTGATCTCAAATCTTCCTCTGTACTCAATTGGAGAGTTTTCCGTCGGAGGGACTTATTACTACATAGAAGTCACCAACGTGACATCGACCGCAACTTCCACAACCGTCACTGTAGAGGTCTACGACTTTGCGACCAACTCGTTTGTCACGACAGGGTTTCCCACAGATGTGCCGGCCGGTACGACCGTCTTTTTCAACTTGGACGGAGAAACTACCCAGGATATCTGCATCTCGGGTTCGGCGGCTCTGGGGGCAAATGTCGCGGTCTATTTCAGCAAGGATACTGAGGCCGGGTGGATTGACCTGCTGGCTCGCGCGATTCATCCCAATGCGGGGGATTTTCCCGCTGGCGTGAATCCGCCCTCGGTGCTATCCGCCAGCTGGATTATAGGATGCGATGATCCCGACGGGATGGCCCTTTTTGGTATCACCACCAGCGTGATTGAGGCTATGGACGCGGCATTTCAGGATGCCGCTCTGCAAGGGTTAACGGTGTGTGTTGCCTCCGGAGACGCGGGCACATTTGGCCAAGTCAGCGATGGCTACGCGCACGCCTATTATCCCGCGAGCGACCCGTGGGTTCTTTCGGTTGGCGGAACGACGGTCGGACAATATGCCACTGGATCGTCTCTTTCATGGGTGGAATTCCTTTGGAACGACACGTTCTTTGGCGGAGAAGCAGGGGCCACGGGCGGAGGAATAAGTGATCTCTTTCCCGTGCCCTCTTATCAGAGCACTGCCGGGGTGCCGAACTCCATCAACAAAACTATCAACCCGGCCGCGCCGTTTAACACTACCGGGCGCGGCTATCCCGACGTCGCTGGTAACGCCAGCCCGAATAGCGGGTATCCTATGTTCGTCGGAGGCGGTGCGGATGACGCGAATGGCACCAGCGCTTCGACGCCGCTCTGGGCGGCGCTCGTCGCAACCATCAATTCCAACCTGGGCTTCAACGTCGGCTTTGTGAACCCGATTCTTTACGCCTTGGGTTCAACCGCCTTCAACCCTATCAGTCCACTTTGGCCCGATCCAGCACTTCCCCAGCTCGCCACCTGCCCCACGACCAATGGCATTAACGGCATTTTGGGATATACGGCTGGCCCGGGCTGGGACGCCTGCACAGGGTGGGGCAGTCCCAATGGGACCACGCTGCTGAGCGCCATCAAATCCGGGCTGGTACAGGATTGTTACTTCATCGTGGATACGGGAGTTTACGACGAAGGTGCGGTGCAGGCTGGTATTACCGCTTCCGGATCCGATGTGTTTCAAGAAGCATTCTTCGTTGTGATCGAAGGATTCACCGCGAATCAACTTGGAATCACTGCTGCCACGGTAGCGAACGCGGTGAGCAATCCACCGACCGTGCAGCCGGCGTTGACAGGGTTCCCCAGCGGGATGTCCGTTTCGCTGGTCTCGGTTCAACCAGCGGAAGCGCTGTCTTCCTCGGGGCTCAACTCTCCACAGCGGTTTACCTATGCCTACAATGTGACTTTCACCAGCACGAGCGCGTTTCCAACGACGACTGGAGCGACTTCATCCCTCCCGGTAACGGGCACCGTACAGGCCACGGTCAGCGGTTCATTGGTGACGGTCTCCAGCGGCGCCGTATTCGAGCTGATCAAGCAACCCGGCCCGTATCTGGCGGGCGGTTCCGGCATTTCCTGGCTGAGCAGCGACATCCGCGTATTTCAGGTTGAGCCGGGCGAGTGGGCGGTTCCTGATCCGCCTTACTCGCCTTTGGGCACCGGGATTGCCCTGGGCAATACCGGCAATCCCGCGGTTGATGCGACGACGTTCATTCAGAACGTAATTCAATCTCTCAATAGTGGGACGAATCTTCCGCCGGCTTCCACGGACCCGAGTCCGGGCGGGCCGGTGCGATCCTACTTTGATTTGCTTCCGACCGGCGAAGATGTGTCCGAGCTTGATCTTCTGCCACTTGATCCGGCTACTCATCAGCCGGTCTATAACTTTGCCCTCGCGCGAGTGCGATACAACTCCTCGGCCATTACGGCGACCAACGTCCGAGCATTCTTCCGGCTGATTCCCGCGTTGAATGTCTCAGTCGCATTTGAGCCCACTACGACTTATCGCCGATGGACTGCCGGTCCGCAGGCGATTCCGCTCTACGGGCTTGATTCGACGGGCGAAGTGATTTCGATTCCGTGCTTTGCGGAGCCGCGCGTGAATGCCACCGCCGTCAGTGTGGAAAGCCAGACCGATCCGGCAAATATACAAACGATCCCAGCTACCGGCAGCGAGGTTGATGTGTATTTTGGCTGCTGGCTGGACATCAACCAGTCGACGGGCCAGTACCCCTCAACCGTGGGGCTGAGCAATCCGGATGGTCCTTTTGCCGCTTCCAGTCTGCAAACCATTCAGCAGCTGATGCGCAATGAACATCAGTGCCTGGTGGTGGAACTTGATTACGCTCCCGATCCGATTGTCGTTGGCAGTTCTCCTTCTACGTCAGGGCCGCTGGCGCAACGCAACCTGACGTTGGGCGATGCGGCCAACCCTGGTGAGAGCGCGTCGCGGCGCGTGCCGAACACGTTTATGATCCGGCCCACGCCGGTTGGCTTGGCAACCGGCCAGAAGCCGGACGAGCTCATGATCGATTGGCGCAATGTGCCGGCTGGAAGTGTGGCCTCCATCTACTGGCCACAGGTCAGCGCCGCCCAGGTTCTTGCTCTGGCGGCGGAGCTCTACACGACGCACAACTTGACGATGACAGACAGCCACACATTGCAGGTGCCGGTCGGAGGGATCACCTATATTCCGATTCCTGCTGGAACCACCGCAACCCTTCCCGGGCTGATCTCGGTGGATCTGCCGCTCGGGATCCGCAAAGGCCAGAGCTTTAATGTGGTAGTCCGGCAGGTGACCAGCACAAACCAGAAGCCGGCGAACATACAAGTTGCTGATGTCTCCAATGTTCGTGTCTGGCGGCGCATTCTCGGCTCATTCCAAATGACAATCTTGGTCTCGACCAAGGATGTCATGTTGGCTCCGGAAGAGCGTTCCCTCTCAGTTATGCGGTGGATCCAACAATCGATTGCGGCGAGCGATCGGTGGTTTCCCGTCGTCCAGCGCTACGTGAATCAAATTGCGGCACGAGTCAGCGCACTGGGTGGGAACCCCACGACCATTGTGGCGTCGCCCACAGGGGGTGTTACGGTTTTGCCGGCGAGCGGTGGGGGACAGCCGACCCACCCGGAACGACTGGAATTCAGCGGCAAAGTGAATGGATTGAAGTTCAACCACTTTGGCGATTTCGAGGGTTTCTACCTAAGCATCGAGCACGGCGGCGAGCATTGGTTCGAAAGCCGCGAGCACGAGATCGAAATCCTCGCGCAGCGGGTTTGGAGTGAACGGATCCCGATCACGGTTTTTGCCGGGCGGCACGCACCGCACCAGGTGGAATCCGTGGTTTTGCGGGGGTTTTCGAGATTATTCCGCCACTAAGAGCGAGGGTGCAAAGGCGCGCGCTGTTGGTCCAATCCGGTGAAGCTGAATATCAGCAATAGAAGTGAAACGATTCGGCCGATCCGAGCACTATAGCTATAGTGGCCAATAGCGCGCTGTAGGCGATTGCACCACAGTTTTGGATTCCAACTTAGCAACCACTCGGTTGGAAATCCGATAGAGTGCCGGAGTCGGGATGGGGGACAACGACTCCGGCGCTTCATGAAGGCTCTCGCTTCGACCCAGTGAAGACCGCCTTTTCCCCCTAAAGGAGTTCCGCCGTTTCTGTGCGTGCTTCTCGCTCCATTCCGCCCTCGACTCAGACGCATAGTCGCTGTGTCGCGCCCAAGCGCCCGTCTTTGCCCGCGCTCAGCCCGGAAAATGGCCTCAGCCCGGCTCCCCCGATGCTACACTTGTTGTCGTTTCCGGGCGCGCGAGGCAAGTCCTTGCAATTCCACTCTTTTGATCAGTCTTATCTGGATAGCCTGCGCGCCGGAGACTTCCGCACTCAAGAGCATTTCGGCGCCTATTTCGGCGCCCTGATCCAGGTCAAGCTGCGATCCCGCGTCAAGTCACCGGAAGCCGTTGAGGATATTCGCCAGGAAACTCTCGCCCGCTTTTTTGTCGCCCTGCGCGACGGACGAATTCTGCAACCGGAGAGCATGGGTTCTTTCGTCAACTCCATTTGCAACCATGTCTTGCTCGAGTATTACCGCGCCGGAGCGCGCCTCGAATCCCTCGACGATGAACCCAAGCGAGACTTCCCCGCCAAAGGCACCGATCTGCTCAGCCTTCTGGCCGCCAAAGAAACGGAAAAGAAGATTCGCGAGATCCTGGACCAGCTTTCCGAGCGCGACCGCCGCCTGCTGCACGACGTCTTCCTGGAGGAGCAGGATAAGGACGAAGTATGCCGCAACTTCGGCGTCGATCGGGACTATCTGCGTGTGCTGTTGCACCGCGCCAAACAATCGTTCAAGTCCTTGTACCTGAAAGACAAAGATCGGAAAGATAAGACTGATAGGGATAAAGATCCGGAAGAGGCGGAGCCTACTTCCACCTGATAGTAATGAAACGCCTGAGCGCTCCGGCTCACCATACTTAGGAGGGGGGCATTGTCAGCGATGGACCACGAATTAGTGACTCGTCAAGGAATGACGGAAAGATACCTGCTTGGCGAACTCGACGCCGACGCTCGTCATGAATTTGAAGAGCACTTTTTTAACTGCCCCGATTGTGCGCTTGACGTGCGTGCCGGAGCTTTGTTCGTCGAGCAGAGCAAGGTTCTGCTGGCGGATGAATCTCGACTGACGGACGCGAGCCGTCCTGCACCGAGCCGCGGGACGGCAAGACCGCGATGGCTGGCAGCGTTGCTTGGGATGTTTAAGCCGGCGTTCGCCGTTCCCGTCATGGCCCTGTTGCTGGCCGTGCTTGGCTACCAGAACATAGTTACTTATCCGCAGCTGAAGTTAGCATTGAACAGCCCCCGGGTCTTAGCTTTCGCCTCGGTAAATGTCGGCACTTGGGGAGTGGGCGGCCCGGAAATCTCAATCCGCCCCGGAGAAGGCTTTCTGCTCTTTGTCAGGATTCCAGCGGATGGCTACCCACATCACGTCGCTGAGCTGTATAATCCCGCGGGAAAACTGGAATGGTCGCTCTCCATTCCTGTATCTACGCCAGATACTTCACCTAGGCAGGATCAGTTTCCACTCCAGGTGCCGGGTGCGCGGCGCGACGCTGGAATTTATACCTTGGTTGTAAGAGGATTTTCTGTCGCCGGGGAAAGTAAGGAAGTTGGTCGAGGGTCTTTCGAATTAGAATTCAGAAATGATGCTAGCGAGAGGAACTAACAAATGGCTGCCAATCCTCAACCGCGTGTGAACCAGGGCACCGGCCTGGAGAAATACCACGTCTATCACGCCGAGGCCTACGTACTCAAGGGCGAGCTCAAGCAACCGGTGCAGCAGCCGATTGAAGCATATGGTCGCGTTGTTCTAGAACACACTCGACGTGAAAGCCTCTTTACCCAATCGGTCGGCGAGACCAACATCGAGGGTTTGATTTCCTTCAAGCGCGGACATACGCGCGTCGCCGGTGCTCTCGTAAAACAGAAAACGGACATCTTCGGCAACGATCACGCCGGCTGGGTCACGCTCTCTACCGCGGCGCTCGAGGGATACAACGTGGAGGATATTGTCACCGCAGATCGTGTGGTGGCGCAGCTTTCCACGCAGCATTCGATGGTGAATGGCCACGTTCCTCGCGTGAACTTCATCGGCACACGCTTTGAGAACCTGCACATCGGCGGCTATCCCGTCCGAGTTGAACTTGATCTGGCATTCTGTGGGCCCAAACCGGAAGGCGGCTGCTCCTATCTGCAGGATGGTGGCTTTCTCGATCGCGTGCACCGCCAGCTGGATAACATCGTTGATACCGACGACCTTCCCGAAAGCCTGGAGGAAAAATACGGCGCCGAGATCGCTTACATCGATGATCTGAAGAAGCGGGCTAAAGGCGGTGCGAGCAGCGGCGAGAACGGCTATGCTAAGCTGCGATGCTCCTTAGTCAAGAAGATCGAGCTGCCGATCGAGATTCCCGGAATCCGGACGTTCGGAAATGCCATCTTCATTCGCGACTTTGGCACCATCTATCTGGCGGAGCTCGAAGTGGGCGTCAACAACGGCCACAGCGGCCACAGCGACCACAGCGATCACCCGCGCTGGAAAGGCGATGGCTCTCCCACTCAGCCCAGCGACAGCAATTACTTCAAACTGAACATGCTGGATATACAGTTGGGCTGCCCAGCTTCCGGGCAGACGACCGGTGCTGGCGTTACGAGCAACGGCGATACGAAGCCGTAGTTTCGGTACTTTCCCTTCTAATCCTTACCTGCGGGCTGGCGTGTGGCCAGCACGGCAGCCCGCAGATCGCCTTTGACCACGCTTACAGGACTTTCCTGCATGGCGATCTGGAGCTAAGCCAGAATGAGGCAAAGAAGGAGTGTGAACGACTTCGAGACTCCGATCCGCATTGGGCTTGGAAATTCAGAATCTTGGAAGCCGAGTCCCTTCTTTGGCGGGGGATGTATCAGCAGGTGCTCGCACTCCTCGGCTCCCCGTCGATTGGGCCCGACGAAAGAGATTCGCTCGTCAAGATTCTGGCGATAAAGGGTGCCGCCCACGCCCGCCTGCACCAGTTTCCGGAAGCGGAACAAAATCTCGCGCAGGCAACGGAGATGTGCCAGGCATCCTCGGAAGCGACATGCGGCGAGGTTATCCGGGCTCGCGGCGTGCTGGCCGTACAACATGGTAACCTCGATGCGGCGAGACAGCTCTTCGAGCAGTCCTTGCAGTTTGCCCGCGGCCACAATGACCGCCTCCTGGAGACGACCGCCCTACTGAACCTGGGCTTGACTCTGCAGCGGGAGGAACGCTTTGACGAGGCTGTCTATTGGACTGATGCTGCGTACCGATCGTCCGTAACCCTAGAAGCTGATGATATAGCTCAAATGGCACTTGGCAACCTCGGTTGGGACTACTACAACCTTGGCGACAGTGAAAGGTCGTTGGATCTATCTCTCGAAGCCGGGAGGCGTGCGGTACGGGTCAGTGACTTTATCGGCCAGTTAGACTGGACGACCACCACCGGGTACGTTTATGCAGGTCTTGGTGACCTCCCTCGCGCCGAGGAGTCTTACCGGAAGGCACTTGACCTAGCCACCACGATCGACGCCAAAGAAGGAATTTACAATGCCCTGAGAGCTTTGGCCCTCGTATCGGTCGAAAGCGGCGATTTGGGCGATGCCCGCAAATACTCCGATCAGGCCATCGCCATCGCCCGCGCTGACAACAACCGTCTGGATGAACTCTACCCGCTTCTGGTCAAGGGTCTGATCGCAGCCCAGTCGCAGAATGCAACGGAAGCGGATCGAATTTTCCGTGAAGTCGAAGATGATCCGAAAACAAATGCCTCTCTGAAATTTCGTGCCGAATATGCACGCGCCCGACTTTATGAAGATCAGGGCCGCTCCACTGCCGCCGATCGCGAATATCAAACGGCTCTCAAAACCGCTGAGACCTCCCGATCGACGCTTAAGCGCGACGAATCGAAGCTGCCTTTTTCCAACAACTCTCGGCATGTCTACGACGACTACGTCCATTTCCTTATCGAGAGTAAAAAGACTGAAGATGCGCTACGCTGGGCCGACTTCAG